>Ga0209431_10000561_pt1 | contig 31121 bp, 35 predicted proteins | sample RifCSP13_3_FD_184021 | JGI IMG/M metagenome (GOLD analysis project Ga0209431, IMG submission 184021) | Soil microbial communities from Rifle, Colorado - Rifle CSP2_sed 13_3 (SPAdes) (version 2) | ecosystem: Environmental > Terrestrial > Deep subsurface > Rock core/Sediment | place: Rifle...
GCAGATGCCCGACAGAGTATTTTCGATTATATTGAAATATTCTATAATCGTCAGAGGCGGCACTCAACTTTGGGGTATCTTTCCCCAGTATCATTTGAGCTGGAATCTATGGTAGCCTAACCTAACTGAGTGTCCTAAAATTCGGGGGAAGTGCAGAAATAGATAACTGGTATAAAAAGTATATATCAGAAAATGGAGATGAAATTGATCTTTTACGACTTTCTTCAAATGGCAAACCGGAACATTATATAGCCCCATCTGAAAGTAAATTAGCAAGTACATACTGGAATGATTTAAAACCTAATGGAAGTAGTCAAGTTAAAGCTATCTTCGGCAAAAAGGTATTCGATAATCCAAAGTCCATTGATTTAGTAAAAAGAGTTATACAATTTATTGAAGGCAATAAAAAAGATACGATTGTATTAGACTCCTTCGCCGGTTCCGGCACTACCATGCACGCCGTTATGGACTTGAACAAGGAAGACGGCGGCAACCGCAAGTGTATTATGATCCAAATGGCCGAAGCGACGGAAGCCGAGCCAAAGAAAAACATCTGCAAGGACATTACCAGCGAACGGGTAAAACGCGCCATTGATAAATACGGCTACGATTCGGGCTTTCAGTATTTCAAGGTCGGTATTCCGATAGATGCTGAAACCCTTCTTTCGGGCAACCTGCCTACCTTCAAGCAGTTCGCTGATTATGTATATTACCTCTGCACGGGCGAAAACATAAAAAAATCCTCACCGGCTACCGGTAAGGGTGGGTTTGAAACCCACCCCTACTTCGTGGGAGAACACGGCAATTCAGTCATTTATCTGGTGTACAAACAGGATTTTGATGAGCTTACCCGCATGGCTCTCAACTTGACTCTGGCCGAAAAAATCATTGTCGAACATCCGAAGAAAAAAATCATCGTGTACGCACCGGCCTGCTTCCTCGAGGAAGACTACATGAAAGAAAAGAATATTGATTATGTCGGCATTCCGTATAATTTGTTTAGAAGATTATAGGAAAAATAATACTCACACGAAGACACAAAGGCACGAAGAAATGAAGGAAAACGAAATTGGGAAAGTCGTGGTGGATTGTGCTGTGCGCCTTCACATGGAGCTTGGCCCAGGATTGCTTGAGACAGTATACGAGGTGCTTCTTGCACATATGCTTCAGGAAGCCGGCTTGAGAGTTGAGCGACAGGTGTCAATTCCGATAGAGTTCCGCGGCATCCGATTCGACGAGGGATTCCGGGCTGATATCGTCGTAGAAGAGAAAGTTATACTGGAACTGAAATCGGTTGAAAGCGTCAGCAAAGCACACAAGAAGCAGGTTTTGACGTATCTGAAATTGACGGGCAAGAAGCTGGGATACCTGCTGAATTTCGGTGAAGAATTGATGAAGGATGGTATATCCCGTATTCTAAATGGACATGTTGAATAATTGGTAACTACTCAGTACCTTAAAACTATATTTTCACACGAAGGCACAAAGGTTTAAATCCAGAACCTGATATTTAGATTTTCTTTGTGCTCTTTGTGGCTTTGTGTGAGACCAGTCTTTTTACTAATTGATTCTGAAAAAAAGGTGTAGCCATGTTTCTGAAAAAATATCAGGTCAAGGTTGTTTCTGAATTGAAGGCGTTTTACGGCAAGTCGCGGGAAACAAAGGACGCCTTTGATACCGCCCGCAAAGCCCTTCCGGCGGAAATGCGCCATACCCTGAACTGGGTGCAGACGACTTTTCAGACGGCGGTCAAAGAATACAAAGACCGCTGTACTAATGGACTTGGTGAGTACTATCCGCGCGTTATCATGAAAGTGCCGACCGGAGGAGGCAAGACGCTTCTTGCGGTGGAAGCGATCCGCGAATATCAGAATCTCTTTGCCCGCAAGCGTACCGGACTTGTCGTATGGATTGTACCAAGTGAAACCATTTATTCCCAGACCGTGCAGAAACTCCGCGACAAGGCAAACCCCTTGCGACAGCTTCTTGACCAGGCAAGTGGAAACAAAACCTTGATTTTGGAAAAAGGCCAGCGGCTTACCACCCATGATATTGAGGAAAACCTTGTTATCCTGTTCGTGATGATCCAGTCCATCAGTCGCCAGAACGGCAAGGAAGCCCTCAAGGTGTTTCAGGATTCCGGCGGATTTGAAAGTTTCTTCCCGTCAGATAACCGATATGACCTCCACTCGGAACTGATCAAAGCATGTCCGAACCTCGATCTGCTTTCTGAAATAGGCCCGATAATAAAAACTAGTCTCGGCAACGCAATCCGCCTTTCCAAACCGTTTATCATCATTGATGAAATCCATAAAGTCTTTTCCGATATGGCGCGTAAAACCATTGACGGGCTCAATCCTGAAATGGTTCTCGGCCTCACCGCAACCCCGAAAACGGAAATGAACATCCTTGTCACCATTACCGGTCTTGAACTAAAAGATGAGGACATGGTCAAGCTGGATATGCACATTATCCCGCCATCTGGTCGTAAAGAAGACGATTGGAAGTCTATGCTTCGTGAAATCAAGGCACGCCGTGACACTCTCGAAAAGAAGGCAATAAAATATCGCCAGAATACAGGTTTATACATTCGACCTATTGCGCTTTTGCAGGTCGAACGGACTGGGAAAGAACAGCGCGGTAAAGGATTTGTTCATAGTCATGATGTAAAAGATTTTTTACAAGAGATGGAAATAAATCCTGATGAAATAGCCATCAAGTCAAGTTCACAAAATGATATTGAAGATGTTAACCTTTTCTCCCAAGACTGTAATATCCGTTACATTATTACCAAAGAAGCCCTTCGGGAAGGATGGGACTGCTCCTTTGCATATATGCTTGGCATCATTCCTAATGTCAATTCTGACTCCGGGATTACCCAACTTGTCGGGCGTATCCTGCGCCAGCCCTTCGCCAGAAAAACCGGCGTAAATGAACTGGATGAAAGCTATGTCTATTATTCTAAAGGAGATACCAGGTCAATTCTTGAGAAGGTAGATGCCGGATTCAAAAAAGAAGGACTCGAAGACCTTGTTTCTAAAATAAAGGTTGAAGACAATGACACCATTAATCCGACCAAGAAAGTAAAAATCCGAAAAGAATTCAAAAGTACGTTTGAAAGCACCTTTTATCTCCCTGTTTGGGTAATGATGGACAAGGGTGATAGTAAGCGCCGCTTTTCTTATGAGCTTGATATTAAACCATTTATAGATTACTCATCATTCACAATAAATCATCAAGTTATTGACCGGCTTAAATCTTCATTCAGCGACGAGACAAAAGAGCGGCGGTCAATCATTGTAACATTGGATGCAGAGAGCAAGGTGGCTTCTAAGTATGAATATTCAGAGGTCAACGGAACGAAAGAAATCAATATTGATTATCTCACCCGACGATATGCTGAATTAACAGAAAACCCGTTTTATGCCCGAAAAATGGCCTATTCCCACACCGAATCATTGGTTAAAGGAATCGGGAAGGAAAAGGTTGAAGAGAACTTTGGTTATATCTCAGCATATCTATATAATCTTCTTTCAGAAGTAAAGACAAAGGGAGAAGAAAGCCTTTTTCTTGAACACCTCAAAGAAAAAAGGATCGTTCTTGCCGTCTCAAACGACCCCGATCTTGGCTTCAAGATACCCGATGAAGACAATATCGTTGTCGGGCGTATGCCGAACCCTTATAAGTATTACCTGTTTGAAGATGTTGACCTTACCTCGATGAATAGCCTTGAGCAAAAAGTCGGGGACATTCTCGATAAGCAGGAAAAGGTTCTCTGGTGGTTCAGGAACAAGGTCTCACACGGTTGGTATTCAATTCAGGGCTGGCAAGAATACAAACTCAGACCGGACTTTGTGGCCGCTAAAAAGAATGAAAAGGGCGAACTGGAGCTTGTCTATATCCTTGAAAGCAAGGGTGAGCATTTGACCGGGAATGCAGATACGGTTTACAAGCAGAAGGTCATGAACATCATGACTGAACAGAAAAAACAGAAGGCTATTTATCACTATGAGCAGGCGGAGCTTCCATTCGGTCAGGTGAATGATAACGTGGAATTCTATCTCGTGGAACAGGGCAAGGAAGAAGAGGATTTGAAGAAGTTTTTTAAATAGGAACGCAAGCTCACACGGTTGGCAAATTAGGATAAATCAGGGATACAGAGCATGATCAAATACAACCTTTATAAACTCCTGAAAGAAGAACTCGGCAACGGCTCGTCAGACTTGGTCACAAGGCCCTCCGGCAATAAGATCAGGGAGCGGATCGAGAAGGATATTGCAAAAGAAAAAGACGGGGCTGTTATCGTCATTGATTTCTCGAAAATCGGGATTGTTGACTACTCCTGCGCCGATGAGATCGTGGCGAAGCTTGTATCAAGGCTTTTGAGCGGGGAATACGGCGACAGGTATATCGTCCTTATCGGCCTCAACGAAAACCAGAAGGAAAATATTGAAGTCGCATTAGAGAGGAAAGAACTTGCCGTCATCGGCATGATGAGGGACAAGGAAAAGGTTCTCATCGGCAGCCTGAACAAATATCTCTCGGATACTTTGGAACTCATACTGAAAAAGGGGAATATCACCGCAAAAGAACTTTCGGAAGAAATGAAGCTTGAGCCAAATGCCAGCGGCATGAGATTATTGAATCTGTATAAGAAAAGACTTGTTAAAAGGGTCGAAGCAATTCAAGACGACGGAAAGGTCTGGTCGTATCAGAAAATTTAAGAGGAGCAAAAACAAATGAACATGGCAAAGATAAAAGAGCTGTATCGTCAGGCATGGCAAAAAACAAAAGAACTTAAATCCCTCATCATATTTCTCATTATCACAAACATTGTCTTCCTGTTTTTCGGACAATGGATGGTAGCCAATGGGGTGCCTGGGGCTGTGGAATTAAAGGCTGAGGTATTAAAAGAACTGCCTGATATGGGTTATTTAAAGCCGCTTACAGGCCCGCTTGCGCCGTACCTCTCTCTTAAAATAACATATACATTCTTTTTCAATCTCATCTTCGGCGCATTTTTATCAACCACAGTGCCTGGCATCATCTTTTTTCTCCCGTATCTCATTGCAGTGTTCAGGGCATGGGTTGTCGGTGTAATCTTTTACGGGACAATGCCAACAAATATGCACGCTGTAGTCTTTTACGGCACATTTATTTTGGAGTTCGGCGGTTATGTATTTTCATCCGCAGCAGGCATAAATATCGGCCTTTCTCTTTTAAACCCCTTATGGAAAGGCAAAAAGACAAGACTTGAGGCGCTTAAGGCTGCTATAGAAGATGCTAAATTATTATTCGTTCTTGTAGCAACCCTTCTCCTTCTTGGCGCAATATGGGAAATGGGCTGGCTGCACTACTTTGGGGTCTATCCTGATATTGCGCGTCCAAAGATTTCTCTTTGATAGCTGACCTAAAATGTGCTATAAACCCCGTTAGAAAGCCTCTACTTTTAAATACGCTGAACATGCGAAACAAAGACAGAATTACCCTTGCCTCATCTTCTCCGAGAAGGAAGGCGCTGCTTACTGAGGCGGGTTTATCATTTGATACATGCCCGGCCGATATTGAAGAAGATATAAGGAAAGGTGAATCTCCTATAGAGCATACGTTAAGGCTTGCAGAAGAGAAGGCAAAGGCGGCTGCAAAAAAGGTAAAAAGCGGCTGGGTCATCGGGGCAGATACCATAGTCTTTATTGATAATCTCATTCTGGGCAAGCCATCTGATGCAAAAAAGGCGCATGAGATGTTGAATCTCTTAAGCAGCAGGTATCATAAGGTAGTAACAGCATTCTGCATCTTGAATGCCGCTACAGGTAAAACGACAAAAATGGTGGTAGAAAGCAGAGTAAAAATAAAAAACCTTACAGATAAAGAGATTGGAGATTATATTAAAACCGGCGAACCGATGGATAAAGCCGGTGCCTATGCTGCGCAGGGTATCGGCAACTTTATGATTGAAAAGATAGAAGGCTCATATACAAATGTGGTTGGACTGCCGATGGAAGAGTTGGAACAGGCGCTGGAAGAACTTGGGATTGTAAGAATGTAACGTTGGGGTTTATCCCCAACAAAAAACCGTTGCCCATAAATGGCAACGCTACTTGAAAGGTGAGTAAATGCCATCCATTGCTGCAAAGAATATTGGAATAATCAGAGAACGGATAGAACGGGCTGCCAAACATGTTGGAAGGGAGCCGCGGGAAATAACCCTTTTAGCAGCTACAAAATCAGTCGATGTCAAAAGGATGCAGGAGGCTGTAAAGGCTGGCGTAACTGTATTTGGCGAAAACTATGTGCAGGAGGCAAAGAGAAAGATTAAAGACTTAGAGCGGAGTAAAAAAGATATACGTTGGCATTTCATAGGTAATCTCCAAAAGAATAAAGCAAAAGATGCTGTTTTGCTTTTTGACATGATAGAAAGCGTTGATTCAATCGGCCTCGCAAAAGAGTTAAATAAAAGGGCAAAAGAAAAAATAGATGTCTTGATTCAGGTAAATCTGGCAAAGGAAAAGACAAAGGGCGGCGTTACTGAACATGAGGCATTGGTTTTGGCCCGTGAAATAGCCAAACTTGAAAACCTTTCATTGAAGGGACTCATGACCATCCCGCCATATTTTGAAAACCCTGAAATGTCGCGGCCTTATTTTACTGAGTTAAGAAGGCTGGCGGAAAAGATACGGCGTGAAAATATTCCTAATGTTATTATGAAAGATCTTTCTATGGGCATGTCGCATGATTTTGAGATTGCCATTGAAGAAGGGGCAACAATTATACGGGTTGGGACAGCGATATTCGGTGAGAGGCCGAAGTAGTTGATTGAAATATTAGAAAAGGTTGTTGAAAAAGTATATATTGACACTTATTAAACATTAGGAAATTAGTCTTTCTTTAATTCACCAATCCATTCCATTCCAGCTTCTACATAGTACAACTGTTTCGTTTGGAAATTTTGCCTTTTGCGAAACAGCACTAACCTCTTGACATTATTAGATTTATAAAATAACATGCTTTTATGCGAAACAAATTATTGAGGAAAAGACTGGAATTTCTTCGTAATCTCGGCGGTCTTCCCGAACCTGAAGTAATTAACGAGGAATGGCTTTATATTCTCAAAGAAGAGACCCGTAATTCTATTCTTATTGAAGGTGTTTTCATATCAGAAGACGAGCTTGAAGAGGTTCTTTCAAAGGGAGTTCCAATAAAGAAAAACCAGCAGGAGGCTTTAAACTATTTCAGGGCTGCAAAATATTTTTATGAGATGGCATACCAGAATCATAAGACCGGCGAATTCATGTTCAGCTTTGCCATGATACGGCAGATAAATAAAATGCTTTATGAGGGCATAAAGACAGCAGGAGAATACAGGAATGGTGATGTAAAAATCACAGGCGCAAAAATCATCCCTCCAGCCCCCAATGATATTGAAAAATGGCTTGCCTTTTACAGGCAATATACAGAAGAAACTATAAATTCTGAAGAACTCATGCGGGCTGTTTCGGCACAGCATATCCTTTTTGAAGTGACTCATCCTTTTGACGATTGCAACGGCCGCATAGGAAGGATAATCCTGAACTACCTTCTTCTTTCAAAGGGCTGTCCGCCGGTAATTCTTAAAGGAGACGAAACGAACAGAGAAAGGTATTACCTATCGCTTGAGCAGGGAGACAAAGCGCTCAGAACCCTGACACGGCAGGAGTTTGACAAAGATAAAACAAAAACAGCGCTGGGACTTATGAAAACTGAGCGCATGGAGGTTCTTCTGCACGAGGCATTAAGAAGGAGTCTTGACAGGATTCTGGTCAGGCTTCTTGAGACAAAAAAGGGTATCAAAGCCAGACCGGCAAAAGAAGTTGCCAATTCTCTTAATTATGCGCCTGACAGTATGAGAACGCTCATAAGCAGGGGGAAATTTATAGCTGTTAAAAGGGGCAAGGAATGGTATACCCATGAAGAGCTTGAGATGAAAAATGGAAAAACCTGACGAGAAGATGTGAAAATAGATTGGCAAGATTTACCTGAGCCGTATGAGAAAATGTCTGAGCTTTTTGATATTTTAAAGATTGCTTCATGGGAAGAAGGAAATTGACGAAGATACGAAATTTTATATGGCACGATTTGGGATACAAACGCAAGATTTGAGTCAAAGACAAGGAAAAGCTGGCGGGACAAAACGGAGCATACTCTTTTAGGTATGTGAGTATTTGGACAGTTAGCTTTGACACAGTATTTGGCCAAAGATTGCATTTGTAAAAACGGGGGGGAGTAGGAGGCTTATGCTTACAAAAAAAACCATCGGCTTTATCGGCGCCGGCAACATGGGCGAGGCGCTTATAAAAGGACTTCTTGCCTCAAAAAAGATAACCCCTGCTCAGATACTTGTCGCTGACAAGGTCAAGGAAAGACTTGCGTATATTGTAGAGCATTATGAGGCAAAGGTGTTTACCAAAAATTTTGAGGTTGCAAAAGGGGCTGATATAATTATACTTGCTGTAAAACCAAATGATGTAAAATCTGCGCTTCAGGAGATTGGCTCTGATTTGAATAAAGATAAGCTCCTCATCTCCATAGCCGCAGGCGTAACAATGGATTATATACTCCAGTGCCTTCCCCACAACATACCGCTTATCAGGGTTATGCCAAATACCCCTGCCCTTGTCCTGGAAGGCGCCATAGGCATTTGTCCGGGGCAGGGTGTTTCAAAAGAAGACAGGGATATTGCTGTGGCGATATTTGAGGCCGTGGGCAAAGTTGTGCTCATTGAAAACGAAGAACTTATGGATGCTGTGACAGGATTAAGCGGAAGCGGGCCTGCCTATGTATTTTTAATCCTTGAGGCATTGTCAGACGCAGGCGTCCGGGTGGGGCTTCCGAGAAAAACCGCAAATCTGCTTGCTATTCAAACAGTCCTCGGCTCTGCAAAGCTTGCAATGGAAAGCGGCAAGCATTTCGGCGAACTAAAAGACATGGTAACATCGCCTGGAGGCACTACCATTTCTGGCCTTGAAAAGCTTGAGGAAGGCAGTTTAAGATCAACAATAATAAAAGCGGTTGAAGCGGCAACAAAGAGGTCAAAGGAATTGTCAGGGAGGTAATACGATTACACAGATTATAAAGATGATTACACCGATTTAAACACTATAGTATTATTCTCAATCTGTGTAATCTGTTTGAGAAATCCGTGTAATCAGTTTACAGGAGGGTAAACTTGTTCATATTTGCTAATCTCATAGATGCATCAGCAACAGTCATATATTATCTATTAAATATTTATATGTGGATTATCATTATTAGGTCGCTCATATCGTGGGTAAATCCAGACCCGTATAATCCAATAGTGAGATTTTTATATCAGGCAACAGAGCCTATATTGTATCCTATAAGGCGGAGACTGCCGTTTATGGGCGGCATAGATCTTTCGCCAATTATAGTTTTACTCGTCATAATATTTTTACAGGTATTTTTGGTAAAGACATTAAATGAACTGGCAATAAGATTAAGAACAGGAGGCTAAACATGAAGATTACGCCAATAGAAATAAAGGAGCATAAATTTAAAAGAAGCGCATTAGGATATGACAAAAACGAGGTTAATGCCTTATTAGGAGTTATTGCTGAAGCAATTGAAGAGGCGACAAAGCAGAATAATAAGCTTGAAGATAAAATAAAGGATATGACTGCCAAACTTGCGGAACATGAGGAGAGGGAAAAGATACTCAGAGAAACCATTACCACAGCACAGAGAATGGTAGAAGATTTGAAAAATAATGCAAAAAAAGAGGCAGAGCTTATCGTCTCAGAGGCCAAAATCCAGGCAGAAGAACTCGTAAAAAAAGCGCACGAACGGGTGGTAAAAGTTCAAGATGAGATATACCAATTAAAAAAGCAGCGGCTTGAGATGCAAACCTCCATAAGGACAATCCTTGAACATCATGCCAATCTTTTGAATATGGCAGGACAAGAGGCAGCAAAAGGTGATGTCCAGGATGACAAACTCAAATTCATCAAAAAGTAAACTCCCTTTTTTAACAGAAGGTAAAGACGGAATAGTCTTAAAACTCTACATTCAACCCCGCGCATCAAAAAATGAGATTGCAGGCATTCATGACAATTCAGCCCTCAAGATAAGACTCACCTCCCCGCCGGTAGACGGAGCGGCAAATTCGGCATGCATAAAATTTCTTGCAGCTATATTGGGGATAAGAAAAAACCAGATAGAGATTACCGTAGGACAAAAATCGAGGGTTAAACTTGTTCAGATAACAGGCAGGCTGTTAGAAGAAGTAGAAAATAGCTTACTGGAATATCTATAATAATGTTAAAACCAGATAGACGTTGTTAAAAAATGCAACTGCATTTTTTGGGTTGACCGTTTTTCTCGCAATAGATAGAAGCTACTTTTTATCTGCAAGAGAAATCTTTCTATCCTCAATCTGTCCTGTAACACCGTAGGTGTAGTCTTCTGTCCACTCCAACTTTCCTCTGACATATTTCTTGAGAGAGCTTACCCTGCCTTCCTTATTATAATATGCCTCATAGTATACATAGAGATTATTGGCCTCTTCATAATTTATCTCGTCAATTGGCTCATACGGGGCTGTATTATCTTTAATATATCTATAATAATGAGAAACGTCAGTATATTTTTCGCCCGTATAACAAAAAGTGGAGCTCATTAATATAAAGACCATTACGGTAGCTGCGGTTAATACTATATTCATATTCTCCTCTGCGACAAATCTACTTTGCTAAAAATTACTCTTCAGCAAAGCCTTTCAGAATCTTAACCCTGGTAGGATGCCTCAGCCTCCTTATGGCTTTGGCCTCTATCTGACGCACCCTTTCTCTTGTAACCCCTAAAACCTTACCCACCTCTTCCAAGGTATAATCCTGTTTTTCCCCCACGCCAAACCTCATCCTCAAGACCTTTTCCTCACGCGGTGTCAAGCTGGCAAGCACCCGCCTGGTCTGCTCTGAAAGGTCGCTCTCTATAGCTGCCTGTGCAGGCGATGGCGATTTTTCGTCCTCTATAAAATCACCAAGAGAACTTTCTTCGTCATCTCCGATTGGGGTTTCCAGCGAAAGGGTCTGCTTCATAAGGCGGAGGATTCGTCTTACCTTTGAAACATGGATATCCATCCTCTCTGCTATTTCATCAGGGGTAGGCTCCCTGCCAAGCTCCTTCAAAAGCTGGCGGGATGTCTGCAATAACCTGTTTATAGTCTCTATCATATGCACAGGTATACGGATTGTCCTGCCGTGGTCAGCAATCGCCCTTGTTATTGCCTGACGAATCCACCATGTTGCATAGGTAGAAAACTTGTATCCCTTTTTATAATCAAATTTATCCACTGCCTTCATAAGGCCGATATTGCCTTCTTGAACAAGGTCTGAAAATTTTAACCCCAGATTCACATATCTTTTTGCAATGCTTACCACCAGCCTTAAGTTGGCCTCAATAAGCCTCTTTTTCGCCTTCCTCACAACAATATCATATTTATTTATGTCCTTAGCTAACTGCCTCAGCCCTTCCCTGTTCATACCTATCTTTCTCATTATCCATCGTATGCGTTTTTTAGCCTTTTCTGTCTTCTTGCTGCCCCTTTTAGATTCTTCCCTCTCTATGAGACTTTCCAGTCTTGTCACCCTGCGGACAATCCTGTTTATTACCGCTGGGTTCAGGCTTAAGTCTTTTAATATTTTATATGCGCCATCTATCTTTCTCCTCTTCAACTTATCTACCGTAGTCAGAACCTCTGTTACGCTTTCTTCATCATATTGCTGGATCGTCTCATCAACCTCTTCCATAAGCTCTCGGATGGATGCCTTGTCCGTCTTTACACGCTCAGATATTCTCAATACCTCTCTGGCTGCAAACAGACTCTTGAGTGTAAGTCTTTTCAGTTCAGTCCTGCCCTCTTCAATCTCCTTGGCCAAAACAACCTCTTCTTCTCTGTTGAGCAAAGAAACAGCGCCCATCTCCTTCATATAAACCCTGACAGGGTCTTCTATGCCTTCAACCTCAACAACCTTTTCCTTTTCTTCCTCTGCTTCCTCAGTTGCCCGCGCCTTTTCAGCGCTGTCCACCACTTCTATCCCCATCTCCCCAAGGGTTTCAAGAAGGCCGTCCATATCATCAACAGAAAAACCTTCGCTAGGCAGCGCATCATTAATCTCATCATAGGTAAGAAATCCCTTTTCCTTGCCTACTTCAATGAGTTTTTGAAGCTCTTGTGAATGATTATTTGCTGTCTTGGCCATCTACGCCCCCTCTATTTAATAAATCTTTTTTTGAGATAACTGTGGATAAAATTTTAAATGTTGTATTATAGTATATTTCATTAAAATTAGTCAAATCTAATAGTTCCTTTCCATGGGTTTATATTTAGTTATGGCAACCTCCTTATAACTCAACTTAATACCATCGCCATCTTTACTCAAAAGCGTATGCTTAAGCCAGTTAGCGTCATCCCGTAATAGGAAATCAAGACGATAATGCGCCCCTCTGCTTTCTCTCCTGTTTATTGCAGAAAGAACAATGCACTCCGCAATAGTCATCAAATGACCCAATTCCAATGCTGATATAAGTTCAGTATTAAATATATCTCCTTTGTCCTCTACAGAGATATTCTCGTATCTTGCCTTTAATTTCATTATCTCAGCTAAAGCAGTATCAAGCCTGTTCTTGTCTCTGAATACACCAACATATCTGCTCATTACATAAGCAAGTTCGTCTCTTAAATCAGCTGTCTTTTCTCCATTTGCCCTGTTTATGATAACTGCAATCCCCTGTGCTGTATCTCTCAGGGCATTTTCTGGAAACTCAGCTAATGTAGTTTCCTTTGCATACTGAGACGCTGCATATCCTGCCCTCCTGCCGAAGACAATGGTATCCAGCAGAGAATTTCCTCCCAGCCTGTTAGCGCCGTGAACGCTCACACATGCGCATTCGCCTGCGGCATAAAGGCCCTTTATATTTGTAGCGCCCCGGACATCTGTTTTTATTCCTCCCATTGAATAGTGGGCGCCGGGTTTTATCGGCACAATATCTTTTACAAGGTCTATACCCTCAAAATCTATAGATAGCTGCCGTATCTGAGGAAGCCTTTCATCTATAAGCGATTCACCGAGGTGTCTTAAATCAAGGAACACACAGCCGTCAACTCCGCTGCCGTCTTCAATCTCCTGCTGCTCTGCCCTTGACACTACATCACGGCTTGCAAGCTCCATTGCCTTGGGCGCATATCTCTTCATAAACCGCTCACCCTTTGAATTCACAAGATAGGCGCCTTCTCCCCTCGCCCCCTCGCTGATTAAGATGCCGGTAGATTTTAGTGTCGTTGGGTGAAACTGGACAAATTCCATATCCATCAACTGCGCTCCGCTTTGTAACGCAAGCCCCATGCCATCGCCTGTATTGATAAGCGCATTTGTGGAATTTTTATAAACCCTTCCGTAACCGCCTGTGCATAAAATTACCGCCTTGGAGTGCAGCCTGTGAAGCTTGCCGGTATGTATATCCATTGCAATCATGCCGCGGCATATCCCGTCTTCAACTGATAGAAAAACTACAAACCACTCTTCATAAATAGCAATGCCCTGCCTCATCAACTGCTCATATAATGTGTGCAGAAGGGCGTGGCCTGTCCTGTCTGCTGCATAGCATGTCCTTGGAAAGTCTGCGCCGCCGAATGGCCGTTGTGAGATATTGCCCGCCTCATCCCTGCTAAAAAGACAGCCCATGCTGTCAAGCTCAAAGATATCATCCGGCGCCTCTTTGCACATTATCTCTATTGCGCCCTGGTCTCCGAGATAATCGCTTCCTTTTACTGTGTCAAAGGCATGTGTCTCCCATGAATCATTGCTTGCAAGCGCTGCATTTATGCCTCCCTGCGCTGCAACAGAATGGCTTCTCACAGGATGAACCTTAGAAACAATGGCTACATTGCCCCCGTTTTTAGCTGCCTCAATAGCAGCCCTCATGCCTGCCAGGCCAGCCCCAACAACTATAATATCGTGAGATACCAAAGAAACCTCTCTTTACAATACCATGAATCGGAGAATGGGTGAATGGGTGAATCGGTGAAAAAACATCTCCGCTTCTCCTGTTCCCCGTTTCTCCACTTCTTACTTCTGTTTAAAAGTCTATACCAAAAACAGAGGTTGTCAAGGCAGTAAAAGCTGGGCCTGCAATATTCCACCCTGGCTTATTTTTCTAATCCTGTTGTTGCCGGAATCTGCCACATATATATTCCCTGCCTTATCCACTTCTATTCCCGTAGGGAAGCTAAACCGGGCATTATAGCCTGGGCCGTCGGCAAAACCAGGAATACTGATGCCTGCAACGGTGCTTACAACACCATCGGGTGTTATCCTGCGTATCCTGTTATTTTGAGAGTCGCACAAATAGATATTTCCAGCGCCGTCTATTGCAATGCCTGTGGGCCAGGAAAAAAAAGCTCCTTTTCCTACCCCATCTTTGTAGCCATGCCTGCCGTTGCCTGATAATGTAGATACAACACCGTCAGGTGTTATCTTTCTTATTGCATGATTGCCGGAATCCGACACATAGATATTGCCTGTCTGGTCAAGCGCAAGGGATATCGGGTCATGAAAATGTGTTTTTACCCCTTGCCCATCAAGATATGCAGGATAACCATTGCCTGCAATAGTGACAACTTTGCCATCCGGCATAATCTTTCTTATTGAATGACTCCCCCTGTCCGCAACATACACATTGTTTTCACTGTCCACAGCAACGCCTGTAGGATATGCAAACCTGGCGCTTTTCCCATCGCCGTCTTGGTAGCCTTTGACGCCGCTCCCTGCAATTGTGGTTATGGTTCCATCAGGGGTAATCTTTCGTATCCTAAAATTATCCGCATCCGCAACATAGATATTGCCGTCCTTGTCTATGGCTATATTGTCAGGCCCTTTGAAATGTGCCATCCTCCCCTTGCCATCAGCAAATGCCGCATGGCCGCTCCCAGCAAATGTTGCAACTGCCCCCTTGGAATCAATCCGCCTTATCAGGTTATTTGCAAAATCTGCAACATAGATATTGCCTTTATTGTCAACAACTACACCGGTAGGCCAGCTGAATTGCGCTTTTTCTCTCACGCCGTCAAGAAAACCCTTTATGCCGCTCCCTGCAACAGTAGCAACCATATACGAATTTATACTCTTGCCAAATGGAACAGCATTAATGCCTTCAACAAAAACAGCAGATATCAGAAACCCAATTGCGCAATATACTACTCTGTGAATTGTGAAGCATATTTCTGTTTTCCGACCCTTCGCCTTATTCACCCTTTTTTTCTGCCTCTCCTGTCTTTTTTGCCCCCTTCGGAGGCCGCACCACTCGTGTTGCCGGCTTTTGTACGGCCTTTATCTCCTCTTGCAAAATCTCCGTCGGCTTTTTAACAGGCTTTGTCTTTGTATGCGCCTGACTTATCAGCTCCTTAATCCTTGCCTTCATTGCCTTCTTTCTTCTCTGCCGCCTTCTGCGGATATCCCTGTTTCGCTCTCTCATGTTTTTATACCTCCTTGATTCTTATGACTGCGCCTCTATAAATATATGATTTATTGCATCAAGCAACAATATGTTTTCATCCCTCCTTTTTACCGCTACCCTGAAAAAGTTATTACAAAACCCTGTAAACGAATTGCAATCCCTTATAAAGATACTACTTTTTAACAGTCGCTTCTGCATGTCTTTTGCTGTTATGTCATCCATAAGTATCTTAACCAGCATATAATTTGCCCTGCTTGGATATGGTTTTAAAAGTGGGATGGCATTCATCCCTTGCGCAAGAAAAGGCCGTTCATATTGCAGCCATTCCCTTGTTTTTTTAATATACTCTGCATCTTTAAGGCTCTCTATTCCCGCTACAATAGCCAACGTATTAACTGACCATGGCGGCACAACGTCCTTAAATCTTTTTATAATTTCCTTATGCGCAACCATGTAGCCAAGCCTTAAACCTGCCATTCCAAAAAACTTTGTCATTGACCTCAAGACAATAAGGTTGTCCAAAAGTATTGCGTCATTTTTTACAGATTTCTCTTCTACAAAGTCAACGAACGCTTCATCAACTATCAGCATTGCTCCATAGCCTAGGCACTCTGCTGCTATCTTAAGAATATCCTTTCTTGACAATAAGACACCTGTGGGATTGGCAGGATTGCCAAGGTAAACCAGATTGCAGCCTTTCCCCATTGCAGAGCACAGCCTTTCTATATCAGGGGCAAAATCTTCATCTTCTGAAGTTAAAAAATCCTCTATCCCGCATCCGGAAGATTTAAGCGAATTTCTGTATTCGCTGAATGCAGGCTCAACGATGAGCGCCTTTTTCGGCTTAAATACCCGCGGGATAAGATAGATGAATTCTGTGGAGCCGTTCCCCACAATGATATTTTCCTCAGGCAGATTATGGTAGAAGGCAAGCTCCGCTCTTAATGTGTCAGCCCCCGGCTCAGGATAATGTCTCAAAAGCGGAACAGTATCTTTAATCGCCTTCCCTGCCTTTGGCGAAAGGCCAAGCGGATTTATGCTGGCGCTGAAGTCAATAATATCTTCTGGCTGCAGGCCGTTTTCCTTTGCAATCTTCCAGATATTTCCACCGTGGGTTTTGTTCATAAAATACATTATAGGTCATAGGCAATGGGCTATAGGCCCTGGGCTTAAAATCTATTACCTATTGCCTCTTGCCTATCGCCTATTACCTGCCTTTATCCAACACTACCCTTGCATCCACTGCCACAGCCCCATCAGGATATACAATAAGCGGGTTAATTTCCATCTCTTTGATTCCATCTATCTCATTCATAATACTACCGACCTTGATAATAATATCTGCAATTGCGTCAATATCACAAGGCTCGCCGCCCCTGTAGCCTGCAAGCAGAGGATATGTTTTTATCTCTCTTATCATGTCAAGACATTCTTCTCTTGCAACAGGCGCAAGCCTGAAAGAGACATCCTTCAGAAGTTCTACATTTATACCGCCGATACCGAACATCACTGCAGGACCGAATTGCGCATCTCTTATGCCTCCTATAATAACTTCTACCCCCTTACCTACCATCTTTTCTATTAAGAAGCCCTCAATACTTGCTGTTGTATTATGCTCTGATATTGCAAATATCATCTCATTAAATGCATCGTCAATATCTTGTTCGTTTTTAAGCCCTACCCACACACCGCCTGCCTCTGTCTTGTGTAAGATATCGCTTGATATCACCTTCAGCACAACAGGATAGCCGATATTATTTGCAGCGCCTATTGCCAGGCTTTTATCTTTCGCAACAAAATGCTGCGGCACAGGAATTTCCCATGCCTTAAGGATTTCCTTTGCCTCAGGCTCCATGAGCGATTTTCTGCCTGATTGAATGGCATCGGCTATAAGTTTTTTGGCCTCTTGTTTGGTCATAATGAAACCTTATCATTCTAATCTATCAAATGGCAAATGCTTGTACATGGCGCTCATAATAGCGAATCCATAATTTCAGTAAAAATGTCTTTTAATGAGGGAGGCTCTGCGGCGAATACTTTTCCAGCAGGCAGGTGTTTATGTCCATAGGCGTCACTCGGCGGCTTATGTCTGGCATTATCATAGCGGAATATGAGAGAGCCATCTTGTTTTTGATAATGAAAGGAGTAATTAAGTTTTTCAATTTTATACTTTAGGTCAAGATATTCAGTAAACACAGGTATAGAGTTATCTGCAAAAGTAACAGAGCCTTTTACAATGCCTGTTTTTTCCGTTCTGTAATCGGCGCTTAATGCAGAATCAGTGATTAGATTGGTTTTTGAGTAGTCATCAATAACCTTAACCAGATTTGAAAGGTATTCAGTTAGCAACATACTGAATTTCCTTCAGTCTGTTTATGTCCGTGAGTATTTTTTCTCTTATTTTCAACTCCCCTGCCCATGAAATATATTCAGTATCGCCGCCTTTCATATCCTCAGCAGTGAGCTTTTTTAGAAATGTTTCTGATGAGATTTTATACTCTTTCTCAAACACTGCTATCTGTCTCTCATTTTTTTCCAACCCGATTTCAAGCCTCTTTAATTCAGCCTGAATCGCAGTTTTGATAATATCCATAGCGCTGCTGTCTGTATCTGATTTTATCTGTAATATTGTCATCGCAATACCTCCTTCGTGTTTTATATTTTAGATGAATTCGCCTTTTTTATCAAATCATTCAACCCCTTGCTTATCCTGTTCTCTATTTCTGAGGCATGGGGTGATTAACGGGTAATAACGGTTTTTCTGTTAAGAAATGGGGAAAAAGCGTTCCTATCTCTTTAACCTGTTGAATTAGAGAATATCTCCGCTACATTTCCATTGCTATTCACCCAAAATATTTTTGTAAAACCATGTCTCATCTTAAGAGTGTTTATCGCTAATAGAAAATTATCTAAATCAGCGAGAAAATAATTATTCAAGATACCCAACCATTTTTCATCTTTCCATTCTTTGCCCTTGATAATTTTTGTTTTAGTTTCTTTTTCCTCAATTATTCTGTTCAGCAACAACTGAGCTTGTAATTGAATATCACATTGAATTATATGAATATCTCCCATTATATGTATAAAACCAATTATTTTCTTTCGCCATTCTTGACCGTGTCTGATTTTTTTAATTCTTACTTTTCTGCCAGATATGTTAAATGTATTCCATTTATTACAAATATCTGATTCAATCACTCGCACAATTTCTTAACATATAACTTTCTGAAAATCTTTCCATTTATCTTTATCCACGGGACCCTCAATATGCAAAAGCAAGGATACTCCCTTTGAAATTTGTGTTTTAAGCCTACCATTAAACTCATCACAAAGATTAAAAAGAGATTCTTCAACGGTTTTGCGATTTTCAATTTTATTTTTAAGAGAATAAATCGGCTCACACCGTGTTATTTCAAGAGGAATCTCTTTCTCACCGAAACAAACATAATAGTCAGGTGGATTTTCACCTTCTTTAACCGTGAATTCAGACAATATCTCTCTTAAATAATTCGTTATAGAGTCTTTGGTAAATTCTTCATCTTCCCTTAGCATCGAACAAGTCCTTACTACTTTTTCTATTTTACAATCCTCTGCAATGTTTCACATCCAAGTTTGTTTCCCAAATCACATGCCTTTTGAAAATCAGAAACAGCTTTATCGTATTCTCTATTTTCAAAAGAGATAAGTCCCCGTATGATATAGGCATTAGCATATTTGGGGTCTAATGTAACTGCTCTATTAACATCCTCAATCGCCATCCCATATTGACTTTTCATAAAATAAGCAAGTCCACGATAATAATAAACAAAGGCATATTTCAGATTTAAGGCAATGGCAGAGGTGAATGCTTCTATTGCTACATTGGCTTCTTTACTTATGAGATGTGTATGCCCCTTTTCATATAACTCAAATGCCTGAAAAAATCTCTCCTCATCCGTTATCTTTGCCTCTACCTCTTTCTTTTCCTTTTCACCCTTTGCCTGTGCCAATTGCTTCTTTAATTCCTCAATCTCTTTCTGGCTTTTATCATAAGCCTCCTGAATCCTCTTATAATCCTCTATGACATCTTTTTCTTTTACCCTTTTTGCCATTTCTTCTGTTTTATCAAGATTAACCCTTGCCTTTATCTTTACATAGAAATGAATACCGTCTCCTACAACAGTCCTTTTCTTATCTAAAATCTCAACCTCCATCAATCCTGATGCAAGAACCTGTATTTCATCTTCTGTTAACAGTTTGTTGAAAAACTCAACAAACTCCGATTACACGGATAAAAGATTAGATTTCACAGATTAAAACCCATTGAAATATCTGTGTAATCGTTTTTCCTAATCTGTGTAATCAAGGCTGTTGATGCCTTTTTCAACAGCCTGTTAACTGGAGATTTATTACCTTTGAATAGCTCTCCACATAGGTCCCTGCCTGCTCAAGGGCAGTCCTCTTTGCCTGAAGTAAAGCCCTGCTTTCAGCAACACTCGGTGTCTCTCCATCACCCATGTTGTATGTGCCTTCTGCGATGATTTCTTTGGTTTGCGCAGAGACATGCAAAGGCAAAAATAAAAGGCTGATAATCATTGTTGCCAAAAACAGAGATTGCTTCAGCCGATGTCCATCGGCTTCGCAATGACATACACGACTAATGATTGTAAGGATATGTTTCATGTTATCCCCCTTTTACCCCTTACCCCCTGCTTAAGACATGCAGGGGCAGGCTCTGACCCTCTCCCGCAAGGGGAGAGGGAGGATCACTGGGTTTATCTTGGTATTGTCTCTATCAGTTGATGTTTAAAAGGTAACACTTTTTGATGCAACAAAACAATCTCACACATCCCATGGATAAACATAAAACTCACTTTTAGGTTTGCCGCTCAAACTGACAACTTTATATTTGTTTATACCGTAATGTTTATTAAAATACTGCATTGCCGCAGGATTAAACTGTTCAAAGTTCAGTTTCACTTCTATCGGCAGTATTGCATTCTTAATTTTTAGTATAAAATCTATTTCTTTTTTATCCTTTGTCCGCCAGTAAAAGATTGCATTATGGGTATATTTTTTTACCATCTCGGCAAAGATTCCTGTTTCAAACACATTGCCTATTATCTCTTTTTGCAATCCCTTTAACCAGAGCATCTGCATAAGCCCTGTGTCGTAAAAATATACTTTAGGCAGCTTGAAGAGCTCCGAGCGGATGTTTTTGCTGAAAGGCTTGACCAGTTTGATTATGTAGGTATTTTCCATGATGAACAGATATTTCTCTATGGTCTGTTTTGCTATCTTTGTAGTATTTGAGAGCTCTGCAATATTCATCTGCTGGCCGCTCTGTGAGGCAAGGGTCTCCAGCAATTTATTGAATTTGTCCACATCTTTAATATCAGCAAGGTCTCTGATGTCTTTCTTTACATAGGTGTCAATAATCTGCTGCAGATATTTTTCCTTCTTATCAATCTCGGGGGTGAGAACAATCTTTGGATAACCGCCGTAAAGGACATATTCTTTAAACATGGCACGGAGTTCGTCTATTTTTTTTGCAGTATATATCTTGCCTTCTTGAAAGGGATACTGCCTGAACAATAAAAATTCCCTGAAGGACAAGTTAAAGATTTCAAAATCCACAGTCCTGCCGACAAGAGAATCTTTGAATTTGCTTTTTATGGCAAAGCTGGATGAGCCTGAAACAACGAGTTTGATGTTTTTATGGTGGTCTGCGGTCAGCTTTAGAAATGATGAGGGGTCAGATAGATATTGAATCTCATCAATAAAGATAATCACCTTCTTCTTCCGGCCAGCAGAGAGGAATCCTTCCTCCTTGAGGTATCTGATGAATTCTTCTATGCCTGCATCTAATATTCTTACAAATCTGGAATCTTCAAGGTCAATAAAGCAGGTAGTCTCTCCCTGTTTTTTCAGGTAATCTTCAATATAATAGAGGATAGATGTCTTGCCGACCTGACGCGCCCCGTGCAAAACAATAATATCATCTGTGGACAGGTATTTTTTTATCTCATCAAAAACCGTTCTTTTAAGGATTGTCTCCATATAACACTTCTGCTGCTTTTGACTTTAATTTATATCGGATATAAATTAAAGTCAAGTTTAATTTAAGTAGTAAGGATTATTTTATCCAAAAATGCATTTTATTTTAATTTTTGGGTGTAAAAGCAAGGTTGAGCCAAAGCCTGTCCCTGAGGGTAAGATAAAAAGGCAACAGATCTATCCCCCCTCACCCTTCCCTCTCTCGCAACAGACTGTGTCATAATTACAAAAAGCGAGGGATTTAGAGGAAAACATTATTATCAAATGCCCGTAGGATATGCTATAGAATAGCCAAACATCAAATCAAAAAGGAGGCTTCTTTATGGCATATCGCTACGGCGATCGTAATCAAATGCAATTTTTTCCACCATGCATAGAAGAATATGTAGCCAAAGACGACCCTGTCCGAGCATATGATGCCTTTGTAGAATCGCTCAATTTCAATGAGCTCGGCATTGTCGCTTTTGAGGATAAGGTCGGCAATCCGGGATATGACCCCAAAGCCATGATTAAGCTCTTGATATATGGCTACTCCTATGGCATTCGCAGTTCACGGAAATTAGAGAGGGCAACCTGTCATAATATCTCTTTTCTTTGGCTCATGGGAGGACTAAAACCAGACCATAAGACCATTGCAAGGTTCAGGCATGATAACAAAAGCGCCCTCAAAAACATCCTCAAGCAATGCGCCAAGCTATACATCAAGCTCGGCCTCATCGAAGGCAACACCCTCTTTGTTGACGGAAGCAAGATCAGGACAAATGCCTCCATCAAACATACATGGACAAAGCAAAGATGCGAACATTACCTTAAACATATCGACAAACACATAGAATCCATCCTCTCTGAATGCGAATCAATAGATGCAGAAGAAGAAAACAGTTCTTCTATAGTAAAGGTTAATGATGAGCTTAAAGACACACAGGCCTTAAAATTAAAGAGAGAGACCATTATGCAAGAACTCAAAGAGCAAAACCTTGGCAGCATCAACACTACAGACCCTGACTGCGTCAAAGTCAAAGGCCGTCAGGGCATACATGCCGGATATAACAGCCAGATCGTCGTTGACGAAAAAAACGGCCTTATCGCTTCAAGCGATGTAGCAGATGAAAGCAACGACCTAAACCAGTTTGCAGCCCAGATAGATAATGCCAATGCTACCCTTGGACAAAAATGTAAAACCGCCTGCAGCGATGCCGGTTATGCAGCTCCCGAAGAGCTCAAAAAGATTGACGAACAAAGCATCAAAGTTATCGTTCCATCACAAAAGCAGACATATGACAGAGAACTAAAGCCGTTCGACAAAGAGAACTTTCCATACGATGCAAACAAAGATCGTTATATATGCCCTGAAGGACATGAATTAACCTATAATCACTTCTGTAAAGGCAAAAACCATCGGGTCTATCAGATCAAAGACAAAACCCATTGCCGAGCGTGTAAACATTTCGGAATATGCACAACATCCAAAGCCGGCAGACGCTTACGACGCCTTCAAAATGAAGACATCAAAATAAAATTAGAGAAACAATACAAACACGAAACATCACAGGCAATATACAAACTTAGAAAACAAAAGGTTGAGCTTCCTTTTGGACACATAAAACGCAACTTAGGGGTCAATGCCTTTCTCTTGAAGGGCATTGACGGAGTCAGGGCCGAGATGTCGCTATTAGCAAGCTGCTTCAACATTGTGAGAATGATAAACATAATCGGGGTAACAACATTTGCCGCCAAGGCTACCGGTTAGGAAAACAGGGAATCTCACTTATAGATAACCAAAAGCTGCCCCTACAATGGTCTGTCACGATAAAAAACAAACATTTGCCGCATAATTTGCGGCTTGAATCTCTTTGAAGACTTTTATCAACACCCTTCTCTCCCTTTATGACACAGTCTGTTGACGGGAGGGGATAAAGGGGCGGGTGTAATAAAATTTCACCACCATGAAGATGGGTTTTGTATGGAAGATTTAAGCACACCATGCTATTGTAGTGTTACCAACGCTTCTTTACTTATAGATATTTTGCTCATAATAGATTGGACGGAAGCAGTCCAAGCGAATATTTTAGGGTTCTGATTATGAGACTCTATATATTGTTTGATAACCTTAATAAGTTCTTTCAGATTTTTAAAAGATCCACGGCGGATTCTTTTTCTTGATATCTCGGCAAACCATCTTTCTACCATGTTTAACCAAGAGCCGGATGTTGGGATAAAATGAAGATAAAAACGTGGATGTCGTTTTAGCCATCTCTCTACCCGTGGATGTTTGTGTGTCCCATAGTTGTCAACTATTAAATGGAGATCCAAGTCGAATGGAGTTTTTGTTGGCTGTTATTGAAAAAACGTAAGAGATGTAAGAAAGAATAAAATAGGATCAGCGCCACATTTTATTATTTATGGCGGGGTTCTTCAATTCTTTAATTTAGAACTAATACAAACGCATTAAATTTTGTTACATTTTAGCCTGGCTTATATTATACTGGGGGCATGAAAACCTCCCCCGTGAGATCAGAAAAGGTATCCAAAGAGCAATTACTGGCCCTCGCTGAGAAAGTACCAGGAGCATGGATCGGCATAAAGATAGCCACCCTCCTTTTGGTGCTGGAGGGGCAGCGGCCGGGCTGGATCTCAGAGGTTCTCGGCCAGAGTCGGATGAATATAAACCGCTGGGCGCGGGCGGTAAACAAGGCCGGAGTAGAAGCCCTGGTTCCGAAAAAGCAGACAGGCCGTCCCCCTCGTATGACGCCGAAGATTGTTGCACAGATTGAGCGTCATTTGGAGGAATCGCCTCAGAGGTTCGGATTGAACCGTGTCCGATGGGACGGCCCCACGTTGGCGGCCCATATACAGCGGCAGTTTGGGATAAAGCTGAAAGTCCGTCAGGCCCAGTACTGGATGCATCAGTTCGGGTATCGTTTGAAGCGAGCCAGCCATGCCTATCTTCAAGCAAAGGCCGAGGACGCGAAGAAACTCGCCAGGAGCTTAAAAAAAACTCAAAACGCTGGGGACTAAGGAAACTGTTATCTTTCAGGACGAAAGGGGATTTACTCTGCATCCTCGATTGGGCCGCGGTTGGGCGCTTATAGGCAAACGGTTGAAGGTTCCGACAACCAGCCAGCATCAGAAGCGCTTGAATGTTTCCGGTTGGGTGGCTCCTCTTCTGGGCCGCGCCGGGATGATTCAGACGGAACGCGGTAACCGGGAAGGATTTCTCAAGGTGTTGCAGCACCTCTATAGTCGGCTTCGCGGCTACACCATTTGGCTGTATGTCGACCGAGCATGTTGGCATAAGGGTGATGCGATCCGGGAGTTCCTGAAAAAACATCGAAGACTCCGGATTGTGTACCTCCCGCCATATCAGCCTGCCTTAAATATGCAGGAAAGGATATGGCGTCAGATTCGATATGAATCAACCACTAACCGGTGGTTCGATAATCTTGATGCAATTTGGGCGACAGTCCAGAAGACACTTGACTCATGGTCAAAAAACAAAATCAGGCGACTTTGTAACATTACTTAATGCGTTTGTATTAATACCATCCGAAAGTTTATCACGTGGGCTAATTAATACCTTGACAGTAACCTCTGAGGGAACAACACTTCCCATAATATTATTTCACAAATCAGCCCAACACCTTCTTCAAGTCCTCTGGAATTCTTATCGGCCTCCCACCTTTGCCAACTGTTGCAAGGACTACTTTGCCTCTAACCAAATCCTTTTCCGAGCCTTCCCTTCTTATAGTGTGTTTGAATGTCAGGGTCGCCCCTGATATGTCAGCTATCTGTGTATCCAAGAAGAGAAGGTCGTCATATTTGCACGGAGAGAGATACTCTATTTCGGCCTGTGTAACAAGAAAGAGGATGCCTTTATCCTCCAGCTCTGGAAGCGAGACTTTACGCTCCCTTAAAAGTTCCACCCTGCCGCGCTCAAAATATCTCAGATAATTGGCATAATACACAACGCCCGCGCAATCAGTATCTTCATAATAAACCCTTATCCGCAGTAACATGCGTCAAAGATAGCAAATATATTTAATAAACGCAATCCCTCTCGCCCTTCCCTCTCCCGCAATGGGAGAGGGAGGTTCTTTTTGTCTAAAATGTCGCCTGCATCCTTACACCATAAATAAATATGCTGTCTTTTGCATTATCACCGCCAGGATTTATAACATATTGCAAGTCCGGTGATATGGAGAGGTTTTTACTTGCCCAGTATTTATAGTATGCCTCCAGGTAATGCTCGTATGATGCATTTGCCGCATAGCCGTCAAGCCCAAGGGATGCTGCTTTATATTTACTGCTTACATGACTTGCGCCGTAGGCAATGCCGATGACATCATTTGCCCTTCTCCAGTTATTTCCGATGAGTTGGCCGCCTGCTGTAAAGACCCGGTCAAACTTTGAGACATCCTCATCCTGAATGCCATAGCGGGCAAAAAGGGTTACATCATTTGATACCTGCTGGTCAAGGCTTACACCAAAGCCCTGATTTGAGAGGTTATCCTTGCTTGAATCAAGAAGGTCTGTATGTTTATTGTTATTGACCCATCCATAGATGCGGTAGTTCCCATTCAGTCCATAGAAGGGCATCCATGTGTCCAATTCTGCTATAAAGAAGGGGCTATCCAATACATCTTTAAAATTACCATCCCCTTCAAACATGCCAACCCTTCCGACTACTTTTAGGCCTTTGTCGTATATGGAGGTAAACCGGTAAGCCGTGGACAAACCTGCTCCGTATCCATTGGCATCTCCGCCGAACTCAAGGGCAAGGTTATTGACAAATATATCTGCCAGAAATTGATTCGTCTCCGAGTTGGCAACAGCATTGGCATCAAAGAGGGCTGTTGGATCCATCTTGCCCATGGTAAGCTCCAGCCTTTTATCCCTTATATCCGGAATGGCAAACTCGGTCCAATACCATGCCTCTACCAGTTCAAACTTTGGCTCGTTAAACTCCAAATCTGCATTTGCACCTGAGAAGGTTGGGGGCAAGTAAGGGGCAATCCCTTTACCCTGCCCAATATCACCTCTGAAATATACATTTCCGTAAGGACCTGCAGGCGTAATAAGGAAGAGGTCTGCTGAGTAGGAGGCATCCCCTTTGTCTCTATAACCCTGGCTATTTTCTCCAATCCCCTGAAGGAAGAAGGAAAGGTCGCCCCCGATACTAAAAGTCTCTACTTTCTCGCTTAAGGCCTTTATCCTGGCTGTCCTGTAGTCCACCATATCGAGATCTTTCTCCAGTGTTGTTATATGCTCGCTTATCTCTTTTAAGAGAGGCTTATGCTCCTGCCTTATCTCCTTCTCCATGTCATCTGTCCGCTTTTCAAGGGCATCCAACTTCTGCTCAAGCCTCTTTGCATTATCCTCTGCTGCAAAAGAGAATAATGAAAAGAATGACATCAGCAGGATTATAGCTATGCCTATAGCCTTTGAGGACAGATTTAATCCGCTCCGCCTAAAACGGAGGGACTGTCCCCCGTATGCCATCACCGCTTCCGGAATTTCTTTTGTTTTATATATTCCCATGCAACCCTCCATTGAACTTGATTATTATTTTCAATAGTATCTTAAAGCTTTTAATAGCCGCCTTTTTTGCCAGCGCCGAAAAAGTTGAACTCCCACTCAACCTCAAAGGGCTTGAACCAATCCCTGACCCCTGTTTCCCTGTCCGTATGCCTGCCAAACTCACTCTTTTTGAGAGGGTTGTCTATCTTATAGACAACCTTGTATTTACCTGCGCCAAGCATCTTTACATTATCGCCATAATGCGGGCCGTCATTTGCAACCATAGGCACCATAATGCCTTCAATGGTCTGGTTTGTGTCCAGTTTTATAATGGTATAGTGGATGATAAGGTTCGGTATCCACTCCCCTGCTGCAAAACCATTTGGGTTATTCTCTGCTGCCCTTATGTCGCACTCAAGATGGATATCCGATTCTCCCCGCGATTTCATAATCCCCTTTGGCTCCATCTCAATGGCCTGCAGATAGACCGCTGCTATTTCCATGCCATAAATGGATTGCGGTATGCCTATTGGTGTCTCCAGGGCAAATACCGGCGCATAGAATAACGCCGCCGTAATTAGTGCAAGAAATGTTGTTCTTAATGTTTTCATTTCTAAAGCCTCCTTTTTGAATTTTTAGTAATTTGTTGGTGGGCATAGCCCACCCTACTCCTGCCTTCTGCTTACTGTCTACTCCATACTGATCTTCACCCCCTTTCCATCCAGCTTTCCAGCAGCCTCTTTTACCGCTCCTACGAGAGCCGCAATCTGCCTTTTCACATCTGCGAGGGGCGCTTTATTAAACATCGCCTTTCGCAGATCAGAAAACCCCTTTTCAAGCTCGGCAGCCTTTTTCAGGGATATAAACCGTCTGACCGCTATCTCCATATTCGCCTTCTCACCTTCAAAGATACCGAAGTAGGCATCTGCTACCTGTTCCATTGCCTCACTCGTCTTCCCTGTCTCATAGGACCTCATGGCATCATGCAAAGCCTTCTCAATCTCATCTGCAACCTGTACCCAGTTGTTCTGACCTGCCATGACCATGCCTGTTGCGGAAAAGAACATGAACGGCAAAATCCATTTCAGCCTTTTCTTATGCATCATCATCCCTCCTCGCCATAGAACCACTGGAATATCCAATCTCACGGCCTGTTTGAATATTCCTCTGATGTCAGATTCCTCTATAGTCTCTTTCATCAGAATCAACATATCCAGTTGTCCATAGCCTCTCAGGCAAGCATTATCAATCTCTTCCCCTCCCTGCTGATAATACACTGCATTAAAACCGCTCCCCATGAGAATCTCGCAAACAGCGCCTATGTGAGCCTCTTTTCCTACAATCAATGCCGACATCTTCATCACCTCCTTTCATGCACATGATTTTTATTTTCATCAACCGTTCAAAAAAACTAAAAAATAACCCTATGCCATGCCAATGCCACAAACCCTATCCCGATAACACCGGGGATAATTGCCAGACTCCACTTCTGTTGCAGCTTAACTGCGAGATATATGCTCCATATCCCGCCTTCGGCAAAGAGTCCGCCCTGCAGTATCTGAACGGCCCTTTTGCTTAAACCGAGGTCGCCCAATGACTGGAATAGTATCAACCCGAGTCCGAGGACAAGCGATACCAGCGCAACAGGCGCATAGAGATAACCCAACCGGATAATTGTCGTCACAATTGCCTCCGTCTCCCTTAAAAGAACAGCGGAAATAGCAGTTAGCATAAACAGGATGATTGCAATGCCCGCCATGCTCGCCAGCATAAATGTTGTTATTGAAATAAAATCAAGCCGGTTAAACACATCGCCTGCCGAAGGATAGTTGGCCATAATCCACCACGGCCCGCTCTTTCCTATAAAATCTCCCAGCCCTATATTTAACAGAAAACCACCTATAGCCTGTTTATACTTTATAAAAACCGTGTTTACCTGCCAGTGGAATGCGCCCAGTGCAAGGCCTGTTGCTAAAAATAAAAATAGCGTTTCCCATAGATTTGGCTCTCTTTTTTTAATCTCCTCTATTTCAAGCCCGGGATGTCGTATCTTGAGATGGAGAGAAGCATTGCTATCAGCGCTTACGCATCTAAAACACTCTATGCAGTTGGAGCTTGAAACCTTGTTTGCGGTATTTATGAAGGTTGGGCAAACGTAGCCCTCCCTGATTAAAGCCTTCAGGGACATGCTTCCGTCTCCGCCATTTTTTTCAAAACTTACTGCGCCAAGTCTTGAGAATATTCCGAGAAGAGGTCCTATGGGGCAAAGATAACGGCACCACGGCCTCCGTCCATTGGCATATAAAAAACCGACCAGCGTGGCCAGAACCATTGTCCCGCCAAGAACCTCAAGAGCAGCCAGAGGATAGTCTCTGACGCCAACCAACTGTCCAAGGATTGTAACAGCGATAAAACTAATTATGGGCATCCCTTCCCATCGCATCCATCGTGGTATCGGTTTATTGAACCCCCTCCTGCCTGCATATTCACTCAGTGCACCCTGCGGACAGAGAAGCCCGCACCATAATCTTCCAAAGAAAACGACCGAGAGAAGCGCCAGGGGAAACCATATCCCCCACAGGATAAACCGTGCCGCAAGTGTAAAATTATTGAAGATGGCTGCGTCTTCAGAAGGAAGGGGGAGAAACGCCGGTATAAGGATCAATGCCAGAAAGACAATCAGCATAAACATATGGATGTATATGAACCTCTCCCTGTTCTTTACAAAAAAGCTTTCAATTGTTCTGGAAATATCTTTATTTCTCATCTCTGATTTCTCATTTCTGATTTTTTATATCCCTTTCTATTTCCGCAAATATATCCTCAAGCCCTTTTGAAAGTTTATCCAGATGTTCCGCCACCTCATGAACCTTCTTATCTATATCAATTAGATGTTTTCTTATCTCCTCTGTTTCCTGACCGGCAATTCCGCTGGCCAATCCATGGGCTGTCATTGTATGCTGACTTACATCATCCAGTGCAGCGTGCAACTTTTTTATATCCGATTCTATATGGGATATATCCTTTGTCACCGTTATCATCTCTTTATAAGGTCTTAAAACAAAGCTGTAAACAATGGCGACAAGAAGCGCCAGAATAAGAATTGCCTGAAGGAGTATCCCTTCCCATGTCGGGTATATGCCCAAAAAACCTATTGTCGGAAATTTTTCAATGTATATAGAAGAAACCCATTCAGCCTCCTGAAGTTCCCGTATGCCCTTTCCTGCAAATGTAAAGGCAAGATAATAAAGAAGTGCGGATGTTACGGCAAAAAATGGCCCTATGGGAATCCTGACGCTGCCATATTTAATCAGGACAAATAGCCCGACAAGAAGCAGAGAGCCTGCAATAAACCCTGCAACAATTGCGCCGCTATTGCCGTCTGATGTAGAATACAATGCCTGATAAAACAGGATTGTCTCAGCGCCTTCGCGATAGACAGCGAGAAATGCGGCAAAGCCCAGCGCAAGGATATTTCCCTTTGTTAATGAACTCTCCACCTTTGATTTTATGTAATGCTGCCACCTTGAAATCTCTATCTTTGTTATAAGCCAGTAGCTTACATAAAATAAAACAGCGGTCGCAAAAAGCATTGTAATCCCTTCCATCGCCTCTTTGCCAGCACCGCTTATCTGAATTACAGTCTGAAGAAGGATGGCGGTAAAAATGCTCGCAACAATAGCAATGCCTGCGCCTTTGTATACTGCTTTGACATTTTCTTTTTGCCCTGTTTTTGCAAGGTAGGCGTTGATAGCACTTATTACAAGGATTGCCTCAAAACCCTCTCTTAAGATTATTATGAACGAATTAACGAATGTGGTGTACGGCGACTCTCTCTTCCCCTCGCCCTTTTCTGGGAGTTTTTTTGCATCATTTTCCAACGCCCTTGCAAGCAGACCAATTTTTTCCTTTACATCCTCCACAGACGCACTTGCAGCCATAGCCTTTCTTATATCGTTGAACATGGATTCCAGCTCACTCTTCCTGCCTGTGGAAATATATAGGCCTACAGCGGTCTCCATACCGCTTCCTTCAAAGCCGTTAAAATATGCCTCAGA
>Ga0209431_10000566_pt1 | contig 31007 bp, 31 predicted proteins | sample RifCSP13_3_FD_184021 | JGI IMG/M metagenome (GOLD analysis project Ga0209431, IMG submission 184021) | Soil microbial communities from Rifle, Colorado - Rifle CSP2_sed 13_3 (SPAdes) (version 2) | ecosystem: Environmental > Terrestrial > Deep subsurface > Rock core/Sediment | place: Rifle...
CCCGTACATCGTGCCCGGCTTCTCCTTCTGCTTCTTCTCCTCGGCCTGCTCGACGACGTCGATCGCGATGATCATGTGGCACGGGATGATCCGCACCTTCCCCGCGAGTTCCGCATGGGACGAATCCAGCTCCAAGCAGATCCCGTCGTCGGGACCGACCGCCGCGTATCCCCGGAAGACTCCGTGCGTGAGGAGGGGCTTGTCTCGCGTCTCCATCGAGGTGATCCGGTAGCGAGAGCCCTTCGTGAGCACGACGTAGTCGTTCTCGGCCATCGCCCTACCTCCGCGCCTCCGCGAGCTTTTGGACGTGGTCCACGGTCTTCCGGTAGTTCTCCATCGCGATCTCGACGTTCGACTCGACGAAGTTCCACGCCTTCGCGAGGTTCCCGTACCGGATCCGGTAGCCCTTCTTCGGCCCCCCCTTCTCCATCACGTCGACCTCGTCGAGGAGGTCCATGTCCTTGAGCTTGTTGATGTGCCGGTAGATCGTCGCCTTCGTCGTGCGGAGCTTCGTGGCGAGCTGCTCCACGGTCCACCCCTTGTCCGCGCGCCCGAGGAAGCACTCCACGAAGAGGCGGTACGGCACGCTGTCCCGCACGGACCTCGCGTCCGTCTTCGGGTCGTACCCCTTCGGGATGTATCCGATCTGGGTGAGGAACATCAGGGAGACCTCGTCCAAGTCCTTCAGAGGCGTCAGGGGCGTGTTGCTCACGACCATGATCTCGAATGGGGCCATGGAGAAACCTGTCGCCGGGAGAGGGCGATGAATAGTTAAGTCTTCCGCTCGATTATTATCTCAAATTGAAATAAAAGTTAATGTGTTCACACGTCCAGTACGCCGCCGTAGCAGTCGACTTGGAGGCCTCGCTTCCGCAGCTCCCGGACCAGGACGTTGATCCCGATGCTGTCAGAGGCGATGTGGCCCGTGACGACGAGGTTCTTCCGGCCCTCGCGGCCGTACTCGTCCCACAGGCGTCGCAGGTGCCCGGCATCGACGTGGATGTAGAAAACGGTGTCGATGCCGTTCTCGAACGCGGCCTTCGCGACCGGGTAGCCCCCGTTCGTGCCCGCCCCGTGGATCACGACCCACTTTCCGAGCGGGTTCGACTCTGCCCCCATCCGCACGATGATCTTCGTGAGCGCTTTCGCGAACTCCGGCATGCGGTCGAGGACCGCGACCGCGTCCCGCACGGTCGCCCCCTTCGGCAGGCCCGCCTGGAGCGCCTCGTCCATCGTCCGCCGTCCAATCTCGTCGCACGGGTTGTGGATCGCCATCAGGGGCATGCCCAGGAGCCGCGCGGCGCTCGGCAGGCGGTCGTAGTTCTGGCGGTGCGCCGCAGGGCCGTGCTCGTCGAGGAGCGCGCGCACGGCCGCGTCCGCGGCGGCCTTCGGCACGCCCGCCCGCTCCAGGAGGACGCCGTGCTTGCGGAGGACCTCCGGGAAGTCGACCTGCGAGGTCCCGCCCGTCGGGTGGTGGTTGATCACCAGGTCGTACCCGAGCTGCTTCGCCATGACGAGGTCGCCAGCGTCCGCGTCGATGCCGAACAGGGCCCGCCGGGCGTCCTTCGCGGGGACGTTGATCCCGGAGTCGGGCGGGACCTCCTTCTGGCGGGCGAGCTCGAGGGCGAGGGCCATGATCGCCTGCGAGTCCATGGGGGCGCGGAACGCCCGCGTGGATATAAGCCCTGCCGGCGGGCGCGCCGCCGAACGCAAAGGTTCATGTGCGCCGCGCGGCCATGGGAAGGGCGGCGGTGTCCGGCGGTGCGAGAGAGGGGTCCCCAGGCCCGCGGCGTCCCGCGGTCCGTCCTGACCGTGGCGGTCCTCGTCGCGGCGACCGCGGTCGTCCTCGGCGTCCTCCTGGCCCGCGCCGGCATGAACGCGCAAGGCCCGGACGCGATCGGGATCGCGGAGGGCCAGCTCGCGCCCGACTTCACGATCGTGGACGTGAACGGCACCGCGTGGAACCTCGCGGCCCACCGGGGGCAGGTCGTGCTCATCGATTTCATGGGCGTCCGGTGCGAGAGCTGCGAGCGGGAGATGGCCTCGGACGCGCTGCAGTCCGTGTTCAACCGCCACGCCGTCCACGGGCTCGCGTTCCTGTCCATCGACGTCGGCGGCGCCCTCGGGACGGAGAGCGGGCTCGAGGCGTGGCGGTTCATGCAGGGCTTCCCGCCCGGTGGGACCCGGCAGTGGGGTCCCGCGGAGTGGCCGATCGCGCTGGACCTGCCGCGGGTCCAGACGACGTACCAGGCGACGGCGTTCCCGACGAAGTACCTGCTCGACCGCACGGGCCACATCGTGTGGAAACACGAGGGGATCGTGACGGAGGCGGACCTCGACGCCCGGATTCAGGCCCTCCTCGTATGATCGCGCCCGCGGGGAGAAAATAGTCGCGCGGCGAGCCGAGGCCTCCCCCTCCAGTCCCCGACTACGGCGCGGGCATGGCCCGCACCGACTCGGTTCCGAAGAATGCCCTGCCGTCCTCTGGCTCGCCGCGGACGTTAAGTGTGACGTCGCCGGGGCCGCGGACGCCGGGGACCGGGGCCGTCCCGCGCGGGACGGCCTCTCCGTTGGCGTACCCCACGCGCAGCTCGGCGTTGCATGCCGTCGCCAACGTCCCCCTCTCTCCCCGGTCTCCCCCGACCGTGCGACTCGGAATCGATTCCGCACGGATGGCTTAAGGATGCCGGACGCGTGGTGAGAACTTGGTGTGTTGGGGGGGCTCACCCGCTCTCGGCGATCGGGTCGCGGCCCCCGCCGCGAGGGGCGGGAACGTCTTCCCCGTGGCGGAGAACCCCACCGCGGGCCGCCCGTCCGGGCCGAGGTCGATTGACGCGACCCGGAGGTACCCGCGGCGGACGAGACTCTCCGCGCGGCCCAGGACGGCGTGTCCCGACAGCCCGGTGGCCTCGGCGAAGTCCGCGAGGGACCGCGGCCGCGCCGAGGCCTCCACCACCATCCCGAGGGAAACGGGGTCGAGCCGGGCGTCCATCTCCGCGACGGCCCGCGTCGCAATCCGCAGGGCGAGGTCCTCGAACGCGGCGCGCACGTTGTCGCCCGTTTTCGCGCTCGTCAGGTAGCACGGTGCGATGTGGCGGCGGCCGACACCCAAGGCGCCTGCGACGACCTCGGACCGCGGCGGGAGGTCGGACTTGTTCACGAGGACCTGCACGGGAACGTCCGATCGGTGGCGGGCCGCCAGGCTGACCCACGACGCCATCGGGGTGATCGTCCGGGCGTCCGAGACGTCGCACACCGCGAGGACCCCCTTTACCCCGTGGAGCACGATGTCCGTGAGGGTCGGCCGGAGGGACTCCTCCCCCATCGTGTCCCAAACGGTCATGTCAACGCGCACGGGGCCCAGCCCGGGGAACTCCACGTCGACCGGCCGCTTCGAGACCTTCGCGCCGAGGGTCACGATGTACCGGTCGTCGAACTCGTCCAGGACGTACCGCCGGATCAGCGAGGTCTTCCCGACCCCGAGCCCGCCGAGGAGGACGACCTTCGCCTTCAGGTACGCGGCGTACGCGGGGGTCGCCAGCATGCCGGCGGGCCCATCTTTCAGGGGCGACATGAACCTTGCCCCGTGCGTGCCGGAACCGATTCCAGGGCCGCGAGATTCGGCCGGGCACCTCGAGTTCGGCAGGCCTTCGCACTCCGGCACATAAGGGTGGGCTGGGGAGGAGAGCGAAAGTACTCGCCGACCCCGACCCGATGTCAGCGCCGGGCGATGTTGACTCGACCCCGGCGGGGGTCCGTCACACCGTCCCCCCCGCGGACACCCCCGCGAGCAGCTCCGCGAGGCGATCGTGGGTCTCTCGCGCCCCCTCCTCCATCCCGGACTGGGCCATCGCCTCAAGGTCCTCCGTCGTCTCGAAGAGAGACCGGACCGTCAGCTTCGTCTTGCCGTCGCGCTCCCCGAGTGTCGCCGTCTCGAGGACGACGTGCCCCGGCATCCTCTCGAACTCGAACGTTTGGACGACCCGCTCCGGCGGCAGGATCTCGCGATACTCCCCGTGGAATCCGTACTCGGTTCCGTCCGCACCGCGGGAGACGAACCGCCACGCGCCGCCCTGTCGGACGTCCATCTTGTCGACCGTGGTCGTGTACCTCCGGGGCCCCCACCACTGCGGGATGAGCTTGGGGTCCATCATCACTTGGAACACGCGCTCCCGAGGGGCGTCGAACATGCGCGACATGACGATCTCCCTCTGCCGCAGATCCGCGACGAACTCGGTCGTCGAGATCCGTTCCAACGACTCGGCGAGCTTGTCGAGGGACGTGCTCCAGCCCTCTTCCGCCCCCTTCAAGTGCGCGCCCGGCGGGAGGCCCGCGTGCCGCAGGGTGAGCTTCGTCTTCCCCTGGACATCCTCGAACGTCACGGTGACGAGCATCTCCCGCGGGACCTCCGGGCCCATGCCGTAGTGGGTCGCGGGCACCACGTTCCCCTTCTCGTCGGCGAAGCTATCCGTGCAGACGATCTTCTTCATCGCGACGATCTCGCGGAAGACGCCTGTGCTCCAGTAGTCCTTCCCCTCGGGCGATCGCATGCAGTAGAGGTACTTGCCTCCGACGCGCAGGTCGATTTCGCAGGATGGGGCCATGAAGCCCTTCGGCCCCCACCAGCGCTTCACGAGCTCGGGCTCCGTCCATGCTTTCCACACGAGTTCGCGCGGTGCGTCGAACGTGCGCTTGAGCACGAGCTCGTTCTTCTTTTCCCGCCCCTTCGCATGTTTCCTGGTCCTAGCCGGCATCTTTGTTCCCCCGAATCGTACGTCGAGACTTCTTGCGTCTTGTCCTCAACTGCTGGGCCAACCGGTCGAAGCGGTCCTCCCACAGGACGCGGTAGCGCGTGAGCCAGCCGAACGCCGCGCTCAGGGGCGCGGCGTCGATCTGGCAGCGGTGCACGCGGCCCTCGGGTTCGACCCGAATCAAGCCTGCGCTCTCGAGAACCCGCAGGTGCCGCGAGATCGCGGGCAGGCTCACGTCGTGCGGCCCGGCGAGCTCGCCCACCGTGGCGTCCCCGCCGGACAGCCGTTCGAGGATGGCCCGTCGAATCGGGTGGGCCAACGCGGCGAACACCGCGTCCAGGTCGAGGGCGAACGTCGGTCGGTTAACCATTCGGTTAAGGATAGACGTTCCGATATTTAACGATTTGGTTAATCAACCGACAGTGTAGGGGCGTCCCCGGGGTCCGGTCGCGCCCGCTCAAATTCCCCCGGTATCGTCAAGTTATTAGCTTCACGGTTAGAGGAATGCGTGGGCCAGCACTCTACCCAGAGATGGTACGTGGGTCTAGGGAGACCTCGCTGCCCATAAGGTCAGTTGACCTGGTCCAGACGCAGAGCACGCCCCGTGAACCCGGCTGTGGACTCCCGCGGATCGACGGCATCCCGTCAGAACGCGCTGTCGTATCTATGACAGGCCCAGTAGTCTAGACCAATCAGCGGCAACAGATAGGTGTACTCTCCGCTAGGCGGATCGGTCGGGCACGGCTGACCATTGAAGAGGTCGTCGCGGACGATGATCTCGGTGCCGAGGAACGGCGCATCCCCTGCCGTCGGGTCGGTGGTCTGGAAGACCACGAACGTCATGGTTTCAGCGGTGCCGTCCAAAACACGTGCGAGTCCCCCAGGAGGGGCGCAGTGGACGGCGCCGAGCACGAAGAGGCAGTCCCAGCCCGCTTTCACGAGTTTGGCCGGGCTTACGCTTCCCGCCGAGGCCGACGGGGCGGCGAGAGCAAGAACGGCGAGCACCACGGCAAAGATCCAAAGGCGATTCATCTCTTCTCCTCCACCGACGCCACCTGCAGTTACAGCGGAGTCAATAAAGCTTGCGGAAATTACCAGATTGATAACACGATGGGCTCACGCCTTCCGGGGCCGCATGGTTCGGGGGTCAGAGGCTAACCGCCATAGCGCATCAGGACCGCTCGGCGCACCTGCTGCCTGCAGGCCGCCGTGGGCTTCCTTCCAGACGACATTCTCTGCAATGTCCAACTGCTTTCTCACCCGGGGGTACTCAGGGGTCAGACCGAAACCCAGGGCGGGTCCCTTATCTGGGCCTCGCCGCCACGGGAGGATGCGTGGGCCAGGATTCGAATGGATCCATGGGCGAGCTCGCCCTCAGCACCCCCCTCTCACAGCAAGACCGCGGATTGTCGACAATAGCGAGGATTGGCTACCTTTTCGAGTATCCACTCTGCCTGCTGTACGTGCGATGGTCCCACAGGTACAGAATCCAGATTCGCGCGCCACCCGGTTCTCCAATGAGTGAGTAGTAGCCTCGCCACCGGTCGGCCAGTTCGAATCGGAACAGGTTGGGGATGTCCGTCCCATAGTCGCGGACGAGGTCGCGAGGCCAGCGATCCTTTGCAACGGGCTCGCCAGCAGTCAGCGGATTTGACCGGCCACGAAGCTCGAATGTCGCGAGGCCTTTGAGCTTGGCCCTCGCAAGACGTTTCTCGTCTTTGGTTCCAAACATCACTAACCGGCGCCAATCCTCGACCTTGGGTGAGGCTTTCGCGGCGTAGTCGATGCCGAGAAGCTTTGGTTTGGCCACGCGCACCGCCTATTCGCCGCGGAGCCGAGTGCGCGTCGCCGCGGAGGTACGGATCCAGAGGACTTTGCCGCCAGGGCCTTCGTCGTAGACCATCTCGTGGTCGGCCATGTACTCGAGGCCCTCGTCGAGTAGCGGCTGGGCGATTCGGTAGCCGAGAGCCTGCCGAATCTTGTACCGGGTCATAGGAACCGCCTCGCGCCGCAGCACATCCTCGATGGCAATGAGCGTGGCCACCGTGGGCCCCCTCGGCGCCATCATGGAGGTGGAAGGCGTCATTAACAAGGGGTAGGTCGGGACTAGTATATTAATTCATTGCTTAATGAAGTCGTTGTCGTCGGTATCCGGCCGAAATGCGAATCGACAATCGGGGATTTCACCAGTTGAAGTAGGTGAACACTCACGCGCCCTCGGTCATTTCTCACTCGCCCACGCGTAGGGACGAATTGATGATGCGTGGACCAGGATTCGACCAGATCGAGGGGCGAATTCCTCTCTCGCGCTGTCGAGTATTTTCACCGGATAGTCGTCGGTCTCCGTTGTTTCCGGGTGGTTCTCGAGGTTCCATGCTCTCTCTGCAAGATCGTAGGCAAGGATTTCCCCCGACGGGAACGAAGGCGAACGAATCAACATAGTCTGTCTCGACCCCTTCAGTCCACCGCATCAGCATCCCATGCGACTCTCTGGGCCAGTCTATGGGATGACGACGACTACCCCGGTCATGTACGGATGCGGGTCGCAGTGGTACGGGTAGGTCGCTGGCTCGATGAAGGTGTAGCCGAAAGTGCCCATGTGGCCCATGAGGTCCGATTCGACCCCGGTCTCATTGCCATGCATTCCGAAACTCACCGTGTGGGCGACAAAGTCCATGTTGATCCAGCGGACCGTCGTCCCTGCCTTGATGGTCACATTGGCGGGTTGGAACCGGTAGTCCACAATCGAAACCTGGACGACAGGCGGAGCTGTCAAGGACCGATAGGCGAGAGCTCCCACACCCGCGACGAGCATGCCGACCGCGAGAACAGCGAAGAGGATGAGCTTCGGATCCCTTCGGCCATTCATGGCGCCCGGCCCTCCAGGTCCGCGCGAATTCGTTGGTACTCCTCTCGGGAGATCTCGCCCCGGGCGTAACGGACGTTCAGGGTCTCTAGCGCCGTCGCGGCCGAGGGCGGAGGGGGTGCATAAAGGGGCACGTGCTCGCGGGGCCGGAAGGCTCCGAGGGCGAGGACGAGGAGCAGTATAAGGACCAAGAGAGGGACGACCATGAAGACCGCCCCCCAGCCCATGCCCCAGCCCATCATTCCCCATCCAGCGCCGTAGGGAGCCGCGAGGGCGGCAACGAGCAGCACGACGCCGACGACCAGGACGACGGTGAAGGCAGTCCACGACAGGAGATTCGTTTCTTTGGCATCCATCGCGGTCACCAGGAGCAGCCTCTTTCAATCAGACCTTCCCGAGAAGCACTTTGCCTCAATACAAGAGCCCCCTGAAAGCCGCAAGGAAAACGGGGACCTTCGGTGCGCGTCAAGCGCCTTCAACCGTACACTTCGCTCCCGGCGCGAACTTCGGGGCGAACCTGCTCCGGCGCCGCGAGCCGTTTTTCCCGATCGACGCGCCCTGAAGATCACCATGCCACCTTCCCCGTGTCCCTTCTTCAACGGCTCCACTCCTGTGACTTCCTCGGGCCTATGGAAGAGCGTCTGCCACACTTCTAGGTCCGTGAAGCCGCTCTCCGCAAGCCACGCCCGAATCTGCCCGACTGCGTGGAAGCGCGCCCTGCGAAGGAAAGGGATCACCGCACGTCTCGCCTCGTAGATCGGTCCTAGGAAACCCCCTGGATCGATGTCGGCCAGCACCAAGAAACCGCCTGGACGCAGAACACGTGCCGACTCCGAGATCACCTGGGCAGGCTCCTGCACGCTGCACAGTGTCGTCACCATCAGGATCGCATCGACGCTCGCGGAGCGAAAGGGCATGCGCTCCGCGCGCCCTTGAACGACCCGGACGCTCCGCGCCTTCGCCAATTTCGCCATCGACAAGGAGGGCTCGAGGCCGAGCCGGACGCCCAAGCGGGATGCAAAGCGACCGGTACCCACGCCCACCTCCAGGATCCGGGGATATCCTGGCAGGAGGCGACGAATCGCCGCGAGCTCCGTCTCGTAAGCTTCGGCATGCACGTCGTACCAGGCGTCGTAGGCCCGGGCCGCCGCATCGTCGACGCCGGAGAACCCTTCGTCACTCCTTGAGCGCCCGCTCTTCAGCCTTTGCCCGCGCGTGGGAAATCCTCCGCCCTTCCACGATGACGGCACACGAAACGCCGCGGAATCCCAGTCGACGCCTGAACTCCTCGGCGCGTCGGGCCCTGCCTCCCCGGGAAGCCAAAGGATCATGGAACACGACCCGGTCTCCATCGACGCCTGTGATGACAACCCAATGGGGCACGGCTTCGTCGCCGACGAGCTGCGCGTCGACGAGCACGAGGGGAATCCATCCCTTGGACAGCCATCCTCGAACGGCGTTCAATGTGACCGGCGACACTTCGTCGGGGATCCCGGCCGCTCTGCAACGTCGCCTCACGTCCTCGTGCAGGGCCACCGCCACATCGCGGTTCGGCTCATCAAGGTCGAGCCGGAGGCAGTCCAAGAGCTCGACGGTCTCCGCGTTCCCCTGGGTGCGGACTTGGAACCCACGACGGTGCGCCGCCAACGCGAGGCCCTGGCGGCTCGATGCGTACGCCTCCACGAGGTTCGCCTCCCTCCAGAGGTCCACCTCCAGCTCCCGGGATGCCTCCAGGGATGGGTCGAAATGTCGCATGGCCATGAGGAGGCACGCGGGGCCGCAGGTGAAGTCGAAGCTCTGGCGGTGGAACGGGACCTCGGCCGCTCGGAGATCGCGGAGCCTGCGTTCCGTCAGAACACGAGCACCTTGTCCGCCCACAGCGTCCACTCCGTGACTTCGTCTAGAAAGCTGCGCCTCGTCCCTTCGGCGAGATCCCCGTCCTTCATGCCGCGCGCGTCCATGCACGTGCCGCAGACTCCGACGACGCCTCCCTGCTTCGCGACCGCTCTGAGCATCGTCTCCACGTTGTAGTAGCCTTGGGGCACGGTCTGGCCCGCCTTCGCGCACGAGGCCCCGTCGCCGACGAGGAAGACCCGCACGTCCGCCTCGCGGTCCTTCTTCCGGAGGTTCAGCGCGAGCCGCAGCGCGTTGTAGGCGCGCTCCGTCCCATAGGGCGGATCGTTCACGATGAAGAGGATGTTCCTCACGATCCCCTCTCCTGATCCTCTCGCCGAGGAGCTCAGTGATGGCTCCGGCCCTCCCCGAGGTCTTCCAACATCCTCAGGTATTCCTCGCGGCTGATTTCCCCCTTAGCGTACCTCCTGGCCAAGGTGTCCCTCGCGTTCTCGTCGCCATGCCCTGAATGGCCATCCATGCATCCGCACATACCGCACATCGCCTCACGACCTCCCATTCCTTGCGTCACACGCCGCTCCCATGGACATCGCTCTCACCGTCCGTGATCCTCCAGGTCCGTCCGAACCCGCAAGTATTCGTCCCTGGAAATCTCGCCCGCCGCATACCGGCGCGCCGCGATGGCGATGGGGTCCTCGGGCATGTCTTGGCGGTGCGTGCCCATCCCGTCGTGAGGCATCATCGCCCGCATCGCGAGCACCATGACGAGCGACATGACGACGATCATGAGGATGGGCATCAGCCACCATCCGGGCCCGACGAGGGACGTCATGAACGCCGACGCACCCGTCGCGAGGGCGACGACGATCAGGAGGCCGGAGGCTCCCGCCACGGCGAGGAGGAGCCAGCCCAGGCGAGGCCGGGGACCCATGCCCATCATGGCCTGCGGCCTCCTCCCGCCAAGACGGCCCCCGCCCGCAAGCTCTCGACGAGGGTCTCGCGGATCAGGTCGAACGCCCTCAGGACCTTGGGGTTCGCCACGCGGTAGTACACCGTCGCCCCCTCCTTTCGCGAAGTGAGGACGGCCCGGTCGCGCATCACGATCAGGTGCTTGGAGACGGTCGGCTGGGCTAGGCCGAGCGCCGCCGCGAGGTCCCCGACGGACGTCTCCCCCTCCCGCAGGCGGTTCAGGATGCGGATGCGCGCGGGGTTCGTGAACACCTTGCACATGTCCGCGTGCAGCCGGTCCAGTCTCGAATCCTTCTCGATCTGCATGGATATTCCGATATTCCCCTCTTGGCATATAGTCTTGCCCGTCACCCGCCGGGAGAACGCCTGTGAGACCTGCCCGAGGCGCCCTCCACAGGTTCATGCGGGGCCCAGGCCTTGCGCAGTCCATGGTCGTGATCAGCGTCTCCCTCCCCGCGAAGGACTTGAAAGCATTCGAGGGCGTCGCTTCCGAGATGAACTACTCGAGCAGGTCCGACGCGGTCCGGGATGCGATCCATAAGTTCGTGCAGGACCACGCGTGGTTCCACGCCGCGGAGCACCGATCCCACTTCCTCCTCTCCCTCGTGTACCCGGAGGGCTCGAAGCACGCGGTCCTCGACGTCCTCCACCGATACGGGGCCGCGATCCACAGCTCCGCCCACACGCACTTCGACTCGACGTGCGCGGACCAGCTCGTCCTCGTCGGCGGCCCGAATGTCGAGCATCTCGTGAAGCAGCTCACCGCCATCCGGGACGTCCGCCTGTGCAACTGCATCGTGTGACGCCCTCCTGGTGAGGGGGGCCGGACGGATGAGGAGGGCGACGGGGCGCCCTCCGTAGGATGAGGGCGCACGCCCTACGTGTGCGATGACGGCGGCCTCAATCGCCCTCAAGGGGATTCCCGGCGCCTCTCGGGCCCGCTCCGGAGTAGCCCGGTTACTAAGTTCCCGGGGTCCACTTAGCACAAAGGATAGGATGCCCCCGACGGTGCTCGTCCTGTGAATCCGGACACGATCCCGCTGCACGAGGCCGGCCATGCGTGGTGGCGCTCCCGGAGGGTCGCCGCGTCCCTCGTCGCGGGAGCGACGCTCGCCGCGAGCGTCCTCATGGCCGCCCTCGGGCTCCCGTCGCCCGTCCCCGCTCTGGTCGCCCTCGTCGGCCTGCCCGTCGGCGCGTTCTACTTCGCGCGGGAATCCGTGAAAGAACTCGTGACCGATCGCCGGGCGGGGACGGGACTCCTCATGCTCGCGGCCGCGATCGGCGCCGTGCTGCTCGGGGAGTTCACGGACGCCGCGATCCTCGTCTTCCTGTTCTCGATTACGGAGGCAATCGAGGAGCACGCGATCGACCGGACCCGCCACGCGATCCAGGGCCTCATGAAGCTCGTGCCGCCCACCGCCATCCTGTTGAAGGGCGGAGCGCAGCGGACCGTCCCCGCCTCTTCTCTACGGCCCGGGGATCGGTTCCTCGTGAAGCCCGGCGACGCGGTTCCGACCGACGGGGTCGTGCGCGAGGGGACCTCCTCCGTGAACGAGGCGATCGTGACGGGCGAGTCCCTGCCCCGGCCGAAGGCGGTGGGGGACCTCGTCCTCGCGGGGTCTGCGAACCTTGACGGCGCCCTCGTCATCGAGACGACGAAACTGTTCGAGGAGAACACGGTCGCGACGATCATCCGTCTCGTGGAGCGCGCGCAGGAGGCGCGGGGTCGCAGCGCCACGATCGTGGACCGGTTCAGCCAGGTGTACGCCCCGTTCGTGTTCCTCCTTGCAGCCCTCGCGGGTCTCGCCGTGGGCGCAGTGACCGGTTCTCCCGGCCTCGGGGCCGTCCGCGGGGTCACCTTGCTCGTCGCCGCCTCCCCCTGCGCGCTCGCGATTTCCGTGCCTGTCACGTTCGTCGCCGCGATTGGCCGGTCTGCACGAGATGGGATTCTTGTCAAGGGCGGCGTCCACCTGGAGACGCTCGCGAAGGTCCGGACCGTGGCGTTCGACAAGACGGGCACGCTCACGACAGGAACGCTCCGGGTCGCACAGGCGTGGGCGCGGAAACAGGGCGAGGAGGACGACGTGCTCGCCGTTGCGGCCGCCCTCGAGACATGGTCAGAGCACCCCGTCGCACGCGCGATCGTCTCGAAGGCCGACGGGTCCGGAGTTCTTCGACGGGCGGCTACGGAATTCCGGAACATCCCCGGAAAGGGGGTCGAGGGGCAGGTGGAGGGGCAAGCGTGTGCTGTCGGGTCGCTGGAGATGTGCGCGGCTTCGCGGCCCGAGGGGATTGGGGAGGCGGAGGGCATGATCCGCGCGCTGCAGTCCCGTGGGATGACGACGGTTACGGTGGTTCGGGGCGGGGACGTGCTGGGCGTCATCGGACTTGCGGACGCGCCCCGCGAGGAGGCCGCAGCGGCGGTCTGTCGGCTCGAGGCGCTGGGGGTCGCGAGCGCGATGCTCACGGGCGACAACCCCGGAACCGCGCAAAGCGTCGCCTCGCAGATTGGCCTCCGTGAGGTGTACGCGGGCTTGCTCCCCGGTCAGAAGGTGGAGCGGGTGCAGGCCCTGCGGCGCCGCGGCCCGGTCGCGATGGTCGGGGACGGGGTGAACGACGCGCCGGCCCTCGCGGAGGGAGACGTGGGCATCGCCATGGGCGTCGCCGGAAGCGACGTGGCGCTCGAGACCGCCGACGTCGCGCTGATGTCGGACAACCTGCTCAAGGTGCCGCGGGCGATCGATCTCGCCCGGGCAACGCGCCGGATCAGTCTGGAGAACGTCGTGGCCTCGATCGCGATTCTCGCCGTCCTTATCCCCTTGGCGGCCTTGGGCGTAATCGGCATCTCCCTGGCGGTCGTCGCCCACGAGGGGTCCGAGATCCTCGTTGTCGCGAGCGCGATACGAATGCTCCGGAGCTGAGCCGATGGACCCGGATCTCGCGACCGCGGGATCGTCGAGGGGCGTCTCGGAGTTGGTTTCGTGGCCTCGGGAGCCACTAGTAGTCTAAGGTAGGGCTTTCGGGGAAGTGCCGAACATTCCTCGTGACGACTCGGAGGTCGCCTCGTGCCGTCCTTGGCCGCACTCGACGAGAAGGGAGAGACAACGCCTTCGTGCGGTTCAGCGCACGCACCCACAAAGCGGGGCGCGTGACGACTGCACTCACCCACACGGAGGGGCGAATTGATGATGCGTGGGCCAGGATTCGAACCTGGGAACCCCTGCGGGAAGGGATCTTGAGTCCCTCGCCGTTGACCGGGCTTGGCTACCCACGCGGAGCCTTCGAAGCGGACCCCTTCCTATAATCCTTCCGGGGTCGTTCTGAATAGAGGGAAGGCCTAAGAGGGGTCCCCGCCATCGCTCGGCCCGGGGATACCGGATGGCGAAGTACTTCTCGACCGAGTTCTTCCAGGAGCTGGTGACCCGCCTGGTGAAGGACCCGGACTGGCTCAAGGGCGCCGCGAAGGTCACCACGAAGCTCATGATGACCGTGACGGACCGCGGCGAGTCGACGATCCTGGACGTGCAGGCGAGCCAGGTCACCGTGCGGGCCGCGAAGCCGGATGACCCCGCGGACTTCAAGTTCGAGGCTCCGTACGAGGTCTGGCTCCGGGTCGCGAAGGAGCGGAAGGACATCCAGAGCCTCGTGCTCCAGGGGAAGATCAAGTTCCGCGGCCCGCTCGCGAAGTTCATGCCGATGCAGCCCGCCCTCGTCCGCATGGAGGCCGTCGCGCGGGACATGCCCGCCGAATTCTAAGCTCTGAATCATTAAATACCGCCGCCCCGCTGTCATCGCCTAAGGGACCCGCCATGGTCGAGTTCGAGCTCACGGACGAGCAGAAGCTGATGCAGAAGACCGCGCACGAGTTCGCGGAGCGGGAGATGCGCCCGGTCGCGCTGGACTACGACAAGAAGGGCGTGATGCCGATGCACGTCGTCCAGAAGGCGCACGACATCGGCATGGACACCGCGTTCATCCCGGAGAAGTACGGCGGGGGCGGGATCACCTCGACCCTCACGCACTGCATCGTGATGGAGGAGCTGAACTGGGGCTGCGCGGGGATTGCGACGGGCCTGATCGGGGCGGGGCTCGCGTACCTCCCGATCATCCACATGGGGACGGAGGGGCAGAAGGAGCGGTTCCTCCGGCGGTTCTGCGGGGTCGAGGCGAAGCTCGGCGCCCTGTGCCTCACGGAGCCGGACGCGGGGAGCGACGTGGCGGCGATCTCGACGACCGCGGTGAGGGACGCGGACGAGTGGGTCCTGAACGGGACGAAGCGGTTCATCACGAACGGCGGGATCGCGGAGATGCACGTCGTATTCGCGACGATCGACAAGAGCCTGAAGCACTTCGGGCTCCGCGCGTTCGTCATCGAGAAAGACACCCCCGGGCTGAAGATGGGGAAGGTCGAAGACAAGATGGGGGTGCGGGCGAGCCACACCGCGGAGGTGCTCCTGGAGGACTGCCGGATCCCGGAGGAGAACATGCTCGGGTCCGAGGACTCGGGCGCGTTCGTCGGCGCGATGAAGGCCCTCGAGGCCTCCCGGCCCCTCGTCGCGGCGGGCGCCGTGGGCGTCGCGCGGGCCGCGTACGAATGGGCCCTCGACTACAGCCGGACGCGGAAGGCGTTCGGCGGGCCGATCGCGAAGAAGCAGGGGATCGCGTTCCTGCTCGCGGACATGAAGACGAAGGTCGACGCCGCGCGCCTGCTCACGTGGCGGGCCGCCTGGATGCTGGACCAGGGGATGCCGATGAACAAGGAGGCGTCCATCGCGAAGCTGTACGCGGCGGACATCGCGATGGAGGTCACGACGGATGCGGTCCAGATCGGGGGCGGGACCGCGTACATGAAGGACGAGCCCGTGGAGAAGTACATGCGGGACGCGAAGGTGTTCCAGATTTGGGAGGGGACCTCGCAGGTCCAGCGCCTCGTGATTTCCCGGGAGGAGATCGGGGAGCTGTAAACGCCGGTCGCGGACGACACACGGACGCAAGGAAGGTCCCGAGCCGGCCATGAAGGGTAGGCCTCCGGGTTGATCTTCCCCGTCTGTCAGTGGGACTATATATCGCCGTCCGGCGATGACGGGGAAGGTGCCGACTCCCGAACCATCTTCCCTTCCACCGCTTGTGGACCGTCAAGAAGAAGTGGCCCGGATAGCGGAGGCCTTGGACGCGGCCGAGCGCGGGGAAGGCCAGCTGCTGCTCCTCCGCGGCGAGGCGGGATGCGGCAAGACGCGCCTCCTGCGGGAAGCCGCGGCGGAGGCATCGCGCCGGGGTTTCGTCACCGGTTTCGGGACTGCGCTTGCGGAGTCCGTGGTCCCGTACCATCCGTGGCAGGAAGCGCTCCGACGTCTGGGTCTCGCCCGCATCCTCGAGGAGGCTCCACCGCCAAGAATCCTCGGGGGGTACGTCGTGACGTCGAAGGGTAAGATCGTCGCTCGCGCGGAGCGGAAGGATGTCACGTCCAAGCTTTCCGAGGCGGTGTCCGCCCTCCGCGTGTTCGCTCGGAGGGCCGAGGAATACCATGCAGCCATCGGCGAGGATGGGAATCTCTCAACCCTGTCCTTTGGAAATCGCCGGATCGTAGCCCTGCGAGGGGATGGCCACTCCGTCGGGGCGGTCATCGAGGGCCGGGAGGATGAGGCGTTCCTCGCTGACTTGCATCGGATTCTGGAGGAGGCTGCCTCCTCTGCTGGCAAAGCGCCAATGGAGGGAGGCAATGACGGAGAGGGACCGAAGGCGGTTGAAGAGGCGTTGCGCACCCTCGTGGAGTCGGGAAAGTACGAGGGCACGGACTATTCCAGGGACGACCCGAAACTCCGCCAGGCCCGCCTCTTCGATCAAGTCGCTCTCGGGCTGACCCGAAAGGCGGGCCTCCATCCTCAGCTTGTGGCAGTGGACGACCTGCAGTGGGCCGATCCCTCGAGCCTCGCGCTCCTTCGATACGTGGCACGGAACGTGAAGAACCATCGCCTCCTCTTGGTCGGCGCGTACCGAGTGGAAGAAGCAGGGTTGCGACCGCACCTGCGGGAGGCGCTGGCGAAGATGGACCAGGAAGGAGTGCCCGCGGGCCTCCTCGTTCCCGGTCTGCCTCGTCCGGAGATGCGCCGACTTGCCGAGGTCTTTCTGGGCCCTCACGCGCTTCCGGGGGACTTCCTGGAACTGCTTTGGCACGAGACCCAGGGGTATCCCCTCTTCATCCGCGAGGTCCTCCGGGGATTGGAGGGCGAGGGGGTGATTGATGTTCGAGGGGCCGCGAAACGGTTGGTACGCCCAATGGGAGAGCTCGCTATCCCGCGGCGGGTCCGGGAGGCAATCCGACTTCGACTCGAGAAGCTCCCATCGGGCGAGCGCCGGCTTCTGGACGCCGCAGCAGCATGCGGCACCCGATTCACGACGGCTCTATTGGCGAAAGTGTCGGGGGAGGAGGAGAGTGTGGTCCTCCCGGGCTTGGACAACCTAGTTCGAATCTATGGTCTTCTGCGATCGAACGAGAACGGATTCGCTTTCGACCATCCGGCCGTTCATGAGGTCGCGTACGAGGCCATTCGGCCCGACGTGCGACAAGCCTATCATCTGGAAGCGGCGCGGTGGCTGGAACTCGTCGGGGGACCAATTCAGGATGTCGGGGAGCACTACTATCGTGCGCGGGATCTCCGGTCAGTGGCAAAGCTTCGGGAGGCGGCGGAGGCGGCGCTTCTATCGTACTCGAATGCGGAAGCCGCAAGGATGCTTCGAGAGGCGCTTGAACTAGCGGCCGAGGGAGAACGTGCAGAACTTCTCGAGCGGCTCGGGAGTGTCTCCCAAACCGCCGGCGACTATGAAACGGGCCTTTCCGCCTACGGGGGTGCTTTGGAGCTCGTGAAGGAACCCCGAAAGAGGGCGGAGCTTCTCGCCCGAATCGGAGACATCCAGCAGAGGAAGGGTGACACGGAATCCGCTCTGGAGACGTGCCAGGAGGCTTTGCGAGTCTCGGGGGGCGAACCGTGCGAAGAGAGAGCGTTGGCGCTGAGAACGTTGGCCGAGGTGCATTTCAGGAGGGCAGATTATGTCCGAGCCAGAGAGGACGTTGAAGCAAGTCTCGAAATCAGCGAGAAACTCGAGAACCCTAGGCTGGTGGCTGCTGGTCTTTACTCCTTGGGGAACGTATGCCATGGACGGGGCGACCTAGACAGAGCCTTGACGTGCTACAAACGCAGCATGGAGATTGGGCATGAACTGGGCAATCAGAGGCTCATCGCAAACTGCCTCAATGGCCTCGGGGTGCTGTTGGAGGATCGCGCCGACTACGAGGGCGCGATTGAACACGCCCTCAGAAGCATGGCCATTCGGGAAAAGATCGGGGACACCATGGGCGTCGCGCATTCCTTGAACAACATGGGCACCGCGTACGAGCGTCTCGGCAACCTCGACAAGGCGCTCGATTCGTATGGGAAAAGCCTGACGATCAAGAGGCGGATCGGTGATCGGGTTGGTGAAGGTGGTGCTCTCGTCAATATCGGCAATGTCCACGCGTCCCGAGGGAATTTCGATGAGGCCCTGGAGTCCTATGCAATGGCCGCGTCAATCCTTGAGAAAGCTGGCGCCTTAGACTTTCTGGGGCGGTGTTACTTGAGCTCAGGCGACATCTATCTGTGGCAGGGGGCCTTGGGCCAGGCACTGGACCGGCATCGCAAGGCACTGGCAATCGCCGAAAGTACCTCGAACGCGTCACTCGCGGCCGAATCCCGCATTGGTCTGGGACTCGTCCATCTTGCACTAGGAGAGCCTGAAGAGGCCCTTCCCCTTTGTTTGCGCAGCTTGGGGGATTGTGAGAAATCGGGTCTGAGGTACCTTGAAAGCAAGATCCTTTGCGGGGTCGCAAGGGTCTATCTCGAGATTGGGGACTCGGATCGTGCGTTGGGCTTCGCCGAAAGAGCGCGGTCGCTGTCCCGAGAGATTTCCCAACCCTCCGAATCGGGGCAGGCCCATCGGGTCCTCGGTATGGTCTACCGCGAGCGTCAGGCTTGGAGTGATTCAGCCACGAACTTCGAGGAGAGCCTAAGTCAGTTTCTGTCAATCAGGATGCGACAGGGGGCTGCGGAATGCCACCAGGAGTTCGCCCTGATGTGGGCGGCGAAGGGAGACCGCGACCAGGCGCTGAGACACATCTGTTCCGCCATCGAGCTCTTCCGGGGGCTGAACTTGCGGAGACGAGCTGACCAAGCGCAGGCGGTGCTCCAGAAAATCGAAGCCGGTGATCCCCATCAAGGCCCGCGCCGGGCCAGCAAGGCAGCCAAGCCAACAGCCTCCGCAACAGGGCTCCCCGATAGGGCGAGGTTTTCACGTAACGGGATTCAGTAGGCACATCCGGCCTTTCGCGTTGCCATGGGGCGATTGAGACTAGGGCATACGTCAGCTCTGCTGGCCCGGGGCGGCATTTCGTGCGACGGAGACCGGCTCGTCGCGCGCGGGCGCGCATCGGGTTTGTTCGCACTGGCCCCTGTAATGCCCTCGCGGCGGAAGAGTCCGCGGGAGCGGCCGAAGGATGCACCCCATTCCCGGGGTCGACAGAGACCCCCGCGCTCAGGGAGCCGTCCAGGCTGCAGGACCGAGGCATCTTCACCTAGGAACCCAGCGAGTATGTAGTCGCCGCCGGGGGTCGGTACCGCCGTGCGAAGCCCGGGATTGGAAAGAGAGCACTGGACCGAGCCGGTGCACAGAATGCCCACGGACGATTGCATGGCCGTCGGCGTGACACCCGTGTTCATCGCGCTCGTGGTGGGATTCTTCGTCGCCGCGTTCGTTCCCGATGCGTTGGCGGTGGTGCTCGCGGCGACCGCATTGGAATCGGCTCCGAACCCCGGGTCAATGCACCCCCCGATGGAGCCGTCGCCATCGAGCTTGAGCAGCCACGGACCCCCGCCGAGGATGAAGCCGCCGTCGGCGGTCTGGAGGATCGCTACGGCGGGTTCGGCTCCTGTCCCTCCGTACGCATACTCCCATTGGACGACGCCCGAGTCACTGAGCTTAAGGACCCAGAGGTCCGAGGGGAGCCGGAGTCTCCGAGGGCCACGTACCCGCCGCCAAGGGTAGTCTGGACGCCCGAAGACCTTTGGCGGCGAGGGAGGGTGCCCCCGGAAAGCTCAGGCGGCAACAGAAGCACAGACGCTGGGCTTCTGGCATTCGTTCAAAGGATGCTGAAGGGGCAAAGCCCTCCGGGCTCTTGGCGCCTGCGACGCGGCAGAGGGAAGGGCTATAGGCGCGCGAGAGAGGTTCACGGAGTGCGTTGGAATCCTCGAGAAGCTCGGTGCCGGACTCGATGTGGGCAGCATATACGAGACGTGGGCGCACGCAGAGCGGTCCCTGGGGGACTTGGGGCGGGCTCGAGATCGACTATCCAAGGCCATTGAACTCTACGAAGCACACAACGCACCCAAGAGGCCGGTCCACGCGCGCAAGTCCCTCGAGGAATTCGAGCCATCGGTCGGCGGCCGAACTCCCGAACCCCACGAGAACAACTCGCCGACGGACCCCCGCCGCCAATCGACGCGGCGGCGCTCAAGCAGGAATCCACAAAAGGCGCCCAACTCTCCCCCGGCAGTGGAGCGAGGTTTCTGGACCAGGAGGCCCCGAACCCATTCGCCTCAGGCCGGGTCCCATCGCTTCCACCTGAGATAGTTTCGAGTCGTCGTAGCCCGATGAAGACCCGCTGTGAGGTGTGCAGGGGAGCCGTCCTTGTGTTACGCGGGTTCACCCTTTGTGGATCGCGATGCTCCCACCGCCGATCACGGTCGTGCGGTCCGCGAACTCGTCACTGCCCCACTGGTTGTCGTACACGACCTGCTCGGTGAGGGTGATCCAGATCTTCATCCGGAGCTTGTCCTGCCCGCCGCCGCCCGGGAGCTGCCCGTCGATCGCGCTCAGCAGGAACGAGTAGCCGCCGACACCGTTGACCGTGCCGTGGCCCTTGAACTGGCACTTCGGGCCGCCGCAGACGAGCCAATCATGCGACGTACAGCGGCAGTTTCGGGTCTGCGACCTCGAGCACGAATTCGATTTGGCTCGTCGGAATCCTTGTCCCCTGGACCTAGCCCCCATTCCGAGGGCCGCACCTCACCGTTCGCGAGGCCGGGGGCTTGTGCGCGCCGTGTTGCGACGTGACCCCCGGCCGCCCCTCATCCCTAGCTCGTGCACTGGGTGCTCACGGTCGCGATTGTGGCCGTCGGCGTGACACCCGTGTTCGTCACGCTCGTGGACGGGGCCACCGCCTTCGCTTGGTTCCCGGAAGGTCTGATGGTGGAGCTCTTGACTACGGCGCTGGAATCGGCTCCGATCGCCGGGCCGGTGCACACACCGGGGTTGCCGTTGCCCTCGAGTTTCATTACGCCGAGGCCCTGCGGCCAAGTCCCCACGAGGATGAACCCGCCATCGGGGGTCTGGTGGACAAAGCTGCCGCCGTTTGTTCTTATCCCGTACATCTTTTGCCATTGGACGTTCCCGGCGGAGTTCACTCGGACGACCCAAGCGACATAGTTCACCCCGTCATACATGTGCCCCGCAAGGACGTACCCCCCGTCCGAGGTCACATCGGCGGAGAAGAAGTGCTCCACTCCGTCTGGTGTTCCGTACGACTGGTCGTCCGGTGTTCCGTACGACTTCCGCCACTGGACCTTCCCAGCGGAGTCCACCTTCACGACCCAGCCATCGTCCTGCTCTTCCCCGTAGAGGTAGATGAGGTTCACCAGGTATCCTCCATCCGGGGTCTTCAGGACTTTGGGGTTCTCCCGAAGCTGTTCCGCACACAAATAGCCGCCCCCGCCGGTACCGTAGATCTTCTGCCAAGACAGGGTGCCAACGTTGTTGAGCTTGAAGAGCCAGGCGCTGGGCAGTCCCCAGACTGCTACGCTCCCCGCGACGATGTACCCGCCGTCGGAGGTCTGCTGTATTGAGGAGGCGCACTCATGCGTTTTGTCTCCACCGTACGCCTTCTGCCACACCACGTTCCCCGCGGAGTCCAGCTTCATGACCCAGGCATCCACAGCTTGGTCGTAGGCAACCCCGGGCCGATGCGAAGTGGAGTAGCCCGCGACGATGTACCCGCCATCCGAGGTCGGCTGGATGTCTCTGAGAAGGTCGCTCCCCGCGCCTCCGTAGGCCTTCTGCCACTGGACTCCGCCGAGCGCGTCCAGCTTCAGGATCCACGCGTTCAGGGAGCTCGGTCCGGCGGAAGTCGGTCCGCCGGGACCGAAGCTGTAGGTCATGGCGAGGATGATGTAGCCGCCGTCCGACGTCTGGAGAATCTTCTCGGGTCTGTCCCTTCCCACTCCCCCGTACAGATACTGCCATTCGATGGCGCCCATCGCGTCGAGCTTCAGGGCCCAGAGGTCCCAGTTCCCCCCCGCCGGACGGGTCTCTCCGAGGACCACGTACCCGCCATCTGCGGTCGGCTGCACGGAACTACCTGTGGCATTCGCCGGGCCACCGTAGGTCTTCGCCCACGTCGTCACGGTCGCGGCCGCGGGCCGCGCCACCAAGGGCGCGGTCACGGTCGCAAGCAACGCGACGGTCATCAGGGCCACCACGATCAGGGACTTCGTTGCGTTCGTCATCGATCCACCTCTCCGCTGTTCGTCCTTCTTGGGCTGCCCATCGGCAAGCACGGACAAATACCACGACTGACATGGCCCGCCAAAGCGTGTCAGCAGCCCTATCCAGGGGCGGAAGGCGGTGCCGTCGTGCGGGTGCTCGAACCGCGGATCCTGAAGCTGCTCACGTTCCTCACGCGCAAGCAGGCGTGGCTTTCCCCGCCGGAGATCGCGCGGACGTTCCGCCTCGACGGCGAGTCCGTCAGCAGTCGGACGCTGTTCCGATGGTTCGCCCTCCTCGAGGAGGAGCTGGGCCTCGCCTACTTCCCCCACCCGCGGATGAACCTGCTCGGTCTCGCGGACGTGCACGTCAACATCCAGGGCCTCCGGAGCCCCGCCGTCCTCTCCACTCTCCCGTGGGCCTACTCGTTCTGGGTCGAGGTAGGTCTCGACGGACGGGCGTTTCTCAGCCAAGACTATTGGATCCCGGGCTCCTCATTGAAAACGTTCCACGACTACTGGATGGCGGCGAAGGACCTCGGCCTCGTGCAGACCGCAGACGTGCTCCCCGTCCGCAACACCCACTTTCTGTTCTCGCCGTTCCACGAGGTCATCGACGAAGACGGGCTCGTGGACATCCAAGAGGAGGTGGACAACGAGCACTTCTCGGGTCTCCTGCGTACCCACATGAAGGAACATTATGAGGTACGCGTCGGGGACCGGATCGCGGCTTCGCCCCTCGTCATTCCGCTCGTGCTGGAACACCTGTGGCGACATTGCTCCTCCCGCGAGGTCTGGGAAGCGATCCGCGCGAAGGGAGCGTCGTACATCCTGAAGCACGCGCGCGGTCCATTCGCGAAGGCGATGCGAAAGGAGGGCGCGGCCCTCAAGCTACTGCAGGAACAATGGGCGGATCTCCTGCGACACTTCAATGACGTCTTCCTGCAGCCCGTCGTGTTCTGGCCGCCGGGGTTGCTCCGTAACGCTCCGCTCGTGAGTTTCACGATTCGGGTCGACTCGGACGAGCGGATCGTGGATTTGGCGGATCGCGTGTCCCAGCGATCCGTCGTGACCGCTGTGATGCCCGAGTCGGGGACCGGCGGGCTCTGCCGGATGTGGTGCAACCCGCCGAACGAGCAGCTGCCCTCCGTCCTGCGCTTGATCGGGGACTGCCACCGGGGCCCGAAGCCTCCCGTCATCGGCGTCGCGGATCTCCACGCCACGCGAAAGGCGACGCACCCCGGGTTCCTGGGCTTCGACTGGCAATCGTTCGACGTAGCGAACTCCGCGTGGCGGTTCGAGGGCGAGGCGTACCTCGACCGACTGAAGGGTCTCAAGCCGCATCCGGGCTAGCGTGTCAGTCGCCTTCTTATAGGCCGATGACACGGGACGGAGGGAACGTGTCGGTTGGGGTACATGGGAGAGAACCGCGTTTGGAGTCTCGTGGTCGAGCACGAACGGCCGACTGGAACCGTCGTGGAAGTGCGAGGGCTCCCGATCGAGGACCCCTCCCTCGCGTGTCTGCGTCGGTGGCTCGCGGGCGACGACGACTCCCTGTCGGAATGGCTCGACGACCGCGAGGCCTCGTCGCTGGAGGGGGTCGTCCGCCGCCTCGACGAATGGGAGCTTCGGACTGCGGAGCGGGAGAGGGAGATGCAAGAGCTGAAATCGGAGCTGAAATCCCTCCGGCGTCAGGTGGAGAGCGGGGAGCCGTAGGCCACCGACTACGCGATCAGCAGGTGGGCGACCCCGACCCCGAGGAACGCCGACGTCACCGCGATGTGGGCGGGCTTCCAGTACGCGAACAGGCGCTTCATGGCGGGGAGGCGGCGGTAGACGTACCGGCCAAAGAACCCGCTCGCGGTCACGGCGATGAGGAGCCAGGTCGTGAGGGCCCCGAGGCCCTGGCGGGTCAGGTTCGCGTACTGGAAGTGGTAGGGGTAGCCGGAGTGCAGGAGCCCCGCCACGAGGGTCGCGAGGCTGATCGCGATGTGGAGGTTCAGCCACAGCCCGGCCCCGCCGAGCTTCCGGATCCACGACGGCACGCCGATCCGCTTGATGACCGTGTACGCCTGGCTGGCGACGAGGAGCACCGCGCTCCCGTACGCGAGCTCGATCCCCGCCGTGGAGTCGCCCCGCATCCCCCGGGTGAGGGTGTCGACCGTCCGGCTGTAGTCCCGCGGGAGGGCGAGGATCGCGAGGAGGGCGACGGGCACGGAGAACATCGCCGCGGAGATCAGGACCTGCCGCCAGCGGATCGTCCGGCGGCGGGCGACGAAGCCGGGGGCCGACTCACCGGCCATGTCCCGCCTCCTTCGGCTTCGGGGGAGGGCGGGACTGCGCCCGCTGTGCGATGCGGCCCGCCACGTCCCTCAGGCTGAAGCCCGCGATAAACAGGGACCCACCAACGACGAAGAACGCCAGCAGGGTCTTCGTGTTCCGGGCCTTCAGCGTGTCGTCGAGCCACGGCTGCGCCACGAGCCAAGAGACGCCGACGACGAGGAGGGCAAGAACGAGGGTGACGAACAAGACCTTGCGGAGGCCCCGCCGCGGTGCGGGCTTCTTGAGGGGATTCGGCGGCGTGGCTGTCGCGATGGGCACGCGGTCAAATCCAAGAACCGGGCTTTAGGCGTTCTCACCCGATTATCACTTCCCGCCGGGGTCGGGGGGACGCGGACCCCCGTGGACGGGCGGCGCCAGGTGCCGGATCGCGAAGGGCAGGGCCCCGATCCAGAGGATCTCGAACACGAGGCAGACGATCGCGGGCAGGGTCGCGGTGGCCCCGAAGAAGGAGAACGCGAGGACCGCGGTCAGACCGAGGTTCTTGAAGCTCGCGAACAGCGCCGTCTCGATCTGCTTCGTGCGGTCCCTGCGGAGGGACCATCCGAGAGCGAGGGCGAGGAGGCCGATCCCGAACGTCCGCAGGAGGCCCGCCCCCGATAGGCCCGCCACGAGGCCGAGGTCCGCGAACGCGGACCGGTTCGCTCCGACGATGGCCGTGACAAGGACGAGGAAGGAGAGGTTCACCGCCGTAGGGCGCCACCGGTCCATGGCGGGAATCCGCGCGAGGGGCCGCGACGCGACGATCGGCACGCCGATCTGGAGGAGCGTCTGGAGGGCGATGTCCGCGGGGGACGCCGCGTAGCCTGCGAAGACGAGGGTGATCGCGGGGAACGCGACGAGGGCGGCTCCGTAGAGGAGGGCGGTGGAGACCAAGGCGCTCCGCACGTTGCCCTTGAGGATTGACGTGAGGGGGATCACGGCGATCGCGGACGGCACCGCCGCCATGACGACCCAGCCGGCGCGGAGGTCCGGGTCTGGGGTGAGGAGCGCGAAGACGAGGACGAGGCCCGTGAGGACCCCATAGTTCCAGAAGGAGGCAACGCTGAAGGCCCGCAGCTCCGTGCGGAATCGGAGGCCCTCGAGGCGGATCTCCGTCAGTGCGAGGGTCATCGCGACGATCAGGAAGAGGGTCGAGATCTCCTTCGGGTACCAGGGCGAGCCGCCCGTGAGGAGCCCGAGGACGAGGCCCGTCACGACCATCGTCGGGAAGCTGCGCCAGGGCCGGAACACGGCGGCCGGTAAGCGGGCGCCCGCTAAAAGCCGGCGCTCAGGTCAGCCGCTCGAGGACCGTGGCGATCCCCTGGCCGAAGCCGATGCACAGGGTCGAGAGGCCGTACTGAACATTCCGCTTCTCCATCTCGTTCAGCAGCGTCGTGATCAGGCGCGCACCGGCCGCGCCGAGCGGGTGGCCGAGCGCGATCGCGCCGCCGTTCACGTTCACCCGCGCGGAATCGATTCCGAGCGTGCTCATCGTGGCGATTGGCACGGAGGCGAACGCCTCGTTGATCTCCCAGAGGCCGATGTCGTCGATCTCGAGGCCCGCCTTCGGGAGGACCTTCCGGGTCACGGGGATGGGGCCCTCGAGCATCAGGACGGGGTCCACCCCGACCTGGGCCATCGCGACGATGCGCGCACGGGGCTTCAGTCCCAGCTCCTCCGCCTTCGCGTCCGTCGTGACGAGGAGCGCCGCGGCGCCGTCGTTGATCCCGCTCGAGTTCCCCGCCGTGATCCGTCCGTCCGCCTTGAACGCGGGCGGCAGGGACGCGAGCTTCTCCAGGGACGTGTTCCGCCGCGGATGCTCGTCCGTGTCGAAGAGCCTCTTGTTCCCCGCCTCGTCCATCACCGGCACGGGCGCGATCTCGTCCTTGAACCGCCCGTCGTCGATCGCCTTCACCGCCTTCCGGTGGGACCAGAGGGAGTACTCGTCCATCTGCTCCCGGGTGATCCCGTACTTGTCCGCGATCAGGTCCGCGGAGATGCCCTGGGGAACGACCTCGAACCGCGCGAGGAGCTTGTCGTTCAGCGCGCCCATGTCCGAGCCCATCGGGACGCGGCTCATCGACTCGACGCCGCCCGCGATCACGAGGTCCGAGGTCCCGGTGAGCACCTCCATGGCCCCGAAGTTCACCGCCTGCTGGCCGGAGCCGCACATCCGCGTCACCGTCGTCCCGGGCACGGTCTCCGGGAACCCCGCCACGAGCGCGGCGACGCGGGCGATGTTGATCCCCTGTTCGTCCGTCTGCGTGTTGCAGCCGAGGATGACGTCCTCGATGAGTGCGGGCTTGATCCCCGTGCGGGCGACGATGGCCCGGAGGACGTGTGCGGCGAGGTCGTCCGGCCGGACGTCCTTCAGGGACCCGCCCCGCTTCCCGATTGGCGTTCGGACCGCCTCGACGATGACCGCCTCGGCCATGGATGACCTCTCAGGGATTCGAATGCGGGCCGGCACATATTAATCTTGGCCGGGGCGTCTTGTCCTTCAGCCAAAGAGCACGCGGAGGCCTCGGGTCCTGTCGCGCCCCGACGCGCGGACAGTCGAACCCCCCGGCCGAACGTTTATCCCGCCCCCGAGGTTTCGCGCGGCCGTGGTCCTCCCCCTCGAGGGTATCCGCGTCGTAGACCTCACCCGCCTCCTCCCGGGCCCCTTCGCGACGCAGCTCCTCGCGAACCTTGGCGCGGAGGTGATTAAGGTCGAAGAGCCGGCTGTCGGGGACTACATGCGGTTCGTCCCGCCCCGGCTGGACGACACGAGCTACCCGTTCGTGATGGTGAACCGGGGCAAGAAGAGCGTCGCCGTGGACCTCAAGGCCCCGGAGGGCCGGGAGGTCCTCCACCGCCTCGTCGCGCGCGCGGACGTGTTCGTCGAGCAGTTCCGGGGGGGCGTCGCCGCCCGCCTCGGGGCGGACCCGGAGACGCTGCGCCGCGTGAACCCCCGCCTCGTCTACTGCGCGTTCGGTGGCTTCGGGACGACGGGGCCGTACGCGTCGAAGCCCGCCCACGACATCGATTTCGAGGGGCTCGCCGGGATTCTGGCGGTCACGGGCTCCGGGGAGGGCCGGCCCGTGATCCCCGGCGTCCCCATCGCGGACCTGGCATCCGCGTTCAACGCCGCGTTCTCCATCCTCGCCGCCCTCCGAAGCCGGGACCTCACCGGGGAGGGCTCGGTCGTCGACGTCTCGATCTTCGACACCGCGGTCTCCTTGATGGTCCTGAACTTCGCACACCACTTCGCGACCGGCGAGACGCCCGCCCCCGGGGAGACGATCCTGACGGGGCAACTCCCGTTCTACAATGTGTACGAGACGAAGGACGGCCGGTGGCTCACGATCGCGGCGGTCGAGCCGAGGTTCTGGGCCCGTCTCGTGGAGGTCCTAGGGCTCCCGGAGCTGGCGGGGCAGCAGTTCGCGGACGGGGCGGGTCGGAGGCGGTCGATCGCCGCGCTCCGCGAGGCGTTCGCCTCCCGGACGCTCGACGAGTGGCGGGCCGTGCTCGAGAAGGAGGACCTGCCGTGGGCCCCTGTGCAGACGATCTCCGAGGTCGTGCGGGACCCGCAGGTGCGGGCGCGCGGGATGCTCGCGGAGGCGGACCTCGGGCGGCTGGGGCGGCTCACGGTCCTCGGCCACCCCGCCCATCACTCCGGACTTTCCCGGGACCCGGTGGGCTTCGTCGCTCGGAAGGGCGAGCACACGGATGAGGTGCTGCGGTCCCTCGGATACTCGGAGAAGGAGATCGAGGACCTCCGGAGGCGGGGCGTCGTCGGGCCGTGATCGGCCGTCGAAAGGTCTATCGACCCCCAGGCCGTTCCGGGGCCGCCGCCTTCTCGGTGGGGCGGGAGGAGTCTCCATGGCAGGCGTTGCGCTCAGCGCTCTCCTCGTTGTGCTCGTGGCCTCCGGGGCGGTCGCGCCGGCGCCCGCGGCGGTGTCGAGGGACCCGGCGGACCTCGTGGCCGCGAGGATCGACGCGGGCTTCATGCGCGAGGTGATTGAGGACATCGTCGCGATCGGCTCGACGGACATCGGGTTCCGGACCGCCGGCTCGCCGGAGGACGCGGCGACCGCGCGGTACATCGTGTCCGAGATGGATGCGATCGGCCTCGAGCGCGCGGACGTCGAGGTCGTGCCCGTGGACATGTGGCGGTTCCTCGGCGCCTCCCTCACGGTGACCGCGGAGGGCCGCACGTGGACGTTCCGGGCCGCGAGCCAGGGTGGCGTGCCCGCGACGCCGCCGGGAGGCCTCACGGGCGGGGTCGTGTACGCGGGCAAGGGGCGGGCGATGGACTACGAGGCGACGGGCCTCGACCCGGCGGGCAAGCTCGTCCTCGCGGACTGGGACGCGGACGAGGTGTGGACGAACCACATCGCCATGGAGGCCGTGGCCCGCGGCGCCCTCGGGACGATCATCACGGTCCTCCCGGGCGGGGACTACTACCAGGCCCCGGGCGCGATCGGGAGCTTCGACTCCGTGTGCGATCCGGCCTTGTGCGGCACGTTCATCACGATTGCGAAGGAGGACGCCCTCACGATCCTCGACCTGCTGGAGCGGGGGCCCGTGTCGGGCACGATGACCTTGGACGTCGAGGTCGACGAGGACACGGTCGGCTACAACACGATCGCGTTCCTCCCGGGGTCGACGTGGCCGGAGGAGCTCGTCCTGTTCAACGCCCACCACGACGCATGGTTCCAGGGGGCGATCGACGACACCTCGGGCGTCGCCGTCGTCCTCGCGATCGCGAAGGCGATGACGGAGAGCGGCTACCGCCCCGCGCGGACGCTCGTCTTCATGACCGCAACGGGGGAGGAGTGGGGGGTGCTGGACACGTACTACGACTGGCTCATCGGCTCCTGGTACCGGATCGTCGCCGCCCATCCGGAATGGCAGTCCCGGGCGGCCGCGCTCCTCAACGTCGAGGGCTCCGGGTTCGCGGGCGACCCCCTCGAGGTGAACGTGAACCGCGAGCTCCGGTCGTACCTCGCGCGGACCCTGGGGCGGAACCGCCACCTCGTGCCCTACGGCGTCTCCGTGCAGGAGGTGTACAGCTGGAACGAGCTGTGGACGTACGCCGCGGCGGGCGTGCCCGGTTTCACGTTCTCCTCCGCAGGCGGCACGTACTCGAGGACAATCTACCACACGGACCAGGACACCGTGGACAAGATCGACTGGGGGTACCTCCGGAGCACGGCGGAGCTGATCGCGCGGGTCGCGGTCGAGCTCGACCGGAGCCCGGTGCAGCCCTGGGACTTCGGGCGGCGGGCGGACCACCTCAGGGACAACGTGGACCTCTCCGCGATGGGGGAGCTCCTCGGGCGGTCCGACCCGACCATCAACCGCGTGCGGGACGCGATGGGCCGGTTCGACCGCGCCGCCCTCGCGGCCGATGCCCTGCGCGGCCGGCTCCCCGCGTCGATCGCGCGGGAGGTCGAGTTCCATCTGCGGGAGGCCCTCCGGATCGCGCTCTCGGAGTTCACGGGGCTGAGCGTCTGGGACACAACGGTGTACCCGCACCAGCAACCGGAGATGGACGCGATCCACCTCGGCATGGCGATGGACGACCTGCGCCGTGGGGAGGTCCAGGGCGGGCTCCGGCACCTGGAGTGGTGGGTCGGCCAGTCCTGGTACATCCCGCGGATGAGCTACGGGCCCTTCGCGGAGGAGATGGCCCACCACGACCCCGCCCTCGCGACGGGCGACGTCCACCTCGGCGGGCCGAAGGAGATCGCGTGGGGCGGCCAGGGCCACCTCCCGCCGTACTGGGACCTCTGGCACCCGTACACGTCCGTGCGCGCGAAGGCGGCCGCGGGGAACTTCGACTTCTCCGAGGAGGTCGCGATCCTGGAGGCGACGAGGGACGCCGCGGTCCAGGTGTACCGGGAGCGGCTGGGGGGCCTCGCGGGGGCCCTCGATCGGATCTCGACGCACCTGGAGATGGCGGCCGCGGCCGCAGGGTGACGGCGGAGGACAACCTTAACCGCCCCAGGCCGTTCCAGCCATCGGTCCGGATGAAGGTGTGGCGGGGCGCGGAGCTCCTCGCACGACAGAGCACTCTCGCGCGGATATTCGTCGAGCGGTGCCAGGCTACCCCAGACGCTCCGGCGGTGCGCTACCGCACGGCGGGCGGCTGGCGCACGCTGACGTACCGGCAGTTCGGGGACGAGGTGCGGGAGGTCGCCCTCGGGCTCCTCGCCCTCGGCCTGCGGCACGGAGAAACCGTGCTCGTGGCGAGCCAGACCCGGTACGAGTGGAACCTGGTGGACTTCGCGGTCCTCCAGTGCGGGGGCGTCGTCGTCCCCGCGTTCCCGACCCTCCTCCCGAAGACGGTCCTGCACCAGGCCCGGGACGCGGGCTGCTCCGTGGCGATCGTGGAGGACCACGTCCAGCTCGGGAAGGTCCTCGAGGTCCGGCCCGAGCTCCCCCGCCTCCGGCTCGTCGTGACGCTCGAGCCGACGGGCCAGGAGGACCGCGGGCTGATCTACGGCCTCGCGGACGTACGGGCGGCGGGCCAGAGGCGGTTCGACCTGGCGGCGGAGCTCGAGAGGCGAACCCTGGCGGTGACGCCGGCGGACGTCGCGAGCATCGCGTACACGTCCGGCACGACGGGCCCGCCCCGCGGGGTCGTCCTCACGCATTGGAACTTCATCGCCGCGGCGGGCGGCGGCCTCC
>Ga0209431_10000572_pt1 | contig 30752 bp, 29 predicted proteins | sample RifCSP13_3_FD_184021 | JGI IMG/M metagenome (GOLD analysis project Ga0209431, IMG submission 184021) | Soil microbial communities from Rifle, Colorado - Rifle CSP2_sed 13_3 (SPAdes) (version 2) | ecosystem: Environmental > Terrestrial > Deep subsurface > Rock core/Sediment | place: Rifle...
TCGACATCCAAGCGGTCGGGAGGCACCGCACGCTCGATGAGGACCATTGGCCGCCCGCGAGTCCTGACGGCCGTATAAGGATTGCGCGCCGCGAATCAGAAGAGGACGACCCGGACGGTCTCGCCCCTCTCCACCAGGTCGACGTTCGCGGGAATCTCGATGTAGCCGTCCGCGTGGGCCATGGAGGTGATCGCGCCACTCTCCTTGTACGCGGGCACCGCCAAGCCGTCCTCGAGGCGCACCGTGTGGAACTCCACGCGCCCAATCACGCTCACGAGGCGCTTGGCCATCGGCGCCTCGACCACGCGCTCGAGGGGAGGCGGCAGGCGGGCCATCTTCCGCAGCATGGGCACGAGGAGCAGGTAGCAGTTGCTCAGGCAGGAGGTCGGGTAGCCGGGCATTCCGAGGACCGCCTTCCCACGCACACGGCCGAGGACCGTGGGCTTGCCGGGCTTCACCGCGATCCCGTGGAACAGGAGGTCCCCCATGGAGCGCAGCACGTCGATGATCATGTCCTTCTCCCCGACGCTGGACCCGCCGGAGAAGACGACGAGGTCCGCGGCGATGGCCTTGCGCACGGCGGCCCGCAGCGTCTCCATGCGGTCGGCCACGCGGCCGAGCAGGAGCGGCTCGCCGCCGTTCTCCCGGACCACGGAGGCCATCGTGTTCGAGTTGATGTCGTACACCTGCCCCGGGCGAATCGGCTTGCCGGGCGGCACGACCTCGTCGCCGGTCGAGAGGACCGCGACGCGCGGCTTCGCGAAGACCGTCACGCGGTCCCGGCCGATCGCCGCAAGGGCACCCAACTTCGCGGGAGTGATCCATTCCCCCGTGCGTACGACAATCGATCCCTTGCGGATGTCCTCGCCCTGGCGGGAGACGTGCTCGCCCGGGTGGACGGGTTTGTAGATCTTCACGGCGTCGCGCTCGCGCTCCGTGTCCTCGACCATGACGACCGCGTCGGCCCCGTTGGGGAGCGTGGACCCCGTGGCCACCTCGGTGCAGCGCCCTTTCGTCACGCGTTTCGTCGGCACGCTGTCCGCGTACAGCGTCTCGAGGACATGGAGCTGGGCCGGCTTGAACTTCCCCGCCGGGAAGGTGTCCTTCGCGAGGACCGCGTATCCGTCCATGGCCGCGCGGTCCGTCAGCGGAACGTCCAGAGTGGAGGTCACGTCTTCCGCGACAATGCGGCGCAGGGAATCGAGGAGCGGCACCGCCTCCGTTCGGTCCACGGGCCGCACGAGGTCCACGGCCATCGTGAGGGCCTCGTCGAGGGAGATGAGGGCCTTGAGCGGACGCATGCCATGCTTGCGCTCTTCATCGTGCGCGTGGGCCGTCATCGGGTCATCACCCCGACCGCGTGGCTGAGCTCCGGGAGGATGAGCTTCTCCATCGCGAGGCGGCAGGCATCCGGAGAGCCCGGGAGGCAGAAGACGATCCGGCCGTGGTAGACGCCCGCCATCGCGCCGGACAACATGGAGGCGCTCCCGATCTCGTCGTAGGAGAGCCGGCGGAAGATCTCGCCGAACCCCGGCAGGGTGCGCTCGAGGAGCGGGGCCAGGGTGGGGATCGTGACGTCGCGGCGCGAGAGCCCGGTGCCGCCGTTCGTGATGACCGCGTCGCAGGTCCACGAGGCCTGCTCGACCGCGTCCGCGATCACCTTCGCCTCGTCCTTCACGACCGCGTAGAAGAGCACCTTGTGGCCCGCCTTCAGCAGGAGATCTCGGATGAGGTGGCCCGAGTCGTCCGTCGCCTCCGAGCGGCTGTCGGAGCTCGTGACGATCCCGCACTTGACGGAGGCGGGCGCATGGTCCTTGTGGTCCTGGTGCACGGGCATGGGCAGGAGGAGAAGACCAGCCCAGGTCAAAAGGTTCGCCCCGCAAGTTAGCCTTGTTTAAGGTTAACGAGAATTTCTCCCCGACTCTTCCGGAATGACCTGGTGTAGAGGCATCTTGTCGGCGCCCGAGCGGTGCCCGCCTAGGGCGCTGAGCCAGCGAAGGAAATCCGCCACGAGGAGCGGCCGCTCTCGATGGCCATTGGGACCCCATTCACGGAGCCCGGGGTGAGTGTCGCCAATGGCGTACACAACAGGTCCTCTCGTCGGATCGGGCGTCGAGCTCATCCACGAGCCACCCGCACTATTCCGGGCGATGGTCGGAGGTTTGGATTAACCTTTCACGGGGTTACGGCGGTGTCCGTGATTTGGAGACCGGCCTCAGCTTCCTCTCGGTTGATTGGCGGCGGATCCCGCGCCGCTACCGCGGCGACCTCGTCGAGCGCCGACAAGGCGAGAGGTCCACGAGGCACCAACCGCGCTAGCATTTTTGTAGATAACGACTTTTGCCCGTCACGTGCCCCCTGACAAGCGAATCATGCCCATTCAAGACTTTGGATTGGGATTCAGTCGGGTCGAGGCCACGCAGGTCTGGATTGGTGTGGCGGTGATGACGTTCGCATTTGCGACCGCTTACATCGGCGGCGCACGGAATCTCGAGATCTACTTCCGCCTCGGTGGCGGCCTTCTGGTCCTGCTCGTCCTCACCGGCTCCTTCGTCGCGGTCGTGACCGCGTTCTTCCTCCACGAGCTTGCGCACAAGGCGGTCGCCCAGCGATACGGCGCCGTCGCGGAATATCGGTACTCTCCCACGGGCCTCCTTGTAGGGCTCGTCACCGCCTCCATGGGCTGGATGCTCGCGATGCCGGGGGCCGTGGTCATTTCCGGACGCATCACCCCTCGACACCAAGTGCGAATCAGCGTGGCGGGCCCCGCGGTGAACCTCGCCTTCGCGGCCGTGTTCATCGGCCTCTCAATCGCGCTCGGCACGACTCCCGGCCGGTTCCGGGAGCCTATCCCGATCTTCATCGGCACCCTTGCCTTCGTGAACCTGCTCCTGGCGGGGTTCAACCTGATCCCGGTCCCGCCCATCGCCTTCCATCGGATGATCGCCGGGAGACTCCCTGTGAAGGTGACACTTCCCGCGAGTGACGGGTTCCTGATTCTGGCGCCCAGCAAGGCGGTGTGGGCCGCATCGGTCGTGGCGCTCTTGACACTGGGCCTCGGGGGCTGCGTGCTCGCAGTCTTCTAGGTCACGTTGATCGTCACCGCCAGGTATCCCGCGTCGAACCCGTTGTCCACGTTCGCGATACACTGGCTGGGGAACATGCGTTGAGCATCGCTCGTCTTTCGGAGGCTAGGCGGCCGGTGGTGCAACGGAAGCCAGAATAGATTTCGGGGATACCGCAGGGACTCTGCGGAAGGCGTCGACATAGGCGATTATAAGTAGAGCGTACGTCAGCGCGAGATAGGATTCAAAACCGGCAATCGGTGCGCTGAGGGGTATGTCGCCGAGCGTGCGAGTCCGGAGGACTATGACAATCGCGCCGAATTCCTGGGCAAGGGTTTGCCCAATCCAGAAGGAAACGACCGCGGCCCAACCAAGGGCGAGGAGGAGGGCTTTACCGAGCCTTGCCGTTGCGGGCAGGGCAAGCAACACATACGTCGCGAAGGTGAGCAGCAGTGAAGCCATGAGCGCCGCGCCGAACACCCAGGACGCCCACCAAGATATCGGCACGGCCAAGTCGTAGCTGTACCAGACCAGCAATGCGGCGCCCACCACGAGAGCTACGAGGCTGACCCCGAACGTCCGATGCGCATGTCGGAATCGCCGACTGAGGAGATCATTCCACTGGTGGCGTCCCATCCAGAGGACGAGCATTCCGACCAAGGTGACGAAAGGTCCCAGGATGAAGATCAAAGCCGCGTAGGGCAACCGATAGCTACGGCTCAGGTACGTGTACCCCTCCATCGCCCCTTCGATGGCGAACCCTATTGTGAGGATCGCAAGGGTGAGGCGGAGCTTGGAAACGATAAGCAACGGCACACTCGCCTCCGCGCCCGATCAAGAGACCAACGCCGCAGCAAGCGATACCGACATTTCCATCACCGCAGTGTGTTCTCACGGCTTCATGAGTGTTCGGCCTGCTGGGCGTTTGCGGATACGACCGCGGCCACCGCCGAGCTGGCGGCACACCTCTTGGCCGCGGTCATTCTGCCACCTCGGCTCTTCGTTGCCGTTCTTACGTCACCTCTACCTGAGCTTTATGACCCCCATTAGCACCAAGACTACAACAGCGATCACTACCGCACCAAGAAGACCTAGCAAAAACCAGCCGATCAAGAATGCCACCACTGAGCCCAGTCCAATGTGAGACCATTGCACGGTTACTGCCATGCATCCCACCTCACAGAGGACCTACGACGGTGGGCAGGACGAAGCCCACGATTGCAGCGACAATCCACACGATGACCGCGACAACGAGTGCCTTGAGCCAGCCCATGCTGTATAGGCCCCCGAGGGCCAGCAGCCAAACGAACCCAGCGATCAAGCCCGCGAAGAGCCCCTGACCCAGGAAGAAGTACGCCAAGGCGTAAATGATGGCCCCCACGAGGGCGGCCAACACGGCCGTTCCTATCCCTTCCTTCTCCCCGAACAGCTTCGTGACCACGTAGATGATGATCGCCGAGATAATCCATCCGATGACGAAGAAGACCACGGTCCCGAGAAGCGACCCTGGCACCGTGTATCCCCCGATTGTTATGGCCATCTCCACCCCTTCCTAGGTCTTCATGATGTCTCGGCCGGCTTTGCGCTTTCGGACACGACCACGTCCACCCGGGGACTTCGCAGCCCGCCTCTTGGCCGCGGTCATTCTGCCGCCTCGGCTCTTCTTCGCCATGATTATTACCTTCTCCGATAACCAGAGTCGCCACTCCACGATTGGCATCCCCCCTCGGGCCCACGCGGCCCTCGGACAAGTTTATTAGGTTCGTGTCCGATTCCCCCAACGGCTCTGGTTTATGTGGTCACCAGATAACCAAGACATTCGTATCATCAGGGCGCTGGCTTCCCCCCACTCATTTCAGTGGGACGTCCGGATTTCCTTTGCTAACGTGGCCAAGCGGCTCGCCCTCGACGAAGAGACGGTCAGGAATCGGCTGAGACGCATGAATGAGGTGGGGTTCCTGCAGGGATGGCAGCTCGTTCTCAACCCGAGTATGCTTGGCCGAAAAGCCGCAATGGTGGAGCTGGGGGTCAACGCCCCGGAATCGAAGCCCAGAGCGATTTCACGACTCAGACTCCTAGAGAGCGTGACGCTCATCGATGACTTCTATGGCAACAAGCTCGCCGTCCAAGTCTTGTACGTGAACGTGGGGACGCTGGAGAGACAGGTCCAACTGATTGCCTCCCTGTGCGATTGGCGTACCCCGGTTTGGTGGAAGCTCGGCTTCCCTCCCTGCGATCTGACGCCCACCAGGACGGATTGGCGGATCATCCAGGCCCTGCGACAGAATGCGAGAGGGAGGCTGTCCGACGTCTCCCGCGACCTGCGGATCTCGACTCGGACGGTCAAGAGGCACCTGCAACACTTGGTCGAAGGGAATGCGTTCTACCTCGATCCCGTCTTGGACTTGGGGAAGGTCGGCGGCGTGAGATGCCGACTCTGGGTCGTCTGCGAAGCGAATAAGAAGGAAGCCGTCGACCAGATGATTTTGTCCGGACTCCCAAGGATCATCTCGACCCACACCGCACCGCAGGAGTACTCCCTTATCGTCGTCCACTGCTCCAATGCGTCCGAGGTGCAGGAGATCTCGCAGTGGGTGGGGAAGCTGGAGGGCGTCAAGGAGGTCCGATCGAACATCGACGTGGAACATATCCACGTCCAGGAATGGCTTGACGAGGAGATCGGGAAACGGTCGTCGACGCCGGCATCCTAGCCTGCACACTCCTTCACTAGGAAGACCGGCGGACCGCCTTTGACGGAGAGTCTCCCGCAGGTCGGGGGAGACCAGGAAGCACGTTGCGCGCGCCCGCCATCACTGGAGGACCGGATCGCGGCAATCCCTTCTGCGTCCAGGTATGGAAAGCAGGGGAGGACCAGTGCAAGGAAGACCGTCACGCCGAGCGGCGACGGATGCGATTAGGAGGCGAGATCCACAAACGATCCATTGCGTCCCGCCAGGAGGCGTCACCCCGGCGGTGCTCTCACTTGTCGCGTTGTCGACGAGTTCGTAGATGAATCGCGACACGGAAGCGCCGTGGAGAGCGGCCTCCGCCTCCCACTCCTCGAACACGTCGGAGGTCGGGAGGTAGACCGTCACGGTCCTCTGTTCAGTCGTATGCGTTCTTCCCCGATTGGACCTTCCGGGCCTCTCTTCATGCGTATCTGTATTTAGACCGCTTCACTCATACCACTTGTATGGCCTTGGTGGACGTCTGGAACTTCATACTGGGCGACCCTCTGAAGATCTTCCTCTGGATTAACGCGGCACTCATCATCATCACCATCATCTTCATAAAACCCAGGAAGGTGACCTCGGTCTATCTCTGGATCGCTGCCTTCCTGGTCCTGCCTGTGGTCTTCGTTCTGATATTCTACGTCTTCTTCGGCCGTGACTACCATCACCGCCAGGTCTTCAGGAACAAGGGAGTGAGCGATGTCCAAGTGGTGGAGCTGCTCCGGCAGCAGCGGAAGACGCTGGCCTTCACCAGTGAGACCTACGAGAACACGCTGCACGAGAACATGTGGCTGGCGAGGATGCTGCTCAACACCAACCGCAGCTTCGTGACTTCGGACAACGAGGTGCGCTACGTCAACGACGGCAACGAGTTCTTCGAGGCCATGTTCGCGCAGATCCGCGGGGCGAAGCACTTCATCCACCTCGAGATGTATATCGTGCGCGACGACGAGCTCGGCAGGAAGCTGGCGCATGAGCTGGCCCTGAAGGCCAAGGAGGGCGTGGAGGTCAGGCTACTGGTGGACGCGGTGGGCTCGCACAAGCTGCCGCGCAGGTTCTTCCAGGAGCTGCGGGACGCGGGCGGCAAGACGGCCGAGTTCTTCCCCTCCTGGATCCGGGCCGTCAACACTCGCTTCAACAACCGCAACCACCGCAAGCTGATGATCGTGGACGGCGAGGAGGGCTTCTGCAGCGGCTTCAACATCGGCATCGAGTACATCGGCCGAGGCCCGCTGGGCCCGTGGCGAGACGACGCGGTCTTCCTCAAGGGCGGATCGACCATGGCGCTGGAGGCGCGTTTCATCCAGGACTGGAACTTCGCGGCCAAGGACAACATCACAATCACGCCGTATCTGCCCGATGGTCCGGGCCCCGGCAAGAGCCAGGTGCAGATCGTCTCGGGAGGGCCGGACACGGAGTACAGCCCCATCAATCATCACTATCTGAAGATGATCACCTCCGCCACGAAGAAGGTCTACATCCAGACGCCCTACTTCGTCCCAGAAGACCCCATCGCCACCGCCCTGAGAATGGCGGCCGAGTCGGGGGTCGAGGTCAAGCTCATGATCCCCAGCAAGCCGGACCATCCCTTCGTGTTCTGGGCCACTACCTATAACGCAGGCGAGCTACTGAGGTCGGGAGTGCATGTCTACAAGTTCCGACCCGGGTTCATCCATGCAAAGATATGCATGATCGATGACCAGGTCGCCAGCGTGGGAAGCGCCAACTTCGATGTGAGGAGCTTCGAGCTTAACTTCGAGACCAACGCCGTCATCTACGATGCCGATGTCGCGGCCGCCATCCGTGACAAGTTCCTTGACGATGTCGCCAACCACAGCGACGAGCTGACCAAGGAATCGTACGCCCAGCGCGGAAGTTGGGTCAAGTTCAAGGAGGCCATCTCGCGCCTCTACACGCCCATCGCCTGATCACTTGGGCCTTTCCTGGTTCAGCTCGTTCCGCACCCGGCGGAAGTAGTGCTTGAACCGCGGGGCGTTTTGCTGGTAGTTTATGGCCATGGCGGGCAGGAAGTAGCGGCTGTGCTTGGCCATCATCACCATGCCCGTGGCCAGTTTCTGCAGTGGCCCCTTTTCGCATCCTATGACCAAGTTCCGGCGGGCCGCAATCGCGTCCAGGAAACCCTCCAATGTCGTCTCGTGAGCGCAGGTGACGACGCCCCCCACGTCCGACAGCATGTGTCCGTCCGTGCCGCCGGTGAAGGCCAGCGTCCTTTCATGCGCCAACCGCATCGCCTTGAGGTTCTGCGAGTGCGCCATGCCGCCGGATATCACCTCCAGGCCATCGAAGCGCTTCATGATTTCTGGCGCCAGGTACTTCGCGCCAATGCTCTTCAGCAGACCCTTGTTAAAGATCAGATAGCCATAGGGGTGCGCCGCGATGGTGACGCAATTGTACTCCTCGGCGCGGTCGATAATCTCCTGTGTGCCTAGCTTGATGGCCAGCCAGGGGCTGCCCTGTCGGTTCGGTTCGATGTGGCGCTTGAAATAGTCCTCTAGGTCGCGGGGCGAATAGAAGTAGGTGAGGATATGGGGGCCGTCGAAGGCACTGACCTCCATGCCCGGGGCCACCAGCAGGTCCCCCCGGTCCCTGAAGGCTTGCAGAGAGCCGGAGATGACGTTGTGATCGGTGATGGCCACCCCGAAATCGTGCAGGCGGATTCTCGCCAGCACATCACGCACCCGGGCATGGCCGTCCGAGTGGTCTGTGTGGAAGTGCATGTCGACGGCGGAGAGTCCCTCCTTCTCCAGCTGTGCCATGTCCGGGATCTCGAAACGAACCGACCCACTGCCATAGTCCGAGCGCGGCATCCATTCCTCGACCAAGATAGCGATGGGTGGGGTTTAGAAGGTATGCGCCAACCTAGCACCACAAAGCCACTCACAATCGCATTTCGCCGGTGAGGAACGAATGCGTCTTCACCTCTCTGCCGATTCACGTTCATGGATACTCGGACGTTGCTCGGCCTGGACGCTGGGTTCTTCACCACCATCAGTTTCGTCCTTGAGAGAATCAAGGCATGGAAGGCAGGGGATGGCCATCGCAGGGAAAAGCGTCGCGTCGGGCGGCGACCGATGCGATCAAGAGGCAAGACCGATAAACGATCCAACGCGTTCCGCCACAGCGGGATCGTCGAGGGCGGCGGCGAATTCGACTAAGGTCGCAAACGGTCGTCGCCGCACGATGCGCGCAGCGCGCTTGGCCCCGACGCCGGGCAGGGCCTCAAGGGCCCTCAACGAGGCGCGATTCACGTCAAGCGGGAACTCCACGCCGGTCACGGACCGCTCGCCGTGGCTCGTGATCTTCACGTCCACGAACCGAGTGACACTCAGGTCGTAAGGCAGGCCAACAAGGATTGGATAGGTTCCGATCTGGCGCCCGTACGTCACGTGCCCGTCTCGAATCTCAAGATACACGTCACGCAGGACCGTCCCCTCAGGGAGGACGCGGCGGAGCATTTCATGGTCGATACCGGCCCGCACGGACTCTTTGAACCGCCGGAACTCGGAACGCAGCCCCGTGGGCTCGAACTCCTGCCGCACGGGGCGCACCTGGCGGATGTTAATCCGCCGCACCCAGAGATCCTCTTCGAGGAGACGCTTCAGGAAGGCGAGGTTCAGATTGAAGCTCTTCTTCGTTTCGCCCGACAGACCTGCGACGAAGTTGAGACCGGGCAGGAGTCGCGGCATCCCGTTCTCGCCACGCTCGCGGCCGACGGCGTTCACCATGCGGATGGCCTCGAGACATCCGCCCGCATCGATGTTCAGGTTGTTCGCCTCCGTGACCGCGGGATCTGCGGACTCGAGGCCGAAGGAGAGTAGGTTTCCGGGGGAGGTGTATCGGACCAGTAGCCGTAGGCCTTCCATCGCTTCGTTGGGATGCGCGATCATCATCGCGGGATCGCCGTTGTCCGTATGGAGGATTTTCAGGCTCGGCGCGGCGGCATGGATGCCTTCGAGGAGTAGCCGCAGCGCGGGGACGTTGATCCGCGGAGTCGGCGAGGCCCCGAGGCCGAGGGCTTGGTAGCTGAAGAAGTCCGCCTGGCCACCGAGGCGGAAGTTCACCGCGCCTAGCTCCGCGAGTCTGCGCACTTCGGCGAGGATGCCCGCCACCGGGCGGAACTTTGTGATCCCATATTGTGGTTCGACGCAGAAGCTGCATCCGCCGTTCACGTACCGGACGCATCCCTTCGACGTGTCCAGCTCGACGATGAGAGGCTCCGGGTAGTCGGGATGGCGGCGGACTACGTCCGCGCCGAGGAGCCCCCACCGGTCCCACTCGGCCATCGTCCGGTCACGGTCCGCCCAATCGCCTGCGGTGAGGTGGTCGTACACGCATGCATCGAGATCCCGCACGGCGACGTGGTCGAAGGGTTCGGTCAGCGTCTCATCGAAGTAACGGAACCGCGCGAGGGGGCCGCCGAAGACTCGGGGGCCGCCGAACGCGCTCGCGTGGTGGATGATCTCCCTCTCGCTGACGGGCAGCCCACGGAGGTACTTGCCGGGAACGATTGGGCCCGAGATGACCGCGAGGAGGTCACCCTTCGGCGACTGGCCCGCGCGCACTTGGTCGATCGTGATGTACTCCCAGTCGTGGCCCGCTTCCCGAACGGCGCCCGCGAGGTACCGTGGGTACGGGGAGATGTAGGGCGGCACGCCGAAGTTGGACGGCTCGTCCACGTAGCCGTCCAGGATCACGACCTTCATGGGCCGGAATCCATGCCGCCCTGGCGATAAAAGGGCTTCGCCCCGTCGGCCGGAAGACCGTCTACTCCTTCGCAGCTTCCTTGCCGGCGAGGCGGCTCACGAGGACGATGAAGATGACCATCACCACCGTGATGACGACGACGCTGACGACGAAATATCCCCAACCACCCCAGTCGCCTGGTGTCGCGTTCGTGCCCAACGGAATCCCTGCCGTCGCGAAGCCCGACTGCACGACCGTATTCCACAACAGCGCGATCACGAAGCCGAAGGCCGCCGCCAGCGACGTCGCAATCGTCTTCCTCATCTCCGCTGCCAAGACTCTCTTCCGATCTGCCTTCGCAGCCGCCATGCCAAACCCTCGTATCCGAAATGGAGGTTTGGGAGATGTCTCTTTCTATTACCACAACAAGCGCCGTAGGCACTATCGTCTGTGGCGACCTTTCCTTTTCGAGATGAGACGGACACCCTCGATCCGCGCAGTGGGATACTGGCCCTGCGTATCTTTCTCGAGGGACTTGACCATGTCCCACACCGTAAGCAGCGCGACGCTCACGCCGTAGAGGGCCTCCATCTCCACCCCGGTCTTGTACGTCGCCTCGACCGTGGCCGTGGCGATCACGCGGCCGGCACGCACGTCGAGCTCGACACCTGCGGACGTGAGCGGGATGGGATGGCAGTGGGGGAGGGCCTGCCAGGTCGACTTGATCGCCTGGAGCCCGGCGACCTCCGCCGCGGCGAGGGGATCGCCCTTCTCCACACGCCCCGCGCGGATCGCCCGCACCGTCGCGGGCCTCAGATGAATCGCCCCGCAGGCGACGGCCCGGCGCCTCACGTCGGGCTTCGCGCCGATGTCCACCATCTTTGCCATCGGCCCCGCTACCGGCGGGACGCTATTTCACGGTTCCCGCATTGTCAAGGCGCATGCGCACGTCGGACGCGTCGGACGGCCGCGTCCCATCGCGCGCGCGAGACGTTGTCAAGCCGACCGCGTCGGACGCGGGAACGCTTAAATCGCGTGGGAGCGCGTGAGGTGAGCTTGTGCGGATGAGATGCGCGCGCACGAAGGGATGGGACGGGAGTCCGTTCCGCGGCCTCCCTGGAACACGGCTCCTTCTTCGCGCCATCGCCGCCATGCCCGACCGGCCGAGCGGTCCGCGCACGGCTCCGGGGCCGGGCGAGACGACGTGAGGCGAAGCACATGGGAAACCTGAGAAAGATCGTGGGCGTGAGCCTGGCCGTCGCCCTCGTGGCGGCCCTCGCGGTCTACGTGCTCATTCCCAAGACGGGGCCGAACACGGCCAACGTCGTGACGAATGAGCCGCAGAGCCCGACTAACGGCGGGTCCGACACCGCGGGCGGCGGAGGCACGCAGGCGGGAGGCGGCGGGAGCGCCCCGACGCCCCACGTGAGGCCGCCGAAGCTCCATGGCGAGAACAGCCATGGGCCGAAGCATGCGGTCTGCCTGCCCGAGAAGAACCACGCGGGGAACGGCGTCTCGCAGTACCAGGGAGCGAACTGGTACCGCGGAACGTGCACGACGAGCGTCGACGCGAACCCGAACGGGCACGCGTACGGCCATGCCGCGAGCGGCGCGGAGGCGGGCCTTGCGGCCGTGCTCCTGCGCGCCGCCTCCGGCCACTGAACCCCCTTCCCCCTCCGGGGGCCGGCGCGGGGCCGACAGGGCCCCGCCGACACTTTCTACTTCCGCCGGGGAGCGCGAGCCTTGCGGACCGTGGGCTCGGACTTCCAGATCGGCACGATCCGCTTGACCTCGTCCATCGCCCAGGCGCAGGCCCCGAAGGCCTCCCGGCGGTGCGCCGCCGCACATGCGATGGCCACGGAGTCGCCGCCCACGGGCACGCGACCGAGGCGGTGGACGACGGACATCTCCAGGATGCCGAACTTGGCGCGGGCACGGTCGACGAGCTCCCCGAGGACGTGGCGGGCCATGGGGACGTAGACCTCGTAGTCCAGGGCCGCTACGCCGGGGTCTGCGCGGACCGTCCCGAGGAACAGGACCACGGCGCCCGCATCGTCGCGGCGGACCGAGTCCAGGACGGCGGCCGGATCGATCCGCCTGCGGGTGACTTCGATCACCCCGCACCTCCGCTCACGGGCGGCAGGAGGGCGACCTCGTCCCCGTCACGGAGCGCCGTATCGGGGGACGCGAACGCATGGTTCACGGCGAGGAGCATGGTGTCCCGGTGCGGGGCGAGGCGCGGGTGCGCCCCGAGGAAGGACGCGAGGAAGTCCGCGAGGCGCTCGCCCTCCTCTGCGGTCCATGTGAGATCGCCGGTGCCGACGACCTCCCGGTAGGTGGCGAAGAGCCGGATGCGCAACCGCATGACCTCCGACAAACCCGCGGGCGGGATATGGGCTTTGTGGCCTCAGACCAAGGTCGCGCGGGCCAAGGCCTCTTGCCGCCGGCGCCGCAGGTCCAGCCCGACCCGCTCGTAGTACGCCTCGATCTCCTGGACCCCGCGCTGCCGGGCCCCCTCGGACCTCGCGGGGCCGAGGTACCGGTAGGCCTGGACCCGGCGGCCGCCCCGCTCCTCATAGTGCCAGAAGTAGAGATACGGCCTCCCGCGGATCTCCTTCGTGGTGACGCCACAGCCGACTTGCACGCCGGGGTATTGCGTTAACCTTACTTGAGGTTAACGCCGGGGTGGACGAACGCCATGGACCCCCACCCCTCGGTTTCCACTGGAATGCTTTAAGCGCCCGTGGCGCCGTGGGCGGCCCGTTGGACGTCCTCCTCGTCTCGCTCTCCGACGACGTGGCCGAGATCTCCGCGCTCCTGGATTCCGCGGGCCACCGAATCGTCGAGACGGTCGTCCAGCGGCGGGACCGCCCCGAACCCCGTCTCTTCGTCGGGCGGGGGAAGCTCGCCGAGATCCGGGAGCGGCTCGGGCGCGGCGACGCCGACGTGGTCGTCTTCAACGGAGAGCTGCGGCCCACGATGCACTATCATCTGGAGCGGGAGCTCGGGGTCGAGTGCTACGACCGCCTGCGCGTGCTCCTCGAGCTCTTCGCTCAGCGCGCGGCGACGCGGGACGCGAAGCTCCAGGTTGAACTCGCCCTCCTCCAGTACGAGGTCCCGCTCCTCCGGGAATGGATCCACGAGGCGGACATCGGCGAGCGCCCGGGCTTCATGGCGGGCGGCGAGCAGCGCGTCGACGCGTACTACGAGACCGTGAAGCGGAGAATCCGGAAGATCCGCGACGAACTCGACACGATCCGGAGGGAGAGGGACCTCCGGCGCCAGCTGCGGAAGGAACGGGGCTACCATCTCGTCGCCCTCGCGGGGTACGCGAACGCCGGGAAGTCGTCCCTCCTCAACGCTCTCGCGGGCGAGCACGTCCTGGTGGACGAGCGCATGTTCTCCACGCTCTCGACGACGACGCGGAACCTCCTCGGCACACGCAAGCGCATCCTGCTCACGGACACGATCGGCTTCGTGGACGGCGTGCCCTTCTGGATGGTCGAGGCGTTCAACGCGACCCTCGAGGAGATCTTCGAGGCGGACCTCGTCCTCCTTCTCGTGGACGCCTCGGATCCGGAGGAGGAGATCCGGCGGAAGGTGCGCCTCGCGGCCCGCACCCTCCTCCCGAAGGTCTTCGGGGAGAGCATCCTGCCCCTCCTCGCGAAGGTCGACCTGCTCTCCCCCGAGCAGGTCCTGTCCAAACGCCAGCTCCTCGCGGAGTCCGAGTTCCATCGCACGCCGAGCACGCTCTCGTCGACCTCGGGCCACGGGCTCGACGAGCTCCGCGATGCGATCCTTGCGACCTTCGCGTACCCGGTCGAGGTCCACCTCGTCCTGCCGCAGGGACCGGAGAGCGAGGCGGGGCTCCACTGGCTTCACGAGCACACGGACGTCCTGTCCGCGGTCCACCATCCGGACCGCATCGAGGCCGTCGTGCGCTGCCGCGCCCAGGACCGCGCGGCCGTGGAGGCTTTGGGCTCCGTCGCGATGGTGCGGACCCTCGGCTGATCGGCCGGGCGGGGCTCAGCTCTTGATCCGGAACTCCTTCCGCTTCGCGTGGTAACGCTTCTCGTATGCGGAGGGCAGGTGGTAGTACGCGAGCTCCTCGATCCGCTTCTGGTTCTTCACGAAGATCTCCTTCGAGTTCGTGGACACGAGGCGGTCGAACTCCCGCTCCTTGCGGATCGTGTCGATGAAGTAGTAGCCGCCGCCGACGAGGGCGAGGAAGCCCAGGAACGAGACCCATATCATCCAGTTCCCGATCCCGCGGTTGATGGACATGAGCCAGTCCGGGGTCTGGGAGGGCAGGAGGTAGTAGGTGATTGCGAGGACCATGCTCAGGATGCCCAGGCCGAAGACGAGGGTGCTGAGCTCGTAGCGCAGGTCGCGAAAGATCCCCATGCTCCGCCCGCTATTCTCGCATGCGTCATAAGCTTTGCCGGCGAGGAAAGGATTGAATGCCTCCGGCTCCTTGTTCCCGGTTCATCCATGGCTCTCCGCACGCCCCTGTACGATTGGCATGTGGCCGCCGGCGCCCGCACGATCGAGTTCGGTGGATGGGAGATGCCCCTCCAGTACACCGGCATCATCGAGGAGCACCTCGCCGTGCGCCGCGCCGTCGGTCTGTTCGACGTGAGCCACATGGGCAAGATCCTCGTCGAAGGGCCTTCGGCCCACGCCTGCCTCGATCGGATGAGTGCGAACGACATCCCGACGAAGCCGGGACGGGCGCGCTACACTCACCTTCTCCGCGAGGACGCGACAATCATCGATGACGTAATCGTGACCTGCCTCTCGCCGTCGCGGTTCTTCGTCGTCTGCAACGCGGGGCCGCGGCCCGCGGTCCTCGCCTGGTTCGAGGCGCACCGCCTCGCGGACGTGCGGGTCCGGGACCTCACCCTGACCCACCTTTGCCTCGCCCTGCAGGGCCCGAGGGCGCCCGACCTGCTCGGGCGGTTCACCTCCCTCGACCTGGCGTCCCTCAAGCCCTTCGGGGGCGCACGGGTCGACGTCCACCCGCCACGGAGGGGGGCCCCCGGAGCGGCGGCTCCAGTGGAAGCGGAGGGGTGGGGGTGGGAGGTGCCCGACCCCCTCATGGAAGCCGCCTCGGAAGTGCCGGGGACCGCCGCTTCCGGTGGACCCGGCGTCCTCATCACGCGGACCGGCTACACGGGAGAGGCCGGTTTCGAGCTCTTTCCACCCGAAGGACCGGGACGTCGCTTGTGGTCGGCGCTCCTTTCGGAAGGGGCCGACCTCGGGATCCGCCCCGTCGGCCTGGGCGCCCGGGACACCCTGCGACTGGAGAAGGGCTACCTCCTGTCCGGGCAGGACTTCGACGGCCGCCAGACCCCCCTTGAGGTGAACGCGGCGTGGGTCGTGAAGTGGGGACGTCCGTTCATCGGCCACGAGGCCTTGGAGCGGCAGCGGGGTCGCGGGGACTATCCCCGCCTTGTCGGCTTGCGGATGGAAGACAAGGGGATTCCACGCCACGGGTGCCACGTCATCAAGGAGAGCACGAGCCTGGGCGCAGTCACGAGCGGGACGATGTCGCCGTCCCTTCGTGTGGGGATCGCCCTCGCATCCGTCGACCACGCTGGTGTTTCCGCGGATGGTCATCTCCTCGTCGACATCCGCGGTACGTTCCATCCCGCGCGAATCGTCCAGCCCCCCTTCCTCTGACGCGACGCTCATGGAGAGATTCCGGATTTCGGTTGACCTTAATTCGAGCCAGGACCGAGTATTTTATAGCCGGCCCTTGATGTGGTAACAGATATGGTAACCAATCCCATGCCTGACGGTAACAAAGATGATTCCAAAAGAGCTATACCCCCGCCCTCTGTTCGCCGCGGTTACCCCCAGGGATGGCCGACCACGACCTGGTTGTTCATTGTACAAACCCCTGCGGAGAGGGTCTTTCCATGGAACGAGTGAAAGTGGAGTCCAAGGGCATCGAGATTCTCGCCCGTGAGCCCGATCCCAAGCTGTCCGAGAACGCCCTGCGCGTCCTCGAGAAGCGTTACCTCAAGCGGAACGACAAGAACAAAGTGATCGAGACGCCGAAGGAGCTCTTCGTCCGAGTCGCGTGGAACCTTGCCCAGGCGGATCGCGAGCACGGCGGAGCCGAGGCTCAGGTCGAGGAGGCCGCGAAGCGGTTTTACCGCCTCATGTCCGAGTTGGACTTCCTGCCGAACAGCCCTACGTTGATGAACGCGGGGCTCGACTTGCAGCAGCTCAGCGCCTGCTTCGTGCTCCCTGTGGACGACAGCCTGGTCGGAATCTTCGACGCTCTGAAGCAGCAGGCGCTCATCCACCAAAGCGGCGGAGGAACTGGTTTTGGCTTCTCCCGCCTCCGCCCGAAGGGTGACTTCGTCAAGTCCACGATGGGCGTGGCCTCCGGACCCGTGTCGTTCATGAAGATTTTCGATGCGTCAACGCAGACTGTGAAACAAGGGGGACGCCGTCGTGGTGCGAACATGGGGATCCTGCGAATCGATCATCCCGATATCCTCGACTTCATCTCGTGCAAGGACAGGACTTCGGAGATCACGAACTTCAACATCTCCGTCGCGGTGACGGATACGTTCATGGAGGCCGTGAAGGCCGGGACGACCTACGACCTCGTGAACCCTCGCAACCACCAGGTCGTCAAGCAGCTCGACGCCCGCGAGGTCTTCGACAAGATTGCCTACCAGGCATGGAAGAACGGCGAGCCGGGTCTCTTCTTCATCGATGAGACGAACCGCCGGCAGCCGACGCCCCACGTGGGACTCATGGAGGCCACGAACCCTTGCGTGACGGGGGACACGCTCATCGCCACCGAACGGGGGCTTGTGGCGATTGCGGAGCTTGCGGAGCGGTTCCCGGACGGCGGCATCTCGATTGTGACAGACCGGCGGGTCCCCGCGGAGGTCGTCACGGAGTCGAACGGGCTGCTTCTCGCGTCCCGCGACGAGGCGGAACGTGGGACTAGGCTCGGGCCTCTAGTGGCCGTGTGGCGGACCGGCGTGAGGCCTGTGTGGTGCGTGACGACGAAGTCCGGACTCGAGCTGACCGCCACGGCGGACCACAAGCTCCTGACGACACGGGGTTGGGTCCCCATTGAGGGACTCGTGACCGGGGACAAGCTCCTCGTTCAGTCGGGCGAGGGGAGGTTCTCGCAGGATCGCCGGCTTCCTTTCGCCCCGACGAACGTCTACATTGGACGGAACGGGAAGGCGACGGTCCTGAACCTGCCGATGGAGTGGTCCCGGGAGCTCGGCCTCGTTCTCGGCTGGCTCGTCGGCGACGGATGGCTGCGGTCGGGGGACAAGAACTGTCGCGTGGGCTTCACCTTCGCGAAGGACGACGCGCCGGCCTTCGCCTCCCTGGGCCCCATCCTCAACCGATGGTATGGACGCGATATCCGCGGCGTACGCAGGGAGAATGGTGTGTACCATCTCTCATATCACTCAAAGTTCTTCGTTGAGTTCTTCCAACGCCTTGGCGTCAAGCCCGTGGATGCCGGCGAGAAGGAGGTACCCCGTTCGTTGTTCCAGGCGCCTCGTGATGTCGTCGTCGCTTTCCTCCAAGCCCTGTTCACGGCCGATGGGACCGTTCGCGATCACGCAAAGGCAAACAGCTCCTCTGTCGCCCTCACGTCGAAGAGCCGCCGCTTGCTCCAGGGAGTCCAGTTGCTCTTGCTGAACTTTGGCGTTCGGTCCCACATTCTTGACAGGAGCCGACCCGCTCGCGAGTCCATCGGTCTGACCTACACAACGAAAGGCGGAGCGAAGAGAATCTACGGCTCGGACGGGATTCTGTTCGAGTTGTTCCTTTTCGGTGAAAGTCGAGAGCGCTTCCGGCGGGAGATCGGGTTCCTCGACGAGAAGCAAGCCCGTCTCTCATCTGTCCGGTTTCAAGGCTTTCGGAGGACGAACTTCGAGGATACGGTCACCACTAAGGAATTGGCGGGAGAGCGCGAGGTGTACGATCTCACGGAAGCGATGTCGCATTCGATGGTCTGTAACGGCATCGTGGTACGACAGTGCGGTGAACAACCGCTCTTGCCCTACGAGTCCTGCAACCTCGGCTCGGTCAACCTCGAGCGGCACATGGTCCGCACGAAGGCGGGCAAGTACGACGTCGACTGGAAGAAGCTCGATTCCTCGATCCGCTCGTGCGTCCACCTCCTGGACAACGTCATCGACATGAACGCGTACCCGGTCAAGGAGATCGAGGAGATGACGAGGGCCACGCGGAAGATCGGCCTCGGGGTCATGGGCTTCGCCCGCATGCTGTTCATGCTCGAGGTCCCCTACGACAGCCCGGAGGGGGTGGAGTGGGGCCGCAAGGTGATGAAGTTCATCCACGAGATCGGCTACGACGAGAGCCAGAAACTCGCGGTCGAGCGGGGCGTGTACCCCGCATGGGAGGGCAGCCGCCACTGGGAGGCGGGCCTCAAGATGCGCAACTCCTACGTGACCACGGTCGCGCCGACAGGCACGCTGTCCATGATCGCGGACACCTCAGGCGGCTGCGAGCCCGAGTTCAGCCTGATCTGGTACAAGCGCGTCATGGAGGGCGAGGAACTGCCCTATTTCCTCGAGTACTTCGAGGAGGTCGCCCGGCGCGAGGGCTTCTGGCGGGAGGACCTCGTCCAGAAGATCCTGGAGAACCACGGGTCCCCGCGCGGCCTGGCGGACATCCCGGAGAAGTGGCAGAAGGTCTTCGCCACGGCCCATGATGTCGGGCCGGAGTGGCACGTGCGGATGCAGGCCGCCTTCCAGGACTGGACGGACAGCGCGGTCTCCAAGACGATTAACCTGCCGCGCGAGGCGACGGCGGAGGACGTGAAGAAGGCCTACCTCCTCGCCTACGGTCTGCACTGCAAAGGGATCACCGTGTACCGCGACGGATCCCGCGAGGACCAGGTCATGAACATCGGGGTCGCGGAGGCGGAGAAGCCCAGGGTGGTCTCCGTCCCCGTGCCCGCGGAGCCTGTGGCCGTCCGCCCCCGCGCCCGCCCGGACGTGATCACGGGCCGCACGCAGAAGATCCTAACGGGTTACGGTGCGCTCTACGTGACGATCAACGAGGACGACAAGGGTCTCTTCGAGGTCTTCGCGCAGATCGGCCGCGGCGGCGGGTACACGGCCTCCTTCACGGAGGGCATCGCCCGCCTCGTATCCCTGTGCCTGCGCTCCGGGCTGCCCGTGGACGAGATCATCGACCAGCTCGAGGGCATCCGCAGCCCGCGCATCGCCGTGGACCATGGCGAGCGTGTGTACTCGATTCCCGACGCGATCGCGAAGGCGATCAAGCGGCACCTCGGGATGCAGAAGTCCGGCATCGTCCCGGCCGTCGAGACGTTCGACGAGCTCGGCGGCGCCGTGGAGACGGACGTGGAGCTGGAGAAGGAGTCCCGCTCCGCGGGGGAGATGCTTCGGAAGGGCCTGAACCCCGAGTGCCCGGAGTGCGGAAAGCCCCTCGTCTATGAAGAGGGCTGCGTGAAGTGCCACTCCTGCGGGTATTCGGAGTGCTGAGCCACCCGCCCGCGCGCGGGGCGAAAGGGAGATGTCCTCCGCCGCGTAGGGGACCACCATGGCCACGGTCCTGTTCGCATGCCCGATGGACGCCGACCGGCGCGCGGTGCTCGCTTCCCGGGCGAAGGGCGCGTTCGACGCGTTGATCCTCGAGGACCTGCCTGTGGACCGCCGGGATGAGGCGTGGTCCCAGGCCGACGTCCTCGTGTGCACGGGTTTCGGTGCCGAGATTCCGGAGGACCTCGCCGGGAGGGCCCCGCGGCTGAAGATGATTCAGGCCCTCGTGGCCGGCGTGGATCATCTCCCGTACGATGCGATCCCCCGCTCCGTCCTCGTGTGCGGCAACGCCGGCGCGTACAACACGAGCGTCGCGGAGCACGCGATGGCCCTCCTGCTCGCCGCCGCGAAGGACGTCCCGCGGCTCACGGACGACATCCGGCGCGGCATCTTTGACCAGGGCGTGATGAACCGAAGCCTCGCCGGCTCGACCGTCGTCGTCGCCGGCATGGGCGGCATCGGGGTCGAGGTCGCGCGGCTCTGCAAAGCGTTCCGCGCGACCGTCGTCGGCCTGAGCCGGTCCGGCGCAACGGTCCCTCCAGCGGATGAGGGCGCAAGCCTCGACGACCTTGTGCGGGTCGCGCCGCGCGCGGACGTCCTCGTGATCGCCCTCCCGCTCACGAAGGAGACGGAGGGCTGCGTAGACCGCACGGTCCTCGGCGCGATGAAACCCGACGCGATCCTCGTGAACATCGCGCGCGGGAAGATCGTCGCCGAGGACGACCTGTACGATCACCTGAAATCCCATTCGACCTTCCGCGCGGCCCTGGACGTGTGGTGGACCTATCCGCGCGGGAAGAGCGGGCGCCCGTTCCACCGGCCGTTCCACGAGCTGCCGAACGTGGTCATGACCCCGCACATCGCCTTCGCGATCCCCGCCCAGAAGGCCCGGGCCATGGAGGCGGCGCTCGAGAACGTGGGACGGTTCCTACGGGGCACGAGGCCGCGGAACGTGGTGGATGCGACAGAATATCAGGCCGAGGCCCGTGGTGCCTCCGCAATATGAACGTGTCGCCCTCCGCGACATTACAGAATCGAACAAAGGGTTTAAAAGCGGAGGCCCCTACTCGCGCCCACTCCCGAGTTCGAGGTTCGAATCTCGGAGGTGTGTCTCATGCCGAAAGCGAAGGAATCGTTGAATCCTTTTGTAGTGGCCCAAGAGCAGATCGACCGGGCGGGGAAGAAGCTGAACCTGAACCCCGACCTCTTGGAGCTGCTCAAGCACCCGAAGCGCGAACTCACGGTGAACTTCCCCGTGAAGATGGATGACGGATCGGTGCGGGTCTTCACGGGATACCGCGTCCAGTACAACGACGCCCGCGGGCCGTTCAAGGGCGGCATCCGCTATCACTGGAACGTATCCATCGACGAGGTCCGTGCCCTCGCGTGCTGGATGACCTGGAAGTGCGCGGTGATGGACATCCCCTACGGCGGCGCGAAGGGCGGGATCATCTGCAACCCGAAGGAGATGAGCAAGGCGGAGAACGAGCGCATGACCCGCCGCTACGCCTCCGAGATCTCGATCATCATCGGGCCCGAGAAGGACATTCCCGCCCCGGACGTCTACACGGACGGACAGACGATGTCCTGGATCATGGATACGATCTCCATGCAGAAGGGCTACGTCGTGTCCGGCGTCGTCACGGGCAAGCCGATCGCCATCGGCGGGTCCCTCGGTCGCGACGAGGCCACGGCCCGCGGCGCGGTCTACACGACCCGCGAGGCGGCGAAGAAGATTAAACTGAACCTGAAGGGCGCTACCGTGGCGGTCCAGGGTTTCGGAAACGCGGGCTACCACTACGCGCGCCTGATGCAGGACGAGTACGGCTCGAAGATCGTGGCGGTCTCCGACAGCAAGGGCGGTATCTACAGCGAGAAGGGATTCGACCCGAAGGAGGTCCTCGTCTACAAGGAGAAGACCGGCTCCGTCGTCGGCTTCCCCGGGACGAAGAAGATCACGAACGAAGAGCTGCTCGAGCTCGCCGTGGACATTCTGTCCCCCGCGGCCCTGGAGAATCAGATCACCTCCGAGAACGCGCCACGCATCAAAGCCAAGATCAGCGCGGAGTGCGCGAACGGCCCGACGACTCCCGAGGCGGACGACCTCCTCTACAAGAAGGGCGTGCTCGTGATCCCGGACATCCTTGCGAACGGCGGCGGCGTGACGGTGTCGTACTTCGAGTGGGTCCAGGACCTCGCGAACTTCTTCTGGACGAAGGCCGAGGTCGACTCGAAGCTCGAGGGCGTCATGGTCCGGGCCTTCGATGCGGTCTGGAAGATGCACGATGAGAAGAAGTGTGACCTGCGCCAGGCGGCCTACATGGTCGCGATCAACCGCGTTGCGGAAGCGTACAAGTGGCGCGGCATCTACCCGTAGGCGCAGCGAACCCGGGGGCCTGCGCGCCCCCTTTCCTTCCTTTTCATTTTCCGAGTCGAAGAGCGAATCCGCTGTGCCCTAGCCTCACGCGCGTTCCTGGAACCTCAGCCCGTATCCAAGGCCGCCGAGCAGCGGACCCAACGCGCCGATCAGGAGAAGCACCGAGATCCAGGGCTCGAGGGGACCGAGGATCACATCATGGACGTACTGCGCGTTATGGCCGCCCCCGCCGATAAGCTCCGACACGCCCGCGGCGCCGCCGACATATCCGCCGTACATCATGAGGCCGAGGCCCGCACCGAGGACGAGATTGCCGATGAGCAGGTGGGCCCACGCCAGGTACGCCGCGGTTCCCTCGTACGGGTTTTCCATGACCACCTCGATGTAATGGTAGAACAGCGCGCTCAGTCCCGAGCCGACGACGAGGACGAGCAGGTAGCCGAGATAGCCCGCCGTGAACCAGTTGCCGGCCCCGCCTCCCGCGACGACCGCGGCGGGCGACGTGATCGCGTTTCCCGGCAGTCGCAGCAGGCTCGCCAGGTCGAGGTAGAGGAGGAAGACGGTGACCACGAACATGAGGCCGCCCTGCATAAGGGCCGCCGCGATGAACCGTCGCGCCCAGATGCTCCCCGCCTCCGGCATGGTCGTCCTCCGGCACGGTATCGCTCGCATCGTCATAAAGGCACGTCGAACCAGGGCCGCGTCGCCTGACTCCGGGTCCGCGGGCGCGCGGTCCACGCGGGTGCAGATCGCCTCCGCGACACGGTTATATAGCGTTTCCCGCTACGCACGCCCGCCATGCCCCTGAACCTCGTCGTCTGCCTGAAGCAGATCCCCAATCCCGACCTCCAGTTCTCCGTTACCCCGGACGGGCGGGACATTCGTCGGGAGGGGCTTAACTACAAGATCAACGGGTCCGACGAGTACGCCCTCGAGGAGGCCGTGCGCCTCAAGGAGAAGAACGGCGGGCGCGTCGTCGCCGTGACCGTCGGCCCGAAGCGCGCGGAATCGATCCTGAGGGAGGCCCTCGCCAAGGGTGCGGACGAGGCCGTGCGCGTCGCCTACGACGACCCCGCGGCGTTCGACGTGGGGAAGGTCGCCCGCATCCTCGCGGCCGCGGTGAAGACGCTCCCCCACGACCTCGTGCTCACGGGCGTGCAGTCGGACGACTACAGCAACTCCGCGACGGGCGGGCTCGTGGCCGGGATCCTCGGCTTGCCGCACGTCAGCGTCGTGACCAAGGTCCAGGTCCAGGGGGACGGTCTCCAGGCCTGGAGCGAGCTCGAGGGCGGGCTCCAGCGCAGATACTCCGTCGGGTTGCCGGCCCTCCTCTCGATCCAGTTCGGCGCGAACACGCCGCGGTACGCGCCCCTTCCCGCAATCATGAAGGCGGCCCGCGTGCCCATCAAGGAGATCGCACCCGCGGCCCTGGGCCTCGCGTCCTGGGAGGCGGTGGCGCTGCCCTACGCCTTCGCGGTGCGTGGGCTCGCCCCGCCGGCCGCGAAGGGCCACGCGGAGTTCATCCCCGGTCCCGTGGAGGAGCAGGCGAAGAAGCTCGCGCAGCTGCTCCGCGAGAAGGGCTTCGTGCGGAGGTGACCCGATGGGCCGAGACGTCCTCATCCTGGCCGAGCACCTCGAAGGGAAGCTGGCCCCGTCCACCCTCGAACTCGTGGCGAAGGGTCGCGAGCTGGCCGCGCAGTCGGGCGGCGCGGTGAAGGCCGCGCTGCTCGGACACGGCGCAGGCGCGCTGGCCCAGAGCCTTGCGGACCACGGGCTCGAGGTGCTGCACGCGGACGACCCCGCCCTCTCCGACTACACGGACGGCGGATACGAGCAAGCGCTCCAGGCCCTCCTGGGCGCCCTTGCGCCACGCCTCCTCCTCATCGCGCACACGTCCCAGGGCTACGATGTCGCCCCGGGGATCGCAGGCCGCATGGACCTCCCGCTCGTGACGAACGCGGTCGACGTGCGCCTCGAGGGCGACCGGCTCGTGGCGACGCGCCGACTCCTGAACGAGAAGATCCAGGGACAGTTCGAGTTCGCCTCGGACCGGACGTTCGTGGTGACGCTCAGGCCCGGGAGCGTGAAGCCCGCGGGGCTCGCGTCCGGCGGCAAGGTGTCGATCGTGCCTGTGGCCGTCGACCCGTCCAGGCTGCGCACGAAGTGCCTCGGCCTCGAGCGACCTCAGGTGGCGGACATCGACCTCTCCTCCGCGGACATCATCGTGTCCGCAGGCCGCGGCATCCAGAAGAAGGAGAACCTCCCGCTCATCGAGGACTTCGCGAAGCTCGTCGGCGGCGTCGTCGGCGCTTCCCGGCCCCTCACGGACATGGAGTGGCTCCCGAAGACGCGCCAGGTCGGGCAGAGCGGGAAGACCGTGCGTCCGAAGCTCTACGTGGCCTGCGGGATCAGCGGGGCGATGCAGCACGTCGCGGGCATGAAGGATTCCGGCCTCATCGTCGCGATCAACACGGACCCCAGCGCGCCGATCTTCGAAATCGCCCACGTCGGGATCGTGGCCAACGTCCTCCAGCTCCTGCCCGCGGTGATCAAGGAGCTAAAGTCCTGACGCCGCCGCTCCGAAGGAAGGGCTTCCGACAGAGGACCCCGGAGTCTTCATCTAGGCACGCGGCCCATCCCGGCGCGTGGCCCCACCGGCGTTCTTCCCCCCGCCACCTCCCGCGCCGCCACCGCGGCCGTTTCGGTTCGGCTTCTCGGCCGGCCCCGGATCCTCGCCGGCGGCCCTGCTCGGCCTCGCCGTCGTTCTCGTGGTCTTCGTCCCCGTCCTCATCTTCATCTTCTTCAGCGCCGCCAGCATGGGTCTGGGCACGCCCTTCGACTTCTTCCCCTTCTGCGGGATCTTCGTCTTCGTGATCATTCTCATCGTCGTCTTTGCGGCCGCGGGAATGGGCGGCTACCGGTCCGCGATCCCTCCGCCTCCGCCGATCCAGCAGCCCATGGTCCCCGCGGGCCTGCAGGGACCCGTGGCCCTGAGCTGTCCGAACTGCGGTGCTCCTCCCCAGGGCGTGGACCGGTTCGGCGTGGCGACGTGCCCCTACTGCAACACGCGCTTCCTCGTGCGGTGACCCGAATGGTCTCGGGCAGGTGAGAGCGCGCCCCGGTCGATCTCCGTGGAACTGCCGCGGGACGCCTACTACATGGGCGACGTCGTCGAGGGCACCGTCGTCGTCGAGGCGACGAGGGAGGTCCCGAGCCGAGGCCTCTACCTGGATTTCCTCGGTCAGGAGGCGACGGAGATTACCCGCGGGTCGGGCAAGAACCAGCACACGTACCGGGCGGCGTCGGACTTCGCCGTGTGGCGTCTCCCGCTCCAGGGCGAGGCGACCGTGTCCCCGGGGGTGCACCGCTTCCCTTTCCGGTTCCAGGTTCCCCCCGGCGGCCTGCCCAGCTACTCGGGTCGTCACGCGAACGTACGGTATCTCGTGACCGCGCGCCTGGACGTGCCGCTGTGGCTCGACACCGTGTGGAAGGGCGAGCTCTTCGTCTTCTACGACCGGCCGAGCGTGCGCACCTTCTCCGAGCCCGTGCGGTTCCGCTCCGGGGGCGACGGGCCCGAGGTCTACGTCGAACTCGACGGCGACCGCTTCTTCGCCCGCGAGCTCATCGGCTGCCGGATCACCCTGCTCCGGCTTGGACCGTTCCGCGTGCGCCGCGTGTACGCCCGCCTCGTGGGCGGGGAATGGGCCCAAGCCGAGGGCGTCCAGGAAACGAGCGTGACCTTCCAGACGCGGGTCGACGTGCCCATGGAGCGCATCCAGGTCGGCATCCCCTTCACCTTCGAGATCCCGATTCCCGCGGACGTGCAGTCCGCGTATCGCGGTGTCCACTCCTACTACAGCTACGTCCTCCATGTGGGACTGGACATCGCGTGGGCCGCGGACCTCGTCGCGCAGACGCCGATCATCATCGTGCGATGAGGGAGGTGACCGGGTCCCAGCTCCACCGATGCTGTTAACCTTGTTGAAGGTTAACGCGCGCAGGCTTTTGCGGCGGAGGGCCATCTGCCCCCTCGAGGGACGATGCCCCGCCGTAGGCTCCTGAGCAAGGAGGAGATTCGCGTCCGGCTCGCGGAGATCCCGAAGTGGACGCACAAGGGCCGCGCGATCACGCGAACGTGGACGTTCGACGGCTTCCCGGCGGCGCTCGCCTTCATCAACCGTGTCGGCGCGCTCGCGGAGGAGATGAACCACCACCCGGACATCACGAACTCCTGGGCCACGGTGACCCTGAGCCTCACGACCCACGACGCCGGCGGGCTCACGGAACGGGATTTCGCCCTCGCGAAGAAGATCGACGCCCTGGCCTAGGCGCGCGGGATGCTAGAGCGACCTCTCAAGGATCTCCGCGAGGTCCTCGCGGGCGATCTCCTCGCGGTTCTTCGTCTTCGCTGCGTCGTCCATCATGATGAGGCAGTAGGGGCACGCGGAGGCCACGGACGTGGCCCCGGTCTCGATGACGTGGTCGAGGCGGCGGTGGTTGACCTTCTCGCCGACCTTCTCCTCCATCCACATCCGCGCGCCTCCGGCCCCGCAGCAGAAGCCCTTCTCCCGGCACTGCGTCATCTCGACCGCGCGCACGCCCGGGATCCGAAGGAGGACGTCCCGCGGCTCATCGTAGACCTTGTTGTACCTTCCGAGGTAGCAGGCGTCGTGGTACGTCAGGAAGGACTGGACCTCCTTCGTGGGCGTGAGCTTGCCCTCCTTGAGGAGGCGGTCCAGGAAGACGGAGTGGTGGAGGACCTCGTAGCTCCCACCGAAGTCCGGGTACTCGTGCTTGAGCGCGTTGAAGCAGTGCGGGCAGGCCGTGACGATTGTCCGGACCGCGTAGCGGTTCAGCGTCTCCACGTTCGCCTTGATCATCGTCTGCGCGAGGTACTCGTTCCCGATGCGCCTCGCGGGGTCGCCCGTGCACCTCTCCTCCGGGCCGAGGATCGCGAACGTCACGCCGGCCTTCTGCAGGAGCCGCGCGAAGCTCTGCGCGACCTTCTTGTTGCGGTCGTCGAAGGACGCGGCGCATCCGACCCAGTACAGGACGTCGACGTGGTCGCCCGATGCCGCGGCCTCCGCGAGGGTGCGCACGCCCATCCCCGCGGCCCAGTTCGCCCGCTGGTCCCACCCGATCCCCCAGGGATTGTAGTTCGTCTCGATGTTCCGCAGCATTCCCTGGGCCTCCTCGGGCACCTTCCCGATCTCCATCGCGAAGTTGCGTCGCAGCTCGACGATGAAGGGCACATGCCGGATTGAGACGGGACACTCCTGCATGCAGGCCATGCACGTGGTGCAGTCGAAGAGTTCCTCGTACCCGACGAACTCCGGGAGCGGTTCGCCGAGGGCCCCGCCCCTCGCCTCCTTCGTCATCGCCTCCCGCAGGTCGAGGATCACGCGCATGGGGTCCAGCGGTTTGCCCGTGGTCCACGCCGGACACACGGACGTGCAGCGGCCGCACACCGTGCACGAGTCGAGTTGCAGCCGGTCGTACCAGGAGAAGGCCTTCGTCGTCGCGGCGCCCAACATCGGCGCTGCGGCTCCCTCCTTCATCATCACGTCGATATCGAAGTCCTTCGGCAGCCGCCCGTAGGGGAGGGCGCGCTCGAAGAAGGTGTTCGCCGGGCTGAAGAGGAAGTGGCTCGCCTTCGTCCATGGCAGCGTCGCGAGGAGGACGGACCACGTGCCCGCGTGGAACCACCAGAGGATCCCATAGCCCCAGGCCAGGGCCGGAGCCGGCGTGATCGTCACGAGAGAGCCACCGCCGCTCACGGCGACCGTCGCCAAGCTCTCGTTGATCCCGATCCCCCGCAGGCCGAGGGACAGGGAATACCCGAGGAACGACCACTCCTGCCACTGGGGCTGGAGGACCGCGAGGCGGATCGCCTCCAGGAGATATCCCTGGACCATGAGGAGGAGCAGGATGCCGGGGAGGAAGAGGTCCGGGCCCTCGTTCCGCAGATACTTCGGGCGCTCCACGAAACGGCGGTAGAACACCATCCCCAGGCCGATGATGAAGGCGAGGCCCATGAAATCCAGCGCGGCCTTGAACACGAGGTAGGGGTTGCCGCGGAGGAGGTCCAGGTCCACCTGGGACGTGATGTCCATGTTCACGAACACGATCGTGGTGCCGATCCCGAGGGCGATGAATCCTGTGTACATGAGGACGTGCATGAGTCCTGCGTACCGACGCCGCGCGACCTTCTTCTGCAGGACCCCGACGACGAGGAGCTGCTCGAGGTGCCGCCAGAGCGAAGCGCCCGTGGACCCTGCGGGTCCCTGCTTCCAGACCTTCCAACGGGTCCAGAGGCCGTAGGCGGTGAAGGCCACGGCGATCGCGGTCACGGCCCATAGCGCGAGGAGGGTCCATTCTGGCAGGAAGTTGAGGTTCGTGCGGCACGGCACGGTCCCCGTGGGGTCGCACGCCGGGAGCGGCACTCCTCACGCCTCCTTGCGGGCCCGCGGACGATCCGCCCGCATCGCCGGCCCAGGCCACCAAAGGCTCGACGCTATTTAACCCCGCGCGGCGGGCCGCGCGCCGAAGCTTGTGCGCGAGCACGAGCCTGCGACATGTCTCCCCGTCTCCCGCGGGCGGACTCATCCCAATCGTGTCTCGCCGGGCATCGGCGTGCACGCATGCACGGCGTCGGAGGACCTCTGTCTGGGCGGCTCGGACTTCCCTTTCCTTTCCTAGGGCGGCTCGGGACACGTCACGGCCGTGGCCGACGGCTCGTTCCGGCGAAGCGCTTACCTCGGCTTCACGAAAGGCCGGACCATCCCGTGCGGGTCCTGCTCGCCGATTCGCCACACCGCGCGATCGACGTCCGTGGCGGCGTAGACCTCGTCATAGGTCTCGGGAGGAAGCTCCCGGATCGCCTCCGCCGGGGCGACGAGGATGAGCACAATCTCCGGGGAGTGTTGCTCGAGGAAATGGCTCAGGATCTCCCGCTGCCTCGGGCTCTCCCCGTCCCTCCCGAGGTGGACCAGGAGGAACAGAATCGGACCGCGGCGGGCCACGATGTCGGGCTCGTACTCGACCACGTCACCCCGGGGCAGCCGCACGCGGAAATGGAGGGAGCGGTGCTCGTGGGGGACGCCCGCCCGGTCCATCTCCTGGCACACGAGCCGCTCGAGTTCCGACCTCGTGCCATGCGCGGTGCGGGCCGATGCCAACGTCATGCCGCCTGGAGCCGCTCGATGATCGCGTTCGCGAACGCCGTCGTCCCGGCCTCTTTGGATCCGGGCATCTGTCGGGCCAGGTCGTATGTGACCACCTTGGAGGCGATCGTCGCCTTGACCGAGTCACGCAGGCGCGTCGCGGCGTCCTGCCACCCCAGGTACTCGAGCATCATCACGCCCGCGAGGATCTCCGCCGTCGGATTGACCTTGTCCATGCCCGCGTACTTCGGGGCGCTCCCGTGGACGGGCTCGAAGAGCGCGTGGGCGTCTCCGATGTTCGCGCCCGGTGCGACGCCGAGGCCGCCCACCTGGGCCGCGGCCGCGTCGCTCAGGTAGTCACCGTTCAGGTTCGTCGTCGCGAGCACGTCGTACTCGTCCGGCCGGAGGAGGAGCTGCTGGAACATGTTGTCCGCGATGATGTCCTTGATTACGACCCGGCCCTCAGGCACCTTGCCCCCGTATCGGTCCTGGACCTCTTGCCAGGGGATCGTCCGGTCCGGGAACTCCTGGCGGGCGAGCTCGTAGCCCCACTCGCGGAAGGCGCCCTCCGTGTACTTCATGATGTTCCCCTTGTGGACGAGGGTCACGGACCGGCGGTGGTTCTCGACCGCGTAGCGGATTGCCTTGCGGACGAGCCGCTTCGATTCCCATTCGCTGATCGGCTTCACGCCGATCCCGCTGTCCTCCCGCACCCGGACGTTGAACTGATCCCTGAGGAGCGAGATCATCCGCGTCGCCTCCGCGGAGCCTTTCGCCCACTCGATCCCCGCGTAGACGTCTTCCTCGGCCTCACGGAAGATCACGATGTCGAGTCGCTCCGGATGCGTCACAGGGCTCGGCACGCCCGGCATCCAGTAGATCGGCCTGACGTTGGCGTACAGGTCGAGCGTCTGGCGCAGGGTGACGTTGAGGGAGCGGAAGCCGCCGCCCACGGGCGTGGTCAGCGGGCCCTTCAGCGCGACGACGAACTCCTTGATCGCCGCGAGAGTCGGGGCCGGGAGCATGTCCCCGTAGCGGAACATCGCCGTCTCCCCCGCGGGCACGTCGTACCACACGATCCGCCGCTGCCCATGGAAGGTCGTCTCGACCGCGGCGTCGATGACCTTCCA
>Ga0209431_10000581_pt1 | contig 30550 bp, 32 predicted proteins | sample RifCSP13_3_FD_184021 | JGI IMG/M metagenome (GOLD analysis project Ga0209431, IMG submission 184021) | Soil microbial communities from Rifle, Colorado - Rifle CSP2_sed 13_3 (SPAdes) (version 2) | ecosystem: Environmental > Terrestrial > Deep subsurface > Rock core/Sediment | place: Rifle...
AATTTAAAAGCATACATTGTTCTGGTTCCTTCAGATGTTGTTCGTGGCTTAAAGTAAAACAATTTTGGGAATTCATAACAGCAGGACATTTAAGATAGGGTTTGGTTGGATTTAGGTAGGAAAGCGGGGAGTTGGTTTTACTGGCTTCCCGCTGTATTTTTAGGCCAATTTATAAAACCCCCGGAAGTTTTCAAGGATTGAAACGGAATAAAGTGTTTTCTATATACCTGGTTTTCTTACATTTCGGGAAAAGTTTTGATCTGAGCAACATCCGGTGTAGAAGTGTCTTAAAATCGGTCCTGCATGAAAAAATTGAAAATTCTGATTGTTGACGACAACCCCCATTTTGTTAATGCACTCAGGTTTATGTTATTGGATTATTTCGAGGAAAGGATTGAATCCATTTCAACCGCAATTGACGGTCAGGACTGTTTAAATCAACTCAAAAGCAAGGTCAGCGATTTTATCTTCATGGATATTAACATGCCCAATATGAACGGGATTGAGGCCACCCGGCATGCTACCATACTATACCGCAACCTGATCGTTGTAGCTGTTTCCTTTCATTCCGAAATGAAGTATGTTGTTCAAATGATAGAAGCCGGAGCACGCAGCTACATAATCAAGGATGAGATCAGCCGCGAATCGCTTGAGAAAGCGCTGGCCATTGAATATACTTTCTAAAAACCCCTTCCGTTGAAATTATCTCATTGACTTTTCCGGATATATCCGGAAAGGTTAAAAAAATGTTCTTCGTGAGGTAGTTTGTATGGTAAAAAGGGGTATTTTTATATAAAAATGATGGTCCCCATGTCCACAGCAATTAAAGAAACCTTATTCACGCCTTCAGTAAAGATCTTCAATGATGAACACCGGATTGTTATTTCAGGTCAATCCAGGCTGGAAGATCCTTCTCCCTTTTATGAAAAGTTAACGTTATTGCTGGATGAAAACATTGTTGATTTTAAAACGCATACCTCCATTGATTTCATTCTTAACTACCTGAATTCAAGTTCTTCCAAATGGTTGTTTCATATGCTGAAAGGAATACAGGCGAAATTCCAGGGGAAAAAAATAATTACGATCAACTGGTTTTTTGAAGCCGATGATGATTCCATGCTCGAGGCGGGAGAGGTATTCCAGTCGTTATTAAGCATTCCGTTTAACATCATGGAGACAGATCGTTGAACCCTGTAAGGGTTAATATACCAGTATTTCTGGGTTTTATGTAATTTATTCCCGTTTTTTCAGTTAATAAATGATATTGTGTCATCCTGTTAATACTGCAATTATGTATAAGAAAATATTATTTCTACTGCCTTTGTTGCCCGTTTTTCTGAGCCTGCCTGCCCAGGAACCGGTAACACGTTCATTAGGTTCATTCAGCAAGCTGGTGGCAACTGACCGGGTAATTGTACGCCTGGTAAAGGCTGAACGGGAATCCGCAACCATATCGGTACAAGGTATTGATGAATCCGCGGTGAAAACCGAGGTTGAAGGCAATACAATTACAATCAGCATCTATGGGGAACCGTTCACGAAAAAAAAGGTGATGGTTACCCTTAACTATGTTACACTTACCGACATAACCGTTAACGGCAGTGCTGAAGTCACCACCACCTCACTCTTTAAAGCCGGTTCTCTGGCCGTTGACCTGAAAAGCGGCGGAATGCTTTACCTGGATGCCGACATCGAAAATCTCAACAGCAGAGTAATTGAAGGCGCTTTACTAACAGCCGAAGGATATGCCACGGAGCACAATATCGTTGTTGCCACGTCGGGAACCGTTTCCGCCTATGACCTAGAAAGCGAATCGGTAATAGTGAAGGCAACTACCGGCGGGAAGGCTAAAATAAATGTTGAAACCAGCCTGGATGCCGACGCCGGTTCAAAAGGATTCATCACGTACAAGGGAAATCCCGCACAAATTAAGCGTACGGTGAACTCAGGAGGCACTATTGCTGTTTATGAGCCATAACAAACCTAACGGGTCAGACATTTGCCGGTAGTAGAACTAAATAAAGTCTATAAGCATTTTAAGGAGATTACCGCTGTCGATTACCTCTCCCTGGTGATTGAAAAAGGGACCTTTTTGGCTTTGCTGGGGCCAAACGGTGCCGGAAAAACAACACTCGTTGAAATGATCGAAGGATTACAGCAACCCGATTCGGGTGATATTTCCCTGTTTGGCCTCGGCTGGAAAGGAAATGAAGATTATCTCCACCACCGGCTGGGCATATCCCTCCAGGAAACCCGGTTTATCGATAAGCTGACGGTAACCGAAACGCTCGGGCTTTTTGCCAGTTTCTATGGAATACATCGGTCCCGTATTGATGAGGTAATTTATCTGACCGGTCTGGAAGAAAAGAAGAAATCCAATACCGTGAATCTTTCAGGCGGACAACGCCAGCGCCTGGCCCTGGGTATTGCCCTGCTGAATGAACCTTCCCTGTTACTGCTCGACGAGCCTACCACAGGTCTCGACCCTGCTTCGCGCCGGGAAATCTGGCATATATTGCTGGAATTGAAGAGAAATTTCAACACCACCCTTATTCTTACCACACACTACATGGAGGAGGCCTCTTTCCTGTGTGATGAGATTGTGATCATGGATCATGGAAAAATACTGGCCAAAGGAACACTGGAACAATTGCTGAATATACATGATAAGGGCGAAATTATCGAGTTTTCCCTGCAGGAACAGCCGGAAAACCTGAATATTAATTTAACCGGTAAAATTCGTGAATCCTCCTGGGACAGTGAATCGCAAAAAGGGTGGCTGCTGGTGGATGAAATTGTGACCGCAATTCCGGGATTTATGGAGTTTATAGTCACCCATGATTATCACCTCACCTCCTTTGAATGCCGGAAAATGACACTCGAGGATCTCTTCATATCACTTACAGGAAGGAAGTTACGGGATGAAGAATAACCTGAGAGCGCTTTATCATTTGATTTCCATAAACTATAAGGAATTCATCCGGGAACCCGGAATTCTTTTCTGGGCGCTGGTTTTTCCGGTGTTAATGGCATGGGTGCTGGGAATTGCCTTTTCAAAAAGAGGAGAGCTTGTGCAGCAAATTGCCTATGTTAAGAACGAGACAACCGGCCATGAAAAACTGGCAGTTTTCCTGGATGGTTCGACACACATTTACGGGCCTGACTCTACCATTAAGGAATACAGCAGGTCATTTGACACCAAACTGGGAAGAATTACTTACCGGATCATACCGGTTACAACGGATAGTGCTGTTTTGATGATTAAACGCGGACAAACCACATTAATACTGCAGGAAAATGGGGATAGCCTGTATTATTTTTTTGATCCCCAAAATGCAGATGCCCGGTTCGGCTATCTGACCCTGTACTCGGCAATCAATGACGGACAGGTGATATATAATGAATCATCAATTAAAATACTCGACCAGCAAGGTACACGGTACATCGATTTCCTGATCCCGGGACTCCTGGCTATGGGTATTATGAATGGCTTCCTATGGGGCATAGGTTACGGATTGATTGAGATCAGAACAAAAAAATTGCTGCGCCGGATGATGGCTACCCCTATGAAAAAGTCACTTTTTATTTTTTCGCACTTCTTTGCACGCTTTACCCTGTCTTTATTTGAATCCGCAGTTCTGCTTGTCTTTTCCTGGATCTACTTTCGCATACCCATCCAGGGCAGTATGATCGCATTTATTATGATTTTTATCGCAGGAGGATTTTGTTTTGCCGGTATTTCCATATTGATGGCTTCCAGAACATCCAGTTCCAGGATCGGCAACAGCCTGATCAATCTTGTAAGTATGCCGATGCTGATCTTATCCGGTATTTTTTTCAGTTACCACAACTTTCCCGATGCGGTAATTCCGGTAATCCAAAAACTTCCGTTAACCATGCTTGCCGACAGTATCCGCAGCATCATGATCGAGGGAACCGGATTAAGCGAAAACCTTCCTGAATTCTTCTTCCTCACAGGACTGGGGCTGCTATGCTTTATGACAGGTATTAAAATCTATAAGTGGTACTGAAAATTGACATGAATAATGTGTCCATTTTATTTATTCCAGCAAGGAGGCAGCCATTTTCAGGTCTTTTTCATAGGTTATCTTAATGTTCTCAGGATTCCCGTCAACAAGGTTAATGGTGTAACCCATATCCTCCACAACACCCGCGTCATCTGTGTAACGTTTCCGGTATTTCTGCAGATAGGCTTTCTTCAGTATATTGCTGTCAAACACCTGGGGAGTTTGAATTAGCCGGTACAGGGATCGATCGACCTGTATATTACCTTTCCCCGTAATTTTCCGGAGTGTTTCGGGAATTTCAATGCAGGGAACAGCATTTCCAAATTTACGGGCAGTATCAAAGCATCGTCCTATGGTTTCAAGGCTTACCAATGGCCTTACCCCGTCATGAACGGCAACTAAACAATGGCCAGGTATAATTTCCAGACAATTCCTGATAGTGTGAAAACGCGTCTCCCCCCCCTGCCTTATCTCATGATCCACGGTGCATCCATATTGCCGGCAAAGCTGCTGCCAGGTTAACAGCTGGTTTTCCGGTAATGCAAGTATGATCCTCATCTGCTGATCAAATTTGCGAAACACATTCAGTGTATGCATCAATACCGGTATCCCGCCCAATGACAGGAATTGTTTGGGAATGTTAGCATTCATTCGCTTTCCAGAGCCTCCGGCAACAATCAGGGTAATTTTTTCCAATGCGGGTTTTTGTTGTATTATAATTGTCCTAAATTTACAAAAACTGCTTAATAATATAACGGTTTGTTGGTTTTTCAAAACAGTATGATATGATAAACAAAGAGACCTTTCAGTTCCTGAAACAGCTCAGTATAAATAACAACAAGGAATGGTTTGATGCAAACCGGGGTAACTATGCCATCCTGCGCAAAGAATTCGAACACTTTATCGAAATTGTCATCGGGGAAATCGGCAAATTCGACAGGGAATCCGCACAAACCACAGCAAAGGATTCACTCTTCAGGATAAACCGGGATACGCGGTTCTCAGCCGACAAACTCCCCTATAAAACCAACTTTGGCGCATTTATAGCCCGTGGCGGGAGAAAGGGGATCAATGCCGGATATTATGTTCATGTTGAGCCCGGTAGTTGCTTTCTGGCAGGTGGAATTTACATGCCTTCGGGACCCATGCTTAAGGCCATCCGAAATGAAATTTACGGCAATATCGAAGAATTCAGGGCTATTATCGACGCCCCTGCCTTTCAGAAACATTTTGGAAAAACCCTGTGGGGTGAGAAGCTAAAAACCGCCCCAAAGGGTTTCCCCAAAGATTTTCCGGATATAGACCTGTTGAAGTACAAGCATTACACCATAATGAAAGAGGAACCCGACAAGGTTTACTGGCAGCCCGGTTTTATAGAAGAAGTTTTGGAATCCTTCAGGGCAATGGCCCTATTCAATAAGTTTTTAAACAACGCTGTTGAGGATGTCGAAAGGTAACCAGCCGGATACCGGCAGTTATTCAAAAAACGTTAAATGAGCTTCCTGATCTCTGCAGCCTTCAGGATAATGTGAACAATCTCTTCGATTGTAAATGTCATGCAGTTGAAGGTGAGATCAAACCATGTATAATCCGATTCTTTCCCCTGGAAAAACTCCCGGAACTCTTTTCTTTTTTTATCCACTTCCAGGGCTGCTTTTTTGGCATCCTCCTGCGATATCTTATAATTTTCGGCAATCCGCAAAATTCTCCATTCCATGGGCGCTTCAAGCATAATATGCAACGAACGCGGAATATCATGCGTAATGGCAACTCCTCCGCGTCCGACAATAATAACATGTCCTTCATGAGCCATGTTACGGATCACTTTTGCTACCGTGTTCCGGATCATCTTGTCACTTTTGTAGTATTTGTTGAATTGCGCCGAAACGATATTATCCATCAGGCTTTTCTGCTCGTACTGAAAAACATATTTGATTTTCTCGGGATCAACCTCCAGGGCCCTTGCAGATTCAGCCATGATCTCCTTGGTGATATACTTCCATTTGGTCTCTTTCCCTTTGATATACATCTTTCGCGAAAGCTCCTCGCCAAGCCTTCCGGCAATGATTTTTGAAGGACAGCCGTACTCCCTGGAAATGGTTATTACAGGTCCCGGTTCCTTATTACGGCCGTTTTCTTCATGAATACGGTCCGACATATATTTCAGAAGGTCTATGTGCATATCACTTCAGGAAAGACTACGATTCTTTAAAATTAAGCAAATTTTTCCAAACCTAAAAATGTCAGGGCTGTTTAAATTACGTGCATTATCCGACGTAAGGCCGACAAAATCTCTTAATTTTGTGCAAAGCTCTTTTTATGATTTCAATAGCAGACCTCGATAAGCTTAAAGCCTCGGTCCGAAATATTCCGGATTTTCCGCATAAAGGTATCCAGTTCAAGGATATAACCACTGTTGTTAAAAATCCTGAATTGTTCAACCTGATCGTTGATGGCATCGTTTCGCATTACGCGGATAAAAAAATTACCAAAGTTGTAGCTGTTGAATCCCGCGGATTCATTACAGGCGGAGCATTGGCCTGCAAATTGGGAGCGGGTTTTGTGCCCGTAAGAAAACCAGGCAAGCTACCTGCTGATACTTATTCCGCAACCTATGATCTTGAGTATGGCAAAGACTCCGTGGAAATACATAAGGATGCGCTGCAACCAGGCGATACCGTATTGCTCCATGATGACCTGCTTGCAACCGGAGGTACTTCCATGGCCGTTATTGAGCTGCTAAGCTACTTTGATATTCAGCATATTTATATAAGTTTTATTATTGAACTCGATTTTCTGAAAGGAAGGCAGCGTTTATCGCCTCCTTATGAAGTTTACACACTGATTCACTATTAAATACATCCCTGATCATGCAAATAACACCCAATATGAAAATGGCAGAGGTAATTCATTTGAATTACCAGCTGCTGCAAATCATCTCCAGATTCGGAATTCAATTGGGATTTGGTGATAGATCCATTAAGCAGGTTTGCCGGGAATACAATATCGATGTTAACTTTTTCCTCGAGATCATTAATTCCTATCACGATAAAAACTATTTCCCCAGGAAAAACCTGCAGGGCTTTCCCCTGAAACTGATCATTGAATACCTTCGGGAATCGCATAACTATTACCTGGAAATAAAAATTCCTCAGATTGAACAGCTGATCCGTCAGCTTTCTGAATTTTCTGACCGTATCAGCGGTGAATCGTTGAGAATGATTGATACTTTCTTTCATGGATATATCAAGGAGTTACAAGATCATATTGAACGGGAAGAGGAAAAGGTTTATCCCTATGTATTTTCCGTTGAAGAAGCTTTTCATTTAAAAAAAATACCTGACAGCCTGGTCGAGCGACTCGGGGAGTATTCAATTGATGATTTTGAAAGCGAGCATGATAATATTGAGGATAAGCTTTTCGATCTTAAGAATATTATTATCAAATACCTGCCTCTCCCGGTAGATCCAAATCTTTGTCATGCCATTCTTACCGAACTCTTCCGGCTTGAAGCCGATCTGAATGATCACGCCAGGATCGAGGACAAGGTATTGGTCCCGAAAGTCAGGTTCATGGAAAAATGGATTAATGAACACCACGCGCAGTGAGAAACATGGAAAACGTAAATGTCATTATAGCCGATCTCTCTCCCCTGTCGCGTTTTGGTATGATTAGTCTTTTAAGGCAATTGAATTACCCGTTTTCCTTTCGTGAGGTTAGTGTTCCTGAAAAACTGAAAAATATTATCCACAAAGACCAGGCTAGCCTTGTTATCAGCAGTGCTTCGTTCCTCGAAAAGTTTTCAGATTATCAGATCCAGACCATGCTGCCCGGAGGAAAATACGTTGCCAAACTGCTGATCAATGATTTACCACATTCCCAGCGTAAATTCACAGGTTTTAATGAGATCATCGAATTTACGGACACGGAAAGAACCATTCTCCGAAAACTGAATAAAACAGCAGCATCACTCGCCAGGCTTAATTCTTTCCAGGTCATGCCCGAAGAGATAAGCGATCGCGAAAAAGATGTTCTCAGGCTGGTGGCTTTGGGAAATACAAATAAGGAAATTGCGGGAAAGCTTTTCATAAGTTCACATACGGTGATCACCCACCGCAAAAACATAACAGCAAAGCTTGGGATCAAAACCATTGCGGGGCTTACAATATATGCATTGTTAAACAAACTGATAACTTCCGAAGAAATTAACTGAAACGGGTATGATTGATAAAACTACCATTGACAGGATATTTGCCGCAGCTGATATTGTTGATGTTATCGGGGAATTTGTCAGTCTTAAGAAAACGGGCCAGAATTACCGTGGATTAAGTCCGTTCAAAAATGAAAAAACACCTTCCTTTTTTGTCAGTCCGGCCAAGGGGATCTTTAAATGTTTCAGCACCGGAATCGGTGGCAGTGCCGTAACTTTTTTAATGGAGCATGAAAAGATCACCTATCCCGAAGCGCTTCATTATCTCGCCAGGAAGTACAATATCGAAATTGTAGAGAAAGAAGAATCCGCCCAGGAAATACAACAAAAAAATGAGCGTGAAAGCTTACTGGCTGTAAATCAGTTCGCCTGTCAGTATTTTATGGATGTACTGCACAGTGTCGAAGGCAGGGCTATCGGTATGAGCTACTTTATCGAAAGAGGTTTCCGCGAAGACACAATCCGCAAGTTTCAGCTCGGTTATGCCAGGGAGGAAAAGAATGCATTTACAAGGACAGCAGAGGATAAAGGCTATAAAACTGATTATCTGGTAAAAACAGGCCTTACCCTGCAACGTGACAATTATTCCTATGACCGGTTTCACGGAAGGGTAATGTTCCCTATTCATGGCCTGACCGGACAAATTCTGGGTTTTGGAGGCCGTATCATGAAATCCGATGAAAAATCGGCAAAATATATTAATTCCCCTGAATCGGAAGTATATCATAAAAGCGACATACTCTACGGGCTTTATTTCGCCAGACAGGCAATCCTTAAAAACGACAAGTGTTATCTTGTTGAAGGTTATACCGATGTGATTTCAATGCATCAGGCCGGTGTGGAAAATGTAGTTTCATCTTCGGGCACGTCGCTCACCATAAACCAGATCAGGCTGATAAAACGTTTTTCACATAACATTACCATTTTGTACGATGGTGATGAGGCGGGAATTAAAGCTTCCTTGCGGGGAATTGACCTGTTGCTTGAAGAAGGCCTGAATGTCAGGGTGGTTTTGCTGCCTGACGGAGAAGATCCCGATTCCTTTGCCCGGAAAAATAATGCCAACGCCTTCACAGGATTCATCCTGACCAATGAGTCTGATTTCATCTCATTCAAAACCAACCTGCTTGTTAAGGAAGCCGAAACCGATCCGATAAAAAAGGCTAACCTGGTCACCGAGATAATCAAAACCATTTCGGTGATCCCGGAAAGCATTGTAAGATCGGTATATATCCGCGAATGCAGCAGGCTCCTGGACGTTGATGAAAAGGTGTTGTATGCCGAAACTGCCCGGCTGCGCAGGAGCAATACCGATCAGAAAATCAAACACCAGACGGGCAGGGATTATTTCCAGCCTCCTGTTCAGGTATCTCCGGTGAAATTTGAATTGCTGCCTGATCAATACATTGCGGAAAAGGAGGTCATCAGGCTGTTGCTGCTGCATGGCAATAAGCCCTTGTCCCTCCGGGAAGACGAAAAAGGTACCCCGCCCATGACGGTTACTGATTATATTCTCCACGAAATTGAACAGGATGAGCTTGAATTTCACCATCCGGTATTTAACCAGATTCTATCTGAAATTGTAAGTATGCGGGTTCAGCATGAAGTCGATACACAGAATTACTTCGTTCGCCTTCCCGACGAAATGGTTTCTAAAACCGTTGTTGACCTGATCACCTCGGCATATGATCTCAGCAAAATATGGAAAAAACATGAGAATTACTTTGAAACCGAAGATATGAGGCTGAAAGAGATTGTCCCTGAAGCCATACTGGCACTGAAGAACGAAAAGGTCCTTAAACTCATCAAGGAAACCGAAGCCGATATGAGGTATGCCCAGGAACAGCATAATGATGAACGGATCCATACACTGCAGGTGAAATATATGGTACTGAATAATCTTAAAATGAATTTATCCAGGGGACTGGGTGACAGAATAATTATTACACCTGCATGACCCGGAGACCTATGAAATTGCAAAATGCTATGCTAGTATTCTGGAAAACTGCTGTGGTAACCATTTTCATACTGGTCTTATGCCTTATCCCCGCCAACAGTTTGCAAAAAATTGATCTGTTACAGGTCAGCTACGAAGACCTCGCGGCTCACTTTATCATGTTCCTGGGATTTTCCTTTGTCTTCTACCGCGAATTGACAACCTATGCCCGCAATACCGGAAAACCGGTCCGGGTTTTATCAGTTTCAATTGCGGTAAGCCTTATGCTCGGATTTGGCACCGAAATGCTTCAACATATGCTGGTACAACTAAACCGTTCGGCAAACCTGGGGGATTTTCTGTTTGATTCGCTCGGAATTGCAGCAGGTATTACAGCGGCAAAATTTATAAAGCGATGATCCTGTCCTGTGAATGGATATCCTGCGCCAGCTTTCCTACCGTAAGCTCCATAAAAAGTCTTCTGATCTCCTCCCTGATCGGCTCATACCGGGCATGAACAGGGCAGGGTATGCCTTCTTCGTTACAGGAGCGCATGGAAATCAGACACTTGTCAAATATATCATTACCGTCAATTATGGTAACTATTTCGTGCAGGGTAATTTTCCCCGGATCCCTGGAAAGTCCGAATCCACCGTTAGGTCCCTTGGTGGAAGAAAGAAGCTTGTGCCTGGCCAGAACCTGTAAGATCTTGGCCAGGAATGGTGAAGGAATATTAAGATCTCCGGAAACTTTTTTAATGCCAATTTTTAAATCTCCCGAAGCATTAAGGGAAAGATAAATCATTGCCCTGATTGCATATTTACTGGTATTGGATAACATGGTATGTTTATATGGGTATCTTGCTTATTCGCCTTTCATGTCTTCCTCCTTCAAAAGAAGCCCGAAAAAAAATGTCCACGATCTCACAGGCCTGTTCAAAGGAAATAAACCTGGCTGGTAAAGCGCATATATTTGCATTATTATGGCAGCGTGCGAGTTCAGCAATCTCAGCATTCCAACAAAGTGCCGAACGTATTTCCGGATGTTTATTCGCCGTCATGTTAATGCCGTTTCCGCTGCCGCAAAGTGAAATCCCGAATTCGGATTTGTTTTCTGCAATGTGCGCGGCCAAAATATGCCCAAAGTCCGGATAATCTGAAGCTTCCGATGAAAAGGCCCCGAGGTCGGTGATTTCATTTCCCTTTTCTTTCAAAAATTCAAGTAACTTTACCTTCAGATCAAAACCGGCATGATCGCAGGCCATTGCTATCTTCATAAACAGTAAATTATTTCATTAATTAACAAATATAATTAAATTGGTACTGAAATGCCAAAGTCTTCGATAAAAAGAATTGAATATCCGTTATTCAGCATTGTTAACCCGTTGTTAAAAAACGACTCAAAAATGGTGACTAATTCATCAGTATGGCAGGATTTTTGTCAATTATTTCAATTATAACCAAAATCCAAAAATTTATGAATATTTTTCTTATGATTTTAAACAATTGTCAAACACTATGCATACAGGAAAAATCTCAGTATTTTTGTACATAATTAGTTATGAACCGATGGTTGATAATTGAAAAATACGCTAATTTACAGGATGTAACTGTTAGACGTCGTTGTTATTTATTGTTAATAAACTTTTGATAAGATAAAAATCAAGTATCGGGGAAGATTTTTTTTAACACAATTAACAAGATATTATTATCATCATGTTTTTATAGGATTATGATTAAAACTAATTATAATAATGAATTGTTGAAAAACGGTTTTTTGGACATAAACACCAGTGAAAATACCGATTTTGTCGCGGAAATTAATAAGCTGCGCAAGGAAAAGAATGCAGTGATCCTTGCACATTATTACCAGGAGGGAAAGATTCAGGATATAGCTGATTTTATAGGTGATAGTCTTTACCTTTCACAACAGGCAGCTAAAACACAGGCTGATATGATCGTATTTTGCGGAGTTCATTTTATGGCTGAGACTGCAAAGATATTATCACCCACAAAAAAGGTGCTTTTACCTGATCTAAAGGCAGGTTGTTCCCTTGCTGATTCATGCAACAGAGATGATTTCAGTGATTTCCTTAAGAAGTATCCGGGATACAAAGTGATAAGTTATATTAATACAACTGCTGATATAAAAGCCATGTCAGATGTTATATGCACTTCATCAAATGCAGTTCAGATTGTTAAAAGCATACCAGAAAACGAGAATATTATTTTTGCACCCGACAGAAATCTGGGGAATTATATAGAAGGTCTCACGGGAAGAAAAATGGTGATATGGGACGGGGCGTGTCATGTTCATGAGGAATTTTCACTGGAGAAAATTCTGTTATTAAAAGAACGGCACCCTAAAGCAAAGATCATTGCTCATCCCGAATGTATAAAACCCATACTTATAGTTGCCGATTTTATTGGTTCCACAGCCGGATTACTCAAATTTACATCGCGTGATGATGCCAGGGAATATATCGTTGCAACTGAATCGGGTATAATCCATCAAATGAAAAAGGCAAATCCGGATAAAGTTTTTTTACCTGCTCCACCCAAGGATTCTACTTGTGGATGCAGTGACTGCAATTTTATGAAGCTCAACACGATAAAGAAACTGTATACCTGCATGAAATATGAAATGCCTGAAATTCAGGTTGAGGAACAATTGAGGTTGAAAGCTGAATTTTCGATCCGGAGAATGCTTGAAATATCAGAGAAACTAGGAATTTAACCTATGAAATCAAGGTATTTATTAATGCTGGTTTTATGCCTTGGACATGCTGGATATATGGCTGGTCAGGAGGCTGTTTCGAAGGACGGGTATACCAAAATATTATATCCGAATGGAAAAATTTCAAGTGAGGGATTCATGCGAAACGGCAATCCGGATGGATACTGGAAAACGTATTTCCCTACGGGGATGCTTAAATCGGAGGGCAACCGGAAAAACCATATGCTTGACAGTATCTGGTTGTTTTATAACGAATCCGGCGACACGTTGCAGAAGGTAAGTTATGTTATGGGGAAAAGAAACGGGTATGTTATAGGATACAACGTCCGGGATGTTGCAGATCCGATTGACAAGGGTAAGGTTGTTTCACGGGAATTGTATGTTAATGACAGGAAAGAGGGACGATCATTTTATTATTATGATAGCGGACGGCTGCAGGAAGAAGTAGAATTTGCAGCGAATAAAAGGAATGGCATTTCGAAGGAATTCGATAACGAGGGGATGCTGATCACGATACAGCGATATAACAACGGCGTCCTGGTTGAAAGAGATAGAATAAACCGGGTTGACAACGCCGGGCTAAAACAAGGAGTTTGGCGGACTTTTTATGAGAACGGAAGAATTATGTCAGAGGGCAACTATAAGGAGAATGTTTTGAATGGTCCCTATAAGGAATACGACGAAAACGGCAATTTAAAGGTCATGTTCCAGTATGCGCAGGGTGTTATGCTTGAAGAAGCGGATACCTCTGAGCTGGATATCGAAATCAGGAACGAGTATGACAATGAGGGTAATGTGGTTTATTCGGGAAGCTACCGGAAGGACATACCTGTTGGTATTCACAGGGTTTTGGACAAAAGCGGAAAAGTAATAAACGGCTACCTTTATTCGGATGCCGGGGTCCGGCTTGGTGAAGGGATTATCACAAACGACGGGAAGAAAGAAGGAGATTGGAAGTATTTTTATGAGAATGGCAGGACAAGATCGTCGGGGAAATATGCGAATAACCTGGAGGCAGGTACCTGGAAATACTTTTTTGAGAATGGAAAAGCCGAGCAGGAAGGCATTTTTAAAAATGGTAAAGTGGATGGACTCTGGCAATGGTATTATATGACCGGTGGAATAAAACGAGAGGAGGAATATTTTGAGGGTAGGGAAGAAGGCATTTATGTCGAATATGACACATTGGGCGAAGTGATAACGAAAGGAACCTATTTTGACGGGCAGCGTGAAGGTGAGTGGTATTACAAAGTGGGTGATTACAGCGAAATAGGAAAGTATATCGGGGATCTTAAGGATGGAAAATGGCAGGCTTTTTATAGCGATAGTAAATTGAAATATGAGGGAACTTTCATTCAGGGCAATCCGGACGAGGAGCATATCTATTACTACAATAACGGGAAGATAAAGGAAATCGCCTATTTTGTTATGGGCATTGCTGTAAAAAACTGGAGAAAATATGACGAGAACGGAAACCTCCTGTTAACCATTACTTACAGGGACAATAAGGAATACCGGATTAATGGCCAGAAAATCGAATTTGAACAGGACGACATACGCCTGATACAATAAATTAGCGGGCATGGATAAAGAGTGGGATATAAGAAATAAAAGCTATACGGCAGAAGAGATTGAAATCGATCAGACTATTAGGCCCAGACGGTTTAATGATTTTAACGGACAGGAAAAGCTTGTAGGGAACCTGAAGGTATTTGTTGAAGCTGCAAAAATGCGTGAAGAGGCGCTTGATCATGTGATACTTTCGGGTCCGCCAGGTCTGGGTAAAACTACCCTTGCGAATATCATATGCAATGAACTTGATAGTAATATAAAAGTCACTTCCGGACCTGTACTTGAGAAAACCGGTGATCTGGCAGGTATTTTAACCAACCTGGAAAAACACGATGTTCTTTTTATCGATGAAATTCACCGGCTGAATGCCACTGTCGAAGAGTTTCTATGGAAGATTTTTAAAATTGATCTGATCATTGACAAAGGCCCTGGGGCACGTTCGGTACAGCTCAATTTGAATCCTTTTACGCTTATCGGAGCAACCACCAGGGCAGGGTTGCTTACAAGCCCCCTTCGTGCGCGGTTTGGAATAAATTTGCATCTTGAATATTACGATTGTACTGTTTTGGAAAGAATTATAAAACGTTCAGCCCGGTTGCTTAAAATTGAAATTAATGAAGAAGCTGCATTCGAAATAGCTTCGAGATCAAGGGGTACGCCCAGGATCGCGAACGCGTTATTACGCCGCGTACGTGATTTTGCCCAGGTACGTAACATGAAAATGATTGATGTTCCTGTAACTGAATTCTCCCTGGAAGCTTTGAATATCGACAAAAAGGGACTGGATGAAATGGATAATAAGATATTGCTTATCATAATTGAAAAGTTTGGCGGAGGACCGGTGGGACTCAATACAATTGCTACAGCGGTTAGTGAGGATCCGGGCACTATTGAAGAAGTTTATGAACCGTTCCTGATAAAAGAAGGCTTCATTAAGCGTACTCCGAGAGGCCGGGAAGCTACGGACATTGCCTATTCGCATTTCGGAAAAAGCCGGTTCGGTGATTATGCACTGCAGTTTTAACGGGAATGTTGCATCCTTTTAGTAGGCAGCTTTAAACTGGCTCAAAAAACGAACATCATTTTCAAAGTATAACCGAAGATCATTGATTTGATATTTTAGCATGGCTATTCGTTCCAGTCCCATGCCGAATGCAAATCCCGTATAAATTTTGCTGTCGATGGAGGAAGATTCCAGTACTTCGGGATCAACCATTCCACAACCCAATATTTCGAGGTATCCGGTGTATTTGCAGACATTGCAGCCTGATCCTCCGCAAATGGTGCAGGATACATCCATTTCAGCCGAAGGTTCGGTAAAGGGAAAAAACGAAGGCCTGAGCCTGATCTGGGTTTTTTCTCCGAACAACTCCCGTGCAAAAAACATCAGGGTTTGTTTGAGATCAGCAAACGATACATTTTTATCGATGTAAAGCCCTTCGAGCTGATGAAAAATACAATGTGCGCGGGCTGAAATGGCTTCGTTCCGGAATACCCTGCCCGGAAAAACTTTCCGGATCGGGGGATGCCCGGTTTCCATCACACGCACCTGTACAGAAGAAGTGTGTGTACGCAACAATATATCAGGATTTTTTTCGATGAAAAATGTATCCTGCATATCCCGCGCCGGATGTTCAAGCGGGAAATTAAGCCCCGAAAATACATGCCAGTCGTCTTCGATTTCCGGTCCTTCAGCAACTGCAAATCCTATGCGGGAAAAAATTGAAACAAGTTCCTTACGGATAAGTGAAACGGGATGACGGCTGCCCAGGGGTATAGATTCGGGGGATAAGGTTATGTCGCCCTGGAAAGATTGAACAGTTTCAGAAAAAATGCTTTTGTTGGAGTCAAACTTCTCTGTTACCAGGTTCTTGAATTCATTAAGCTTTAAGCCGGTAACTTTTTTATCCGGGGAAGGTACGTCCTTAAAAGCTTCAAACAACCTTGATAACAGACCTTTTTTACCGAGGTATTGTATACGGAATTCTTCAAGTTCTGATGGCGTGCTGATCTTTAATTGCTTTAATTCAATTTCAAGCTGCTCTATCTGCTGTAGCATGGAAAAAGTATTAGTATTAGTCAGTTACAGTTGCCTTGATGATTTTAATATCACTGACGGGTCTGTTGCGCTGGTCAGCCGGTGAAAGGGAAATTGCTGTTACTATGTCCAGTCCCTCTACAACCTCGCCGAACACCGTATAGGCGTTGTCAAGATGCGGAGTGCCACCCAGGGTGGTATAGACGGTCCTTTGTTCAGGAGTAAAAACGGGATGGCGCCCTGATCTTTCAAGCGCGTCAAGCTGACCCTGGCTTAGAACGGTGCCTTCCACGATATAAAACTGCGATCCGGAAGATTCCTGCCTGGGATTTACCTCATCCGATTTACGTGCAGCAGCTACTGCTCCTTTTTTGTGGTATAAGGCGGGTACAAATTCTGCGGGCAGCGTATAGGAAGGGCCTCCGTCACCCAGCGCCTGGCCGGACTTGGCTGTTTTAGAATTGGGATCCCCAGCCTGTACCATGAAATCGGGTATCACGCGGTGAAATAGTACGCGGTCGTAGTAACCCTGCTTAACAAGTTTAAGAAAATTATCCTTATGCAGTGGGGTTTCATCGTATAACCTTATTTTAACATTTCCTGCAGTCGTTTGCAGGAGAACCGTAGATTGTGAATTCGCCATGGTGCTGATAATAATGGATATTGTTAGGGTTAATGAGCATTTCAACAGTGAATATGTTTTTTTCATGAATAGTTGATTTTAAAATATATTTACGTTTAAATAATCGGGTGAAATTAATAAAATTTAAGTTTGGTTTTTAACCAGGGCTAATTTATGAAGGTTGTTATTGCAGGTGGAAGTGGTTTTATAGGAAGGAATCTGACAACTTTTCTTGAAGCCAAAGGAATTGAAACAATTGCATTGAACCGTATTGACTTTGAGGAAAACAGGCTTCAGGAAAGAATTGAAGGTTGTGACGTACTGGTCAATCTGGTTGGTTCATCAATTGCCGGACTCTGGACAGAAAAGAGAAAGAGGGCGATCTACAACAGCAGGATTGCAACTACCGGTGCACTTGTAAAATCGGTAAATAATTGCGTTAAGCCTGTTAAAACCTTTATTCATGTTTCTGCGGTTGGTTTGTATAATAACGAGGGTATACACGATGAGCACAGTGAACGGCTGGCCGATAATTTTCTGAGGAGGGTTATCGTTGATTGGGAGAAAGTATTGCATGAACTCGATGGAAAGCATAGCAGATTGATCGTTTTACGGTTGGGTGCTGTATTGGGAAGTAATGGCGGAATTCTTTCAAAATTAAAGTTGTTGCGCTATCTGGGTTTGGGTTTCGGTATACGCAGCGAAGATGGTTTCGCCTTTATTCATATAAGGGATTTACTCAGGATATTTGATTTTCTAATTGATAATAATAAAATGATGGGTATTTTTAATGGAGTTGCCCCGGAAATATCTACCATCAGCAATTTTTACAGGCAGATATCCAGGGTATATAAACATAGATTCACCTTACTGGTCAATGCCAGATTTGTTAAATTTATTTTGGGTGGAAGTGCTGTAATGGTTACCAAGGGTCAAAGAGTTGTACCTTTACGATTAAAACAGGAAGGATTTGTTTTCGAATTTCCTGATTTGCAAATTTCTTTGTTTAATCTGCTGCATTAAAACTGATATTGTATTGAATCCCTATAAGAAACTCGGAGGTCAGGCAATTGTTTATGGTTTGGGAAATATTGTACCCAGGATCTTAAATTATGCCATTCTCACTGTTTATTTCACACGGAGATTTTCTGTGGAGGAGTATGGTGTTATTACCGAGTTATACGCTTACGTTGCCATTCTGATGGTTATTTTGACCTACGGTATGGAAACGGGACTTTTTAAATTTTCGGGTGAGGAGACAAAAAAAAACAATGTTTTCTCAACAGCCTTTGTTTCTGTGGCCCTGACTTCTGTTCTTTTTGTATTGGTCGTGATCGGTTTACGTTCCGTTATAGCTAGCGGGATTGGATATACCGGCAATCCGGAGTATATCGTTTACCTGGGTACCATTTTAGGGATCGATGCTGTTTCTGCGATTGTATTCGCAAAACTGCGGATTGAAAATAAGGTCAGACGGTTTGCTGTACTTAAGATCATCAATGTCATTGTAACCATTTTCTTTGTGTTGCTTTTTCTCGAAGGTTTTCCCCGGTTGCCGTTTATTACCGGAAGTTCCTTTTACAGTATTTATCTTAAGGATATCGGGGTAGGTTATGTTTTTATTTCAAATCTTCTGGCAAGTATTGTTGTGTTGCTTTTATTGATTGGTGATATCCGAAAATACCGGGCTTTTGTTAAGGGGTCTGTATTGCTGGAATTACTCATTTATTCTGTTCCGTTGCTTGTTTCGGGTTTGGCAGGAATGTTTAATGAAACGATTGACAGGATCCTGATAAGAAATTTTTCGGCCGATGGTATTAATCCCTTGTATGAGTTGGGCATATACGGAGCCAATTACCGTATCGCTGTCCTAATGACTATCTTTGTACAAATGTTCAGGTATGCTGCTGAACCTTTTTTTTTCAACCAGTTTAAGCAAAAGGATGCCAGACTTATTTATGCCAATGTGCTTAAATACTTTACCATATTTATGATGGTAATTTTTCTTGTGGTTTCCGTGATGATCGATGTATTTAAATATTTTATAGATGTTCGGTTTCACGAGGGGCTGCAAATTGTTCCCATTGTGTTGATGGCTAATGTTCTTACCGGAATGTTGTTTAATGTCAATATGTGGTACAAGCTTACGGGAAATACCATGTATGGGGTATACATTACTGGCACCGGTGCATTAATTACTGTGGTATTGAATATACTTTTTATACCGGTTTATGGTTATATTGCCTGTGCATGGATACATTTGCTTAGTAATTTTTTAATGTTGGCGATTACTTATTTTTACGGACAGAAAATATATAAAATTCCGTATGATATGAAAAGTATTTTGTTGTATGTTGCTCTTGGACTGGTTTTTTATGCGATATGGTATGTGCTGAAGTCGGAAAATATTTTACTGAACCTTGCTGGGGGTGTTTTAGTTGTGACCGTATTTATTTTATTCAGTGAAAGAAGGGAAAAGTTGATTTCAATATTTTTAATGAAGCATGAAAGTAAAAATTCTTAGTAAATCAAAGCACGATTTGCCGGCATATGGAACTGCTCATGCAGCCGGAATGGACCTGTATGCCAACCTGGATGAGCCGGTTACTTTAAGGCCGCTTGATAGGGCCCTTATCAGCACAGGACTGTTTATTGAATTGCCTGTAGGATTCGAGGCCCAGATAAGACCAAGAAGCGGGTTAGCTGTAAAAAAAGGACTTACTGTGCTGAATACCCCGGGGACTATTGATGCGGACTACCGGGGTGAAATAAAGGTGATATTGATAAATTTGTCTAATGAAACGTGTGTGATCAGTGATGGCGAAAGAATTTGTCAAATGGTCGTTGCGAGGCATGAGCAGGTTGAATGGATACCCGTTGAGGCATTGAATGCTACGGAACGGGGAGCGGGCGGTTTTGGACATACAGGTGTTTAATTAATTTATTATTATTCTGTTGGTTCATGAGAAAATTTAGTATTTGTTTGATTTCGATAGTGTTATTAATATATAGTTTTAATACCACTTTTAGCCAGGAGACTCCGGATGTGGATAAAGGCGTTAGCAATAACCAGGAGCTTGAATTTTATTTTGCTTTTACCGAAGCAACAAAATTGTTTTTATTTGGAAATCTTATACAGGCTGCAAGTTTGTATAACGAATGTCTGAAGTATCAGCCGGGGAATGCTGCTGTTCATTATCAGTTAGCGCAGATCTATTTGAAGGCGGGTGAGCTGAAAAGAGCAAGGCAACATGCTGTTAATGCTTATATACTTGAAAATACCAATAAATGGTATGCACTGGAATTGGCTGGTATTTACCGGCTTAACCAGCAAAATGACAGCGCCATTATCCTTTATGAAGAACAGTTAAGACAAAATCCGGATGATGTAGGGCTACTTTTTATGATGGCATCATTGCAAGAGCAGGAAGAAAATTATGAAACCGCGCTGGCTTCATTGCAATTGGCCGAAGAGAAAATTGGTGTGGCCAAGGATATTTATGTTGGCAGATTCCGGATATTCAGATTATTAAATGAGAATGATAAAGCGCTGAAGAATCTCAAATTAGCGCAACTGCTGGATGAAGAGGACTATAAACTCTGGGGTCTTATGGCTGAATATTACAGAACCGTTGATAATCCTGATTCTGCAAGGTTTTGCTATCATAAAATGTTGAATATTGCAGATAATAAAGATCCTACGCCTAAATTTTCATATGCAGAATTTTTGCTGGAAGAAAATTTAGCGGATAGCGCCGGTATTTATTTGAATGAGGTTATCCAAAACAAAGATATTGATATCGGGGATAAAGCCGGTTATATATACCGATTGATTCAAAATACGGAGTTGTTCAACAACAGCAGGTCTATTCTGGATGAGCTTATCGAAGAATTTTTGATGTTGGGAAAAACTGACTTACGCGTGATGTCAATTTATGCCGATGTGGAATACAGGTTGAGAAATTACGACAAAAGTGCGGCCATGCTGAAGGAAATAGTCAGGATAGACAGAGGGAACCAGGCGGCCTGGGAGCAATTGTTGTTTTCTGAAAATTTTTTAGGTAATGTAGACAGCATCATATATTATGGAAATCAGGCTGTAATGGTATTGGAGAATCGTGCGGTGCCTTATTTATTGCTCGGTTCGGCTTATTACCGTAAGAATGATAATACCGGGGCTATACAAGCACTCGGGAAAGGTTTGGAATTGGCAAAGGATAAGAGCCTTCAATTTGAATTCTATGCTCTTCTTGCTGAAAGTTATGTAAAAATAGAAAATCACGGGAAGTCAGATTTTTATTTTAACAAAGCCCTGGAAATTGATTTATGGAATACTGGTGTACGTAACAATTATGCATATTACCTTTCATTAAGAAATGAGAATCTTCGGCTGGCGCGGGAATTAAGCAAGTTTACTGTCCGTAAGGAACCGGATAACGCTACCTTTCTTGATACTTATGCCTGGGTCTTGTTCTGTTCAGGAAAAACCGGTCAGGCAAAGAAATATTTGGATATGGCTTTAAAGAACGGAGGCGGTAAAAATGGAGAGGTTTTGAAGCACTATGGGGATATTTTATACCGGTTGAAGGATTATAGAAATGCCCTTGACAATTGGAAGAAGGCACTTGAGACAGGTGATATAGATAAGCCGGAGGAGTTGATGGAAAAAATCAGGCAGCTGGAGGATAAATTGAAATAGGCAGTTTATGATGATGAGGAGAACATTACTAGTGCTGTTGTATGTTGGATTGCTATCCTGGAATGGATTTGGTCAGGATTCTGTGGATAAAATCAGGAAGGAGCGTGAGAAAGCACTAAGGGAAATTGATTATTCCAATAAATTGCTTAATGAAACAATTGGAAAAACAAAAGAATCACTCAATGAGATCAATATTATTAACCACAAATTAAAGAAGAGACGAGATTATTTGAATGGTCTGGAGCTTGAAGTTAATGTTTTGTCGGAAATAATTGATGAAAATTCGATTACCGTAAACGAAGTTAAAAAGGAAATAAGCAGGTTACAAGATATTTATGCAAGTATAATTGTTAGCCTGTATAAAAAACGTAGTAATAATTACTATATCATGTATTTTTTGGCTTCTGAGAATATAAATCAATTGTATAAACGGATTCGTTTTATCCGGATTTATAATAATTATTTAAAAAATCAGACTGCAAGGCTGGCTGAAATGGAGGATGAACTTATTACTAAAAACGAGGAGTTGAACAAGCTTGTTCTTGAGAAAAACTCGCTTATGGGAAGAACGAGACTGGAGAGCGCTGTAATTGCACAGGAGGTGGAAAGGAAGAGAAGAATTGTTCAGGATCTTAAGAAAAAGGAGAATGAAATTAAGAATGAAATTAGGGAGAAAGAAAAGACAGCAAGGAAGCTCGAAAATGAGTTGAAAAAAATTATTGCTGAAGAAAGGGCCAGGATTAAAAAAACAAATGCAAAGGAGAATTATACGCCTGAAGAACGAATAATTTCAAGTGATTTCGAGAAGAATAAAGGGCGGTTGCCCTGGCCGACACAACAGGGAATCATTACAGGGCAATATGGTGAGCATGATCATCCTGATTATAAATCTGTTAAAATCAGAAACGATGGTGTTTATATTGCAACTACTTCGGGAGAGTTGGCCAGGACTATTTTTAAAGGAGTTGTTTCGCGGGTGTTTGCCATACCCGGTGAGAATTATACTGTGATCATTAAGCATGGTAATTACTACACGCTTTACCATAATCTGGTGAATGTAAGGGTGAAAGCTGGACAAAATGTTGAAATTAAGGAAATATTGGGTAATGTATTTACGAATGTTAAAACAAAGGAGACTACGTTGTATTTTCAGGTATGGAAGGAAACCGAACGAAGTGATCCGGAATTATGGCTTGTTCATTAATTGTAAAAACGTAATTTTTTAGTATTTTAGCATAATTATTGGGAAAAAGAGAAACAAAACAGTGTTTATTTCAGTATATTAATCGGTAAATGAAATAAAAAATATAATGGAAAAGTACCTTAAAATAAACTCAAAAATTGAGAATTTAAGAAAGGTTGAAAAGTTAGTAGACGAATTATCCGCTGAACACAGTATCAGTGCCGATATTTATGGAAACATACTTATTGCTGCATTAGAGGCTGCCAATAATGCAATTTTGCACGGCAATAAGCTTGACGAAAATAAGAATGTGATCATAACGGTTCGAATTGAAGAGAAGAAGCTGCTTATTAAAATTGAAGATGAGGGTAATGGTTTTGATTACAAAAATGTTCCTGATCCAACTGCACCTGAAAATATTGAAAATGTGAATGGTAGAGGTATTTTTCTTATGGAGAAATTATCAGATCAGATCGAATTTACAAGAAACGGGGCTACGGTTGAGTTGGAATTTAATTTAAAGTAGACGTTGAAAGTAAGCTTTAATTATCTGGATACAGATAAAAGACCAATATTAGGCGCAAAAGCAAGAAAACTTATACAAACCGTTTTATTTACAGAAGGAAAGAAGTTAGGCGAAATTAATTTTATCTTTACATCCAACAAAGCTGTTTTGGAAATTAATAAGAATTATCTGAAACATAATTACTTCACTGATGTTATTACTTTCAATAACAGTGTAAAGTATCGTATCAGCGGGGATATTTATATCAGCATAGATCAGGTAGTGATAAATGCGGCTCATTTTAAGGTAAGCATTGGGGAAGAGCTTGCGAGGGTTATGATCCATGGTGTTTTACACCTGATTGGCTATACGGATGATAAAAGGATAGCCAGGGAAGGAATGCGGGCAAGGGAAGATTTTTTTATAAGTAAAGGAGTGGAGTTGGATCTCTTTTCAGGTAATGAATTTAAGTTATAATATTATTGTTGTTGGCGCAGGCCATGCTGGTTGTGAAGCTGCCATGGCAGCTGCTAATCTTGGTGCTAAGGTACTGTTGATCACCATGGACATGACCAAAATGGCACAGATGTCATGTAATCCGGCCATGGGTGGGATTGCAAAAGGGCAGATCGTTCGTGAGATTGATGCGTTAGGAGGCCAGTCAGGGATTGTTACGGATTTGAGCATGATCCAGTTCAGGATGTTGAACCGTTCCAAAGGGCCAGCCGTATGGAGCCCTAGGGCGCAATGTGACAGGACTCTCTTTACGCTTGAGTGGCGGAAGATTATAGAAAGCAACCGGAATATTGATGTATGGCAGGACAGTGTTGTTGACCTGGATGTTTCAAATGGAAGGGTAGTAGGTGTTGGGACTAGAATGAGCGTTCGTTTTCTTGCAGAAGCTGTTATACTTACCGTAGGAACATTCGGAAACGGACTGATGCATATTGGCAGGGTTCAAATGTCGGGAGGAAGGATAGGTGAAAAATTTTCACAGGGTATTACTGAGAAACTACAGGAATATGGTATTGAAGCTGGACGACTAAAAACAGGTACTCCGGCGAGGCTTGACGGACGAACCATTGATTTTGGTGTTTTAGCGGAGCAAAAGGGTGATGATGAAATACGAAGATTTTCTTTTCTGGAAACAACATTACCGGAAAGGCAATTAAGCTGTTATATTGCATTTACAAACCAGGAAGTTCATGATGTATTGCGGGAGGGTTTTGGTGATTCACCCTTGTATGGCGGGATTATTGAGGGCATCGGTCCAAGGTATTGCCCAAGCATTGAAGACAAAATAGTGACATTTGCCAGTAAGGAAAGCCACCAGTTATTTCTGGAGCCAGAAGGGTGGAATACAAACGAATATTATATTAACGGATTCTCTTCGTCATTGCCACTGGATGTTCAGTTCAAGGCGTTACGGAAAATTGTCGGGCTGGAGCACGTTAAAATTTACCGGCCTGGCTATGCAATCGAATACGATTATTATCTGCCTACCCAGCTTTTTCACAGTTTGGAAACGAAAAAGATTGAAAACCTTTTTTTTGCCGGACAAATAAATGGTACAACAGGATATGAGGAAGCTGCTGCCCAGGGTCTGATGGCCGGGATAAATGCTTTCAGGAAAATAAACGGTGAGAATGCTTTGGTCCTGAAAAGGGATGAGGCCTATATCGGTGTTTTGATCGATGATCTTGTGACAAAGGGTGTGGATGAACCATACAGGATGTTTACATCAAGGGCCGAATACAGGGTTCTGTTACGGCAGGATAATGCGGATGAAAGGCTTACTGATATTGGTATAGAAAAAGGACTGGTAAAGGAAGACAGGAAGAAAATCTATTTGCAAAAGAAAAATGAACGGAAAGCCATACTTGATTTTTTTAGAGGTGAAAGTATTTCCCCGGAACAAATTAATCCATTCCTTACACAGAAAGGATCTTCTGAAATACGTCAGAAAGTAAAACTGTATGAAATTTTACTCCGGCCTGAAATTACTTGTTTTGAGCTACTGCAAGCCACAGGCGGGGATAATCGCATGCCTGGATCAAATGCTTACTATACCAGGGAGTTGCTGGAGTCGATTGAAGTTGAGTTAAAGTATAAAGGATATATTGAAAGAGACCGGTTACTGGCAGACAAAGTTGGCCGCCTGGATGGTATACGGATAATGGAGAATATTGATTTTGATTCCTTATTGTCCATTTCAACGGAGGGACGGCAGAAATTAAAGCGCTATAAGCCAGGAACGATAGGTCAGGCAGCTAGAATATCAGGCGTTTCCCCAAGCGATATAAATGTATTATTGTTGTACATGGGCAGATAGTATTAGTAATATTCTTGTTATGATTGTTCCACGTGGAACATTCTTACCATTTTTTCATTCATGGCCTTGGTAGATTCCATATCGGACAAGCTAAAACAACTTCCGGAAAAGCCCGGGGTTTATCAATTCTATAATGATTCAGGAGATTTACTCTATATCGGGAAAGCAAAAAATATAAAAAAGAGAGTATCTACCTATTTTGGAAAATCCAATACACAGTCGTATAAGCACGGAGTACTGGTCAAAAAGATCAGGGATATTAATTATGTGCTCGTTGAAAACGAATCTGATGCATTGCTGCTGGAGAATAATCTGATAAAGGAGTACCAGCCGAGATACAATGTATTGCTCAAAGATGACAAAACTTTTCCCTGGATATGCATTAAGAAAGAAAGATTTCCTCGTGTACTGTCGACACGGAATTACATTCAGGACGGTTCGGAGTATTTTGGTCCCTATACCTCCGGAATTATGGTCAAAACAATTCTCGATCTGATCAGGCAATTGTACAAATTGAGAACCTGCAAATTTGTTCTGAGTGCGGAGAATATTGAAAAAAAGAAATACAGGCGTTGCCTGGAGTTTCACCTGGGTAATTGCAGGGCACCATGTGAGGACCTTCAGACGGAGGAGGAATATAACCTGACTATTGATCAGATCCGTGAAATACTCAGGGGAAATTATAATGAGGTTATCCAGTACCTGCGGCAAATGATGAAAAACCTTGCTTCAAAATATTTATTTGAGGAAGCTGAAATTGTCAGGTTGAAACTTGAAGCCCTCGAAAAATTTAAGAGCAAATCAACCATAGTTAATCCAAGGATTAGCAATGTAGATGTTTTCAGCATTATTGATGAAGAGCATTTTGCGTATGTAAATTTCCTTAAAGTAGTGAATGGGGCGATAGTTCAGGCCCATAATGTAGAGGTTGTAAAACGCACCGTTGAAATTAAAGAAGATTTGCTGGCGTATGTAATATTTGAACTTCGGGAAAGGTTCAACAGCAACGCAAAGGAAATTGTTGTGCCATTTCCGTTGCAATTAAATATACAAAACCTTAATTTTTCAATACCGTTAAGGGGAGAAAAGAAAAAGCTCCTGGAATTATCAGAGAGAAATGCTGCATCATACAGAAAGGATAAAATAACTGTCAGGGAGGCAGATGATAAACCCAGGCACGGTGAAATCTATCTGACGGCATTGATGAATGATTTGAAACTGAAAACATTACCAAAGGTAATTGAGTGTTTTGATAATTCAAACCTGCAGGGCAGCAACCCGGTTTCGGCTTGCGTTGTTTTCAGGAATGGCAAACCCAGTAAATCAGATTACAGACATTATAATATAAAAACAGTAACCGGCCAGAATGATTTTGCTTCCATGGAGGAAGTATTGTGGCGCCGTTACCGGAGAACGTTGGATGAAAACATGCCTTTGCCCGATTTGATTATTATTGACGGAGGAAAAGGACAATTGCATGCCGCACGACAGAGCCTGGATAAGTTGGGAATTGCCGATAGGGTTGCAATAATCGGCATTGCAAAACGCCTGGAGGAAATTTATATTCCGGGTGACCAGGTACCGCTCTACCTGGATAAAAACTCTCCTGCATTGCGCCTTATTCAGCGTTTGCGTGATGAAGCCCATCGTTTTGGTATTACTTTTCATAGGAAAAAACGGTCGGATACCATGTTGGGATCAGCGTTGGATGGTATAAAGGGTATCGGAGAGGCTTCCCGTGAGAAAATTTTGCAAGGCGTAAAAGATGTCGGCGCTTTACCGGAAATGAGTCTGGAGGAATTGACAAAAGTTGCCGGGAAGCGTGCTGCTGGGATTATCTTTGAATATTATAATCCGGTGCACGAAAATACAAAACGTTAGAATACGAAATTGCTTTACAAAATTTTACTTGTTCCGTGCAATGGTGTAAGAAGCAAATTGTTTCAACGATTCTTTGGTTTCACCTTCCGGAAATTCCTCAAGAATCTGAAGGGCGCGCGCCACATATTCATTCATTTGCCGGTCGGCATACGCCATACCGCCTTGATATTCAACAAAATCCAATACCTCACGAAAGGTACCGGAACTTTTTCCAGGTTTGTGCATCAATCGGAGAATTTTCTTTTTTTCTGCCGGCTCAGACTGTTCCAACGCATGAATAAGTGGCAGGGTCAGCTTTTTTTCTTTCAGATCGTTGCCCAGGGGTTTTCCGGCAAAGCTATGAGGTTGATAATCAAGTAAATCATCTTTTATTTGAAAGGCAATCCCCAATAATTCACCAAATCGCTGCATTTTCGTCACCGTTTCTTCCGGCATCCCAACGGATTTAGCACCGCAGGCGCTACAGCAGGAGATCAGGGTGGCCGTTTTTTTCCGGATGATTTCAAAATATTCTTCCTGTGATATATAAAGCTTTCGGGAATTACGGATCTGGAGCAATTCACCTTCACTCATCTCTCTTACTGCGTCTGCAACAATATTCAGCAATTCATATTCCCTTTTATTCACGGTCAGGAGCAATCCTTTGGCAAGTAAATAATCTCCAACAAGAACCGACACTTTGGATTTCCATAGGGCATTGATAGAAAAGAAGCCCCTGCGTTCAAAGCTGTCATCCACAACATCGTCATGAATCAGGGTGGCTGTATGCATTATTTCAATAAGGGCTGCAGCCGTGAAGGTCGATTCACTTGGTTTTCCAAGCATTTTAGCCGACAGGAAAACAAGGATTGGCCGCATTTGTTTGCCCTTGCGCCGTAACAAATAGCGCATGACGAAATTTAACAATGGGACCTCTGTTTTCATCAAATCCCTGAAAAAGGTATCAAATTGGGTTAATTCCTGGGTGATGGGCTTTCGAATCTGATCAAGTCCTGCCATGTTTGTATAAATAAGTTTCAAAGGTAGTAATAATCCTGTTTTCTTTTGTTTTGAGGCCAAAGGGATAAACGGGAATCAGTTGGTATTACAAGTTGCTCACCGGACAAAATTGTGAAAAATTAAAGACCTGAGTTAAGATATATTTATATATTTGCATATATTTCATATATATTTGTTAGTATAGAAACGCAATAATAATCAATTTTTAATCACATATTCATTTTCAATTAAACTGTAAAGCACACGCAACATGAAGTTTGAAGGTTTAAGCGCAGAACAGCTCGAGAAGGCAGCAGGTATACTGAAGGCCATCGCACACCCTATGAGAATTGCCATCCTCAAATACCTCGACGGCGGAAAGCAGCTCACCGTTACTGAAATTCACGAATATTTAAGAATTGAGCAATCCACTACGTCGCATCACCTGGGAATATTGAAAGATAAAGGTGTGCTGGGATCCAAGCGGGACGGAAAAAATACCTACTACTTCATAAAGGACGAAAACCTTAGCAATGTTATCGAATGTGTTAATAAATGCGCATGTTAGAAGAATGCAGCAATGCCGGATCAACCCAACATACCGCGACTATTCCTTTTTGATGCATACGCGTTAATTTTCAGAGCATATTACGCATTTATTAACCGTCCCATGGTAAATACAAAGGGACAGAACACCTCGGCAATTTATGGGTTCACAACTTCCCTTTTCGATGTGATGAAAAAGGAAAAACCTGATTATGCAGGGGTTGTGTTCGATCCGCCTTCGCCAACCTTCAGAAATGAGCTTTATAGTGAATACAAGGCAAACAGGATGGTAACACCGGAGGACATCCGGAAAGCAGTTCCATACATTAAGAAAATTATTGAGGCTAGCAATATTCCTGTTTTTGAAGTTATTGGCTTTGAAGCCGATGATGTCATCGGAACGCTCGCTAAAAAGGCTGAAAAAGAAGGGCTTAAAACCTTTATGGTTACTCCGGATAAGGACTATTCCCAGCTGGTGTCAGAAAATATTTTCATGTATAAACCTTCCAGGAGCGGAAGCGATTACGAGATCGTGGGTGTTCCCGAAGTATCAGTATGGTTCGGGGTTGAAAATCCCGGACAGGTAATTGATATCCTGGCACTTTGGGGTGATTCTTCGGATAATATACCGGGAGCTCCGGGAATTGGTGAAAAAACCGCCAAGGAGCTCATATCGAAATACAAATCCCTGGATAACCTGCTCAACAACCTGAACGAACTTAAGGGTAAACAGCAGGAAAATATCCGGGACAATGTTCAGCAGATTCAGTTATCACAGCAGTTGGCACGTATTTGCACTACTGTACCCGTTGACCTTGACCTGGAACAACTAAAGACAGGCAAGCGAAACGATCAGCAGTTACGGCAAATATTCAATGAATTGGAATTCAAAGGTCTTATAACCAGAGTTTTAGGTAATAACACCAGTGAACCTGTTCAGGGTTCCCTGTTTGAAAGTCCTACAGAACCTGCAACCAATTCAGCGGGTACTTATAAAACCATCCATTCCACACCCCATCTATATAAAGTAATTGATGAGGAAGTGCAACTGAAAGAACTGGCTGTAAAATTGATGGGTAAAAATGAGTTTTGTTTTGATACGGAAACCACCGGACTGGATACCCGGGTGGCGGAAATTGTGGGACTGGCTGTTACCTGGAAACCACACGAAGCATATTATGTTACGTTCCCGGCAGATCAGCATCGGACGGCTCAGCTACTAAAGATAATGCAGCCGGTTTTTGAAAACAAAGCAATAAAAAAGATTGGCCAAAATCTGAAATA
>Ga0209431_10000584_pt1 | contig 30424 bp, 62 predicted proteins | sample RifCSP13_3_FD_184021 | JGI IMG/M metagenome (GOLD analysis project Ga0209431, IMG submission 184021) | Soil microbial communities from Rifle, Colorado - Rifle CSP2_sed 13_3 (SPAdes) (version 2) | ecosystem: Environmental > Terrestrial > Deep subsurface > Rock core/Sediment | place: Rifle...
GCGAGCACTACAAGAAGGCGACGCACGCGGCCCGCCTGGTATTGCCGCCGCCGCCGCCCGGAGCGCCGCCGCGGCCGCGCGGCATGAATCCCGACCACATCGTTTGCGATGACTGCGCCGAGCACGCCAGGCGAAACGGAGGATGGGCGTTATCTGTCCTGCCGGGCGTTCCAGAATCAACTGATTTAGGAACGGCAATCGAAGGCCCTTCGAACGGCCCGGAAGATGTTGAAAACACGACGGCCGCAGGAGCCGACTAAAAGGGGGATTTTGAAACATGCGAACTGACCCGCAAAAGATGGACGCCGACGAAGCCGCCCGCGTCCGCAATCGCGCGAAACGGGCAACAAAGAAAGTCCTGCTACCAAACGCAGGCGAGCCGCTTTCGAAACAGGAGCGGAAGGCTTACGCCCGCGGCCGCCGCGCTCGATACGTCACGCTCACAGCCGCCAGCAATAGGCTGGGCTACACTGACCCGACGACGAACATTCGCGCCGCGCTGAATGCCCATCTCGCAATCATGGACGCAGCGCAGACCGCGGCCGAAATCCCGGTAGTCGTTCACGTGAGGAACGGCAAGGCGTTGACCCCCGAGGGGCAATTGATGCTCGACCGCGCAAAGGAGCGCCGATGAAGCCCTCGACGTGGGCCGTTCTCGCATTCATGGCCGCCGCCCTGCTTTTCGCGGGCTACCAATCTACGCGGGCTGTTGTCTTGCTCGCGGCCGCGCTGGAAAGTTGCGCCGGAAAATGAACCACGACAGCGGAGTTTTGAGAGGCAATCCGACAGGGGCCGCGCTTTACGTCGTCGCGGTCGTGATCCAGTACGAGCGGCCGGAGGAGCGCCTAAGCGAGGTTTGGCAATGCAACATCGTTGCGATGAATATTAACGAAGCCGTGAGGGCGGCCGTCGTTTGGGCTAAGTTCCAATGGCCCGAGCATTTCAGGCGCGAGTATGAAGCGCAGACCACGCGGACGGCCGTTCAGGCTTTCGCCGTAATGGCACCTATCGCAGTCGACGGAATCGCAGAAAGCGTCAGGCCGTAAAACATGGCGTTCCGATTTGACCGATTCGTTGACAAATTCACGTCGGGCACCATCACCACCGACGACATGCACGATGCGTTGCACGCGGCCGCGCTCTGGGTCGCGCGAGGACTGCCGCCAGGCGCCATCATCCAAGGAACCGACGGGCAACCGTGGCAATACATCGGAGAATACCGGCCGCCACACGCGGGCGAATGGTTCTACGACGGCGAGGCGATCAAGCAGGCCACCGGCCGCGGCCGAAGCAAGCCCTACACGATTTGGCAGAGGTTCACCCCGCAGCACCAGCAGCAGGCGCCGCCGCCGCGACCCGCGGTCGACAGCCGGGCTGCCGCGCTCGCAGAGTTGGGCTTGCCCATGCACGCGACCGCGGCCGAGATCCGCGGCCGCTATCTGGCCCTGATGAAACAGTACCACCCCGACCGCAACCCCGGAAACGCCGCCGCGGCCGCGCGAGCCAAGGCCGTTTCGGCCGCGTACGCGCAACTCAAATGAGGCCGACTACCGTAGAATCGCTCATGCAGCAGGCGGCCGAGGCCGCCAAGACCGCCGCGGGCCGCGATACGCCGAGTCTGGAGCGCCTAAAGAACGCGGAGGCCCTAGAGATCCAGACGGCCGCGGCCGACGCGCTGGCGAGCGCCCTAAGTCGAATTGCTGAGGCGATGGAGCGGGCCGCGGCCGCGGAGGAGAGAATAGCGAGGGCGAGGGAGCGGGCGTCACTTCATGCCGTAGGGGAGAGACAAGCCCCCACGGCACAAAGGAAAACCCCCGGCCGGGCAGAAATCGGCCGAGGGGATCTTAAAACGCGAGGCCGCCACTAGTAAGGCGGCCCCGGCCCGCGCCGTGAGGGGAAAGGATGGCCGCGGAATCTCTTACGACACGGCCGACGCAACGGCCTTCTGTAGCTTCTCCCGCACGCGCGACTCAACGACGGAGGCCGGAGCCCAAAACGGTTTCTTTTCCACTGTCACGAGCACGCCAGGCGGAACGGCCGCATAGGACAGCACAACGCCGTCAGTTTGTTTTAGGCGGCCGCGCATCGCACCGCTACCCACTTCGAGCAAGTCTTGCGCCTGTAGGGCGTTGACCAGTTCGCCGCGCTGGTCCTTCGTCATCTCGATAGTAAACGTGTGATTCATGACCGGGCCGTTACGCGCGATGCTGGACGAGCGCCAACTGTATCGCCGCCTGAATCTGGACTATCGGAACGCCAGGGAATTGCCGAGCGAGAAGCGCGGTCGCGACCTTCAGCAGCGCCGGGCCACGTTCCGACACCGGCAAGGCCAGGTAGTCGCGGGCGCCCCCGAGCAAGAAGTGCTCGAACAGCCGGAGAATTTCATCGTCAGTCCGAGTCGGGGTGAACTCCGCAATGAGCTTAACGACTGGAAGCGCGGCCGCCGAAATCTCCTGTATCTTCTCCGCGACGGTCGACGCGATGCCGGGCAACTTCGAGAACAGCAAACCAAGCCAACGAAAGAAACCTTTCATGAAACCTCCTAGAATGGAACATCGGAAAACGAAGAACGGCCGCGCCCGGCCGCAGCTCGCGCGGCATACTCGGAACGCAGGCGAGCGGGCGTCGCGCGAATAATGGCGACGGCTTCTTTTACGAGCGGATCATCGGAACGCGAGCAGCGCCCGGCCGCCAGGTCGCGCTTTCGACAGATCATCCCAACGGCCCACGCGTATTGCTTGAAGTCGGGCGCCGGGTTATACTGCCGAGTCCGCACACCCACCCCGGCCGCCTTGAACGCATGCCCTAGCCGAGTGTTGCAAGACTTGCACGCCCAAACGAGATTCTTTTTTGCGCCGTTCGACTCGTTGCCGTCGGCATGGTCGACGACCAGGTATCGTGTCGACTTGCAATAGATGCAGCGCCGCGGCCCGGAGGGCTTACAGCCAGGCTGATTCGCGCGGTATCGTTTCGCCCGATCACTCACGGCCTTTGTTGGCTTGCGAGTACTAGCGCAGGCGCCGCGATCGGCCGGTACTTTAGTACCGGCCGGCCGATTTGGTTCCGATGGGTTCGGCAAGGAAACCCGACGGCCGCGGAATGTTGCAAAGCGTTTCATTGAAGAGTAGGACCGGCCAACAAAGACACACCGACGCCGAACGACCAGGCCGCCGACCAACGCGACGAACAGGGCGCCGCAAACCCAGAAGCCCACGTAAAACCCTTGAGCGATGCGCCCCGCGTTACTCATTAGCGGGCCAACTTGTCGCGCAGAGCCGCAATGCAAGCCGCGGGCGTGCGATGCTTGCCGATAAGACCACAACCCGAGCACTGAAGCGGGGAAACCCCATCGGCGGCCGTGGCGGCCGCGAAGTAGTCGACACCGCGAGCACGCCGCGGCCGCTGCCCACGTACCGAGACATCGAGGCCCGCGTTTGCGTCGACATGCAATCCGCGGGCGCCGCCGCCGCGTTGCGACTGGAGCGCCACATGATTCAAGCTCACGAGCGCACCGCCGACTCCATCAAATCGTGCGCCGCGTTGAACACGTCGACCACGCCGTACGCCTTGACCAGTTCGGCGACAGCTTCTTTAGCTGAGGGCGTCGACGACAAGGTATCCGGCAAACAGGCCGACAGCCACACGAGCGAGGGGAGGGAGTCCGTCCCACAGCCCGGCAATGGAATCAGCACCACCGGCCGGGCTCCGTGTGCTGGCGAAAAAGACGCTGGGTTATCGGTCGACCCGGCCGGAGGAGCGGTCGAGATGAGCGGAGGCGCCGACGTTGGAGCCCCGCCGAGGTAGTCGACAGGGTTAACATACATCCCATTGATAGACAGGCCGAAATGCAAATTCGGGCCGCTCACAATGCCAGTGTCGCCCGATGCGCCGATGACTTGCCCGGCCGCGATTTGTTGACCGAGCGCGACAGCAATTGTCGACAGATGAGCATAGGCCGTTACGTAGCCGTCCGCGTGCTCAATCTTGATAGTGTTGCCGCCGCCCGCGGCTTGCCATTGCGCGTACACGACGACGCCAGGCGCCGCGGCCCGAACGGGCGTCCCAATCGGAACCGAATAGTCAATCCCGCGATGATCGGTCGACGCGCCAGGCGCAGGCGCAACCCGCGGCCCGAACGGCGAAGAGATCCGGCCGGAAACCGGAGCCGACAAATTAACAGTGCCGCGCAGCATGAGCCCTACCCCCTTTACTTAGTGTTGTCGCGAGCGAAGATCGAGCCGACGCCAGCGGACAAGGCCGCTACGTCCAAGTTGTGTACGACGTGGCCCGCCACATCGGGAAAGGGAATCTCGACGCCCAAAACGTGCAGCACTGCTAGCACGATTGCGACGATGCCCGACACAGTTGTTTTCCAGCTTTTCATTTACTCTCCTTCATCCTCTCTCTTGCGCCGCCGCAGCCCGGCCGCGGTCACAAGGACCGAGACGCCGGTAGCAACAGTGCTGCCCTGTAGCCAGGTAGTTTGTAAAGCCAAAGTCGATTCGATGACGGCCACGCGCTTATCAAGGCTCTGGCCTTGCAGCGCGTCGACATCCCGCCGCAGTGTAGCGAGCGACGTTTGCGCGAACAGGAACGGGCAGAGACACAGGAGTATCCCGACGGCGAAGCCGCCCGCCCTAAGTGCCAATCTGAAAAAGTCTCGAATCACAAATAGTCCTCGTACAGTTCCGACTCGTCGTCGGTCAAATCCCGATACCAATTCCCGCTAGTGCCGCCCGCGTCCGGAGGCGCGACCGCAATCGAAACCAAAACCTCAACCATGCACTGAGAGACGCGAGCGGACGAGCCCGGCGACTGCCCCAGCACTTCAACCATGCACTGAGAGACGCGAGCGGACGAGCCCGGCGACTGCCCCAGCACTTCAACCATGCACTGAGAAACGCGACTCGCCATCTTAGGCCACGCACTCGACGCCAGCTTCCATCGCGTCCACTTCGGAACCCGTCCAAGCCGCCGCCGTTACGGGATTGAGGTCGTAAATCTGCAGATAGAAATCCAGGTACGACGTGGTTAAAACTTGCGTCGCGCCCGTTGCCGTCGTCCCCCCGGAGCGAACCAGCGTCGCGATAGACCGCGCCGCGGCGTCATCCTTTCGGGCGTACAGCGACACCTGAACCGCATAGACTACGGCCGGAGTATAAGGCAGATCCGAAAAGCCGAATAGGGCTTGCTGTGTCGCAGTCGCGGAGGAAATGTAATCGGTATCGTCAGTCGGCGGAATCTCATCGACCAAGGAAAAAAGCGCCGTACCAGTTGAAGGCGTCCAGGCCGAGGCCGCGCCGTCCGCTGTCGGGGTCAAAAGAAAAACGCGCGAGTCGCCCTGCAACGGCCCAGCATCGGCCGTGAACAAACTACCGAAACGCGTAAAGCCCCCGACCAGGCCCCGCAAGTGATACCCCGTAATGTTCGTCGTCGCGAGATTCTGGTTATCGACGTTCGTAAGCGTGATGTCGGCGACGCCATCGACTTGCAGCGAGACGGCCCCGTTTGCGTTGCCAATCGTTATAAGGATTTCGACAAAGTACCAACTGTTGTTCTGCAGAACGAGCGTCCCCGTTCCCAGCAGCGTGTTATTGAAGTTGCGGAACTGGAATCGCTTGGTTGCCCCGTCGACGGACAGGTAGCACTGCCCGCCCGCGGCATCCCCGAGAATCGTAATCACCGGGCCAGTTGCCGAGCCAAGCGACCAGTCAGTCGCAAAAAGAGCAACGCCGATTCGAATTGTCGGAGTGATCGTCGCCCGCAGGTTGACGCGGGCGAAGTTGTTCCCCGCGACAATCATGCAGCCGTCATTGAAGCGGCCGCCACTTGGGGACATGGAGACAGCCGGATTTGTCGTATTGTAGCGAGTCGCCCAAATCGTGGTACTCGTCCCACACCAGCCGCCAAAAGTATCGACCACAAGATTCGCCATGACGTTTTATAGTGCGCCGATGGGCCGATAAAAGCCGACCAGGTGTCCATGACAACGCGTGGTTCCGCCGACGGTGATCGTCGACGCCAGAGGGACCGTTACGAGAACCTCAATCGTATCGTTCGCGGCCAGGCGAATCGCGGCCGGAATCGGCCAAGGCCCCGCGGTCAGAGAGCCAAGCGTATTCGGAATCACATCATATTGCTGAACGTACGTGGTACCGTTGATGCGAAGCGAGAAGTACAACAGCGTGGCGATGCCTTCAGTAAAGCCAGTGCCGACGTAAGACACGAGCAAGCCAACTACCCTACCCTCATGCCCATTGGGAACAGTGTAGGAGACGACGAGAGCGTTTGTTGTGCCCGCCGCGGGAGTCTGCAAGGCGTTGAACGCGTGGAAGCGCTGGCGCTGATCGGGAGGAGGCCCGCCAGGCCCGCCAGGTACGCCGATACCCGGCCGCAATAGCGGCAGGTGCGGCTGATCGTAAAACTCGCCACAGTCAGGCGCAACGCCGACGCCGCGAGCGGAGGGAGGAACGAAAGATCGGCTCATACTTCGCGAGGCTCCAGAACATGCAGGACAATCTGACTATTCGCGGTAGCGACCGCGGTAGAATTGAAAACCTCGACGCGCAGCAGCGCGTTTCCCGCCATCATGTAGGGCTCAGGCAGGAGGAACGGCGAGAAGTAGCCGCCAGAGCTTGAGAACAGGTCGACCGACGTTGGCGTATTGAATAACTTGTAGTTGGTCGAGATGTCCGTTACTTGAATGTCGAGCGTCGAGGCGTTGACGTGCGAGAAGCCGAGCAGCCAGGCGCCAGGGACCATTGCAAGCGTGTTGACAATGTAGCCGTTCGCGGCAATGTCGATAGCGCCTTGAATCGGGACCGCGTAAAACTTCGGGCGAAAACAGTCGACCTTTTGCAACCATTCGACGTTTTCAATGCTTGCGGCATCCGGCCGCGGCCAGTAGTCGCGGAGAGTGCCGACGTTCCACAGTGAAATCATTAGACCACCCCCACCATTCGAACGCCGCCAAAGGTCAGGTCTACCGTAAACGGCCCCGCCTCTGTGCGGTTCCACAGATCGAGCTTAAAGCGGCCGTTCGGAGGAATGACCATTTCGGGAAAGGGCGTCGCGGGATACGGCGAGTTCGTTGTTAGCGGCCCGTCAAACAACGCGCGGAGCGGTACCCAGGTATTCGAAAACAGTTGGTCGTTGTAATCCCACAGCCGGAAATGCATCGTAGTAGGCGCAGTGCCGACCGCGGCCCAGGACATCGTACGAATTGCGAAGGCGTCGCCAGTGTCGCAGAACAGGGGAATACTGAAAAGTTGCGTCCCCGCGCCCGTTATCGTCGCCTGAATCCGGATCGAATAATCTTCCTCGATATACTTCGCCGGGTGCGGAGCCCGCGCGAGTTCCGAGTAACGCTCGACGCCGAGCAACACCGGATAAATCGTCGCGTCGCCAGCGCCGCCGAGGTCCTGAAGATCGTAGACAAAGGCGCCGTTTGCTGGATAGCGCATCTGCCGGAGAAAGGGCGTCCAGCGGGCATTGCCGGAGGAATGCACGAAGCCGTCAAGGTGGAAGAAGTCAGGCCCGGTAAAGTAGGCGCCGTCGGCACGCCGGAGACGGCCCGCGACCGCGCCACTAGCCGTGTAAAGCGCCATCGCACGCGCGTAGAAATCCGCCGTCGGCCGGATCTCGATTCGCCGATCATAGATAGTCTGATTCGCCGTCAGGGATTCCGCGGCCGCGTACCAGAAAGGACGCTCTAACATGGCGCTTTCCCCCGATCAAAGATTTTGAAGCCGAAGAACCACAGCCCCCAGGTACCATCGCCGACGCTGGTATTTTGTAGGTCGAACATCAGCGAGCTATTCACCGGCCACACAAGCGAGGGCATCACCGGCCGCGCCGAGTTCACGCCGCCGAAGCGAGTAATACCGCGAACCAAGGAATCGGAGATACCGAAGCCGCGCGAGTTGTAAGGGCGAACGTAGAGATTGGCCGTTCCCGATAGCGTATGAATGCCGATACTCGCGCAATGCCAAGGAGCGTCGCGGTTTGCAATGTCGACAAACTGCGAAGGCAGGAACGCGCCCGCGGCTACTGTGACCTCGACGTACACGTCATAGATGCGCGGCTCTAGTTCGCCGGGCAGCTTGCAGGCCAGGTGATTGATTAGCGGGCAATCGCTCATTACACGCCCCCCATGATGGTTTCGGCAGAGGCGCCCGCACCGCCGCGGCCCTCGACGCGCTCAGGATCGGCCCAGCGCTTAACGCCGTGAATGTAGAGAACAACGGTAACGCCCGCCGCGCCGTCGATCTCCTGAAAGTCGAATGTCAGACGGCCGCCCGGAATCATGCGCGAGGGAATCGGCATCGGGGTCAGGTGATCCTGCCGACCAAACGCGCCATCGTTCGCGAGCACAATTCGCGTATTGAACATGTAGTGTCCGTCGGCATCGCGGAAGCGCACCGCGGGAACGCCCGCGCCGCCGTACAGGTGTACGCCCAGGTGTGTCCAGTAGAAATTGCAATGGCCCGGAGTGTCCGTCGTCAGAACAACGCCGTTGAGCGTTTGCCCGGCCGTGAGGGCTTGCGTTTTGGTGTAAAGCTGGTACTCGTCGTGATAGCCCTCAGGCGCCGAGCTTGACCACTCCGAAGGGTAGAGGAACGGAGGCGCTAGCGGGTTCGGGTTCGACTGCGGAAAACAATTCATTTGGAGTCCTCAGGCAGATAGAACCGCTTGACACCGAAAAACACGATTTTGAGTTTGCGCGTCGCAACGTCAGCGTTGGCCGCTTCAATGCGAATGAAGCCGCCCGCGGGAACGCGAAGCTCAGGAGTAATACTGCGGAGGTTGATGTGCTGGAGCGGATACGCGACGTTCGATAGATAGTAGCCATTGAGCAGGCCAAAGCGAACCGTCATCGTATAGCCCGCGCCAGTGTCGACGTACTTCCAGCCGCGCCAGTAAAAGTCGGCGTCGGCGTCGACCGACTGCGATAGATCAATGCGGGATTCGCCCGCGGTCAGGTCTTGCGTGAACTGAAAAAAGGCCGGGACATTCAGACACTTGCGGCCCCGCTTATCCGTCGAAGCGGCCCCCGTTGCCGTTAATTGTGCTGCGTGCGCCTGATCCATTTTGGTTTTCCCTAGTGTAACGAAAGTACTGGTACTTTTGTACTACGAGGGCCGCCCGGCCGGATGGCAAGGCGGCCCCGTTGGACTACTGGACTTGACGGGTCAGAACGCCGTCGAGGACGCAACGCATGTTCAAGCCGTTGCCGAACACGGTACCGCCCGCCGCCGTCGTGGTGAACGTGTTGCCCTGAAGCTCGACGCGGAAGTTTTCTCCCTGCTCGATCTTGACCGCGAGGTTTTCGGCAATCACGTTGATTGCCGCGGGGTCAGGCATGCCGTTGGAAATGAACTGCGCGGGCAGAGTGCCAGCCAGCGCGGCCGTGGTGAGGTTGCCGCCCGAATAGGCGCCGCCGCCTTGCGGGAAGAACCACAAGGGCGCAAGCTGATAGGGCTTTTCGCCCACGATCAGATTGAGGATGTAGTTCTTGTACAGCAGCGTCAAATCGGCCAGGGCGATGTCGGGTTCGATGTAGAACCGCACCGCACGGACCAGGAAGGAACGCGGAGCTTCGAGGCGCGACGCTTGAGTCAAATTGGTATCCCAAATCTGCTTAACGCCGGAGATGCCAGTTCCCGAGCCGATGGGCACGGTAAAGAACTGAATCGGGTTCGTGGTCAGAGTCGCCGCGGCAACGATGACACGGTCGTAGAGGGGCATTTGCTGAACGTCGACCAGGCCAGCGGCAACCGCGCCGAGGCCCGACTTAATGAAGTTCAACGAAGAACGCCGGGTGAGTGCATGAATCGTACGCATGATATTTCTGTTTCTCTCTTTCGTTGGAAATTGGGTCTAGTTTCTTGATGGGTCCAGGCGCTTAACTCCCGCGCTAGAAGCGGGAGTTAAAGCGAGACGAGCTAGCGACACTCCCGACGCCCTTGGACGCAGCCGCGGCCGCGGTCATGGGAGCCGAACGAAGCTCGACGGGGATAATCGGTTGACCGCTTGCGTTCGTCGGAACAGGCAACGGGAAGTATCCCGACTGAATGTCGCCGAGCGCGTTATGGTCGCCGATACCGGAAAGGCTCAACACCTTGCCGACCGGGGAGAGGTTGTCAGTCAGGGCACGATTGACGACGTAGACGCCGCCGCCTACTGCCATAAACTTGCCCGCCTCAGGTCCAAGGAACTTGCCGCCAACCATCGCGGCTACAAGAGTCGCGGCGATGTTGGAGACATAGCCGATGATTCCGGTATTGCGAGCGCCCAAGAACATCTGAGGCAACTGGCGAGCCAGAACCAAGCCCACGAGAGCGAAAAAACCGCCCTTGAGGATGGAGCCGGTATTGCCAGCCATCGAGAGAGCAGACGGATTTCGCCGCCGCCGAGTGTGCCGCTTGCGGCCGAGTCCAAACGGGTTTCTGCGTCGCGGTGCCTTGCGATGCGAACTCTTGGACGCGCCGGAGCGTTTTGCTTTTCTACGCATTTTGCTTCTTTTCTCCTTGTGTGGATTCACGAGCCCCAGCGCCATCAAGGCGTTGGGGTTTCTGTTCCGTGACTTCTTACGACGCGCCCCGGAACTCGCGCGACGCTTCTTCGGGTGAGGGTTCACCAGACGAACTTTTTCGGCATGAACTGGCATGGCCTGAAATTCTCCTTTTTCTTTAACCGACGATTCCGGCCCGCTTGGTCTGGTAGCCACCGCCGACCAGATATAAGCGCCTCGAATGCACGTCGTAACAAATCACCGGCCGGGCCTTGCCCGTTTCGCCGAAAGCATGCTCATAGTCGGAGGGCTCGAAATTGTGGAAGTCCTTCGACGTGTGGTAGCAGATCGAGGCCAACTCACCGAGCGCGACTTGATCTTTCGGCAACGCCAGGCCGGGCCACTCTTCGAGCTTTAGCGCCTGATCGCCGCCGACAAAATACAGTTGGCCGCCGTCGCCAGTGGTCGCAGTGCGAACCGAGTTTTTACCGAACGACAGACGGCGCCCGCCATGCCCGGTATCTACGACGAGTTCGATTAGCTTGCCGCAGTCCGCGAGCGCCGACGGAGTCACGCGCAGTTGCTTGACCGTGCGAACGCCCGTCGCGGCTTTGCCGTGGAACTTTTTGAACATGCGGGCCGCGGCCGCGACTTGCTCGCCGTTGGCCTTGCGCTTGCGTTTGCCGCATGGGTTCTTTTTGGGAGCCAGCTTCGCAGCGCAACGCTTGCACGGCTTAGACTCGCGCCGGAAGCTCTCAACGTCGCTAGTGCCCTGATGACCGCGAGCGCCGCAGACGGCCCGGCCAAACCGCATCAAATGGACAATACCTTTATTGTTCGCGGGGTTCGTTCGCTTGCGACGTTTCGCCGCGGGCCGTTTCTTTGCGGCCTTGCGTTTCGCCGGGTTCTTGCGTTTGGCCTTCTTTGCCAGCGCCTCGCGAGCGTAGGTCTTTTCGAGTTCCGCGAGCGCGCCCGGAGGAATCCGGCCGCCCCAGATTCGCTTATGCCCGGCCAATACCTTCGCGGGAATCTTGGAGCCGTTCCGCTTGCGACGTTTCGCCGCGGGCCGTTTCTTTTTGCGTGCGATCGGCAGTACTTTAGTACCAGCCGGCCGTTTAGTACGTTTGGCTTTCTTCTTCCGTTTCGCCGGGCCGTTCTTGATCCGATAGCCCGCCTCGCGTAGAGCTTCTTTGCGGGCCGCATCCATCGCAACCCAGGACGCGAAACCGCCGTAGCGCTTGCCCTTCAAAATAAAGTAGTAGTCGCGCGGCTTTCCCGGCCGATCCGAATAGCCAGATGTGTTCTTGCGACGCGCTGTTTTCTTTTTCGCCATCGGGTCTACTTTCGCTTGAGCATGAACACGAGCGCCGCGCCGAGCGCGATTGGAAACAGATTCGACGTGATGTAGCCGAACGGGTCAGAGGCGACCGCGGAGAAGTCGGGCAGGCCATAGGCCCCCATGCCGCCGTGATCGTCGCCACAGCCGCCGCAGGAGCCGCCGCAACCGCAACCACTGAGCGCAGCCGGAACAATGCCGCGCTGCATTTCGGACATGAACGACGCCGGGCCGATTCCCGCTTCGAGCATCGCGCGAGACATCGCGACCGTTGCCGGTAGTTGGGCCTTCTCACGGCCGACAACAGACGGAGGCGACGCGCAGGCGCCCGCCCTGAGATCGCGGTTCCACGGATTGCAGCCGTAGACCGACAGACTCGGGAAGCCCGGAAGGAAGTCGACCGAATCAAATGCTACTGGTTTCTCGACGAACGGCATTAGACACCAACCCGCGGCAGACGCCGCGCCTTTCGTAACCGGACTTGCGCCCGCTGAATTTCACCGCGCCGACGTTTCGCGGCCGGGCTCGACTTCAGAGCCCACACCACCGCGGCCAGGCTAAGGCCCGCCCACAGATAAACCGTGAAGTCGACAGCCTTGCCCGCGTAGCTCGACGTTGCCGGAGCTTGCGACGGGGTCGCGAAGGCCGGAGAGAATGAGGCGTTACCGAGGGCCACAATCATCGCCGCACCACCAATAGGAAGCCGAGCGCCGCGGCGACCAACATAATCGTTCCGGCCGTAATCTGAGCCGGAGCCCCCGCGCCAGGCGCAGGAGGAGCCGCGGCCATGTAGTAGGGGTCGAAAACCGTTTGCTGCCAGTTCTGCCAGTCCGCGGCCGTTGCGGCATCTTGCGCCCGCTGATCCCACGTAGTGCCAGCAGCGCCCGCGGCCGACGGCGCCGGAGGAGGCTTCAGCGTCGGCACGTCCGGGCCGAGCGGAGAGCCGGGCAGGTGCAACTGTTCCCACATGCCCGTTGCAGTGTTCCAGCCCCACGCGCCCGCAGCAGCGGCCGCCGCGCCGCCAATGATAAGCGGCAGAATGCCGAGGCCGGAGCCAACCGCGTTCGGATTTCGGTATTGTGCAATCATTTGCGAGCCATCAAAAACACAACGAGAATGCCCAGCGCGAGGCCGATAGTATTCGTATCGAGATTCGGCCAGGCGAAAACAGGAGTAGGCGCCGCGCCGTAGATCGGCACCACCGCGCCGGTACGGTCGACCAGATTGCCCGCGGCATCGCGACACACGCAGCCCGCCTCTTGCGTCATGTACGGATCACAAGGGGGCTTGATGTCCTCAAGCTCGCACCAACCGAGATTTGTTCGGGCCGCGATCACAGCTTTACTTTTTCCCCTTCATCACGAAGTACACAGCCGCCACCGCGACCGCACCCACGAGCCAGGGCGACACGTTGCCGAGCGTCGCGAGCGCTCGCGACACCACATCGGGCGAAGCATCGGAAGGCGCCGGAGTTCCCACCGGAGCGCCGCCACCAGTCAGCACCGCGGACCAGTGGTTAAAGTCGATGAGCGGAGGAGCAACGAACGCCGCGCCCATGCCACCACGCGCGGCCTGTACGGAGTCTTGGCAGTTGCACCAGTTGAACCGTTGCGCCCCATCCGGAAAGTCTGTCGCCGACGCCGGAACCACCGAGACGGCCGCTAGCACTGGACACCCCCGAGCCGCATTCCGCCAAGCGAGATATAGCCGCTAAGACCGTTGCTCGCGCGATACGCGAGATATTGCGTCGCGGTCATAATTTCGTCGAGGCCCGCAGTCCCAGGCGCCGGAGCGTTGCCCGCCTGCTCGCGAAACCAGTTCCATTGATGGCCGTTATACTTGACGCCCAGGCCGGTAAGAACCGCGGCCGCGGCCATGTCGCCGCCCGCCGCCTTCTTTGTCATGTCGTCGATTTGTGCCGACGTGTACGGCACGTTCGCCGGAGTCGGAGTCGAGGTCGCGCCGCCGCCGCCCGTCGGACCATCGGTCGAGGGAGGCATCGTCGAGGGAGCCGCCGCGCCCGTCGGAGAGCCGCCGCCCGTCGGAGACGCAGGCAACGCAGCCGGAGCCGCGCCGGAGGCCGGAAGAAACGGCAAGTTGAATTTGTCGAGCATGCCCGACTTCCAAACCAGGTATGCAGCGCCAGCGATGAGCGCGTACTTAAACATTTCGTTACTCTTCATCGTTTGCCCTTCTTATCGCGCAGCATCCAACAGGCAGCGCCGATAGCGACGAACGCCAAAAACGGCATTTCGGCCGCGGCCGCGAGCGGGTCGACCGCAGGCGCAGCAGGAGCCGCGGCCGCGCTCAACGTCTCGCGCCAATCTTTCGAGATCCACACCGGCAAGGAACGAGCCAGGCCGCGGTACGCAAACTGGCTAGTCTTTGTCGGGTCTAGCGAATCCCAGATATTCGGAATGCGAACGCGAGCGGGCGTCAGGTCATGATCGGCCGTTCCCGGAATGTATTCTTCCGGCATCGCAACCGATACCGCGCCGTCGGGCGTTTGAATCTCCACCGTTACGACTTTGGGCGCCGTCGAGTAATTCGGCTGAGGCCCAACCGCTGCAGGCGTCGACGGAGCAGGCGCAGACGGAGCGGGCGCACTGTAGGAGGGCGCAGCCACACGACAGCGACGGGCAAACCAAAGGCCAGTCTGTTTTCGGCCCGATCCAGCAGCCCGGAACGCGCATCCAATCGTTAGGGATGCAGGCCGTGTAATCGGGCGACGGCTGATAGTAGCCAGGCGCACACGAGAACGCAGCATCACCCAAGCCGACGCGAGCTATCATTTTTTCACCATCAGAAACAGGAAGGCGGCCGCGGCCGCGGGAAGCATCCAAGAGGGCCACGAGGACGGCCCGAGTAGCGTTATAGGCGTGCCAGGAACGCCCGCCGCGGGCAGGCCCGTGCTAGTGGAACCGCCCCCACCAGTCGAGCCCGCCGCAGGAGCCGGAGTCGACGGAGTCGGAGCGACCGTCGGCGCCGGAGTGTTAGGCGCGACGTATCCAGTCGGCACCGAATAAGCCGTAGCAGGACCGCCGCCCGTTGGAGTCGGCGAAGGATTCGGAGCGGCCGCTTGCACGTAAGGCGAGAGCAGATACGCGGGAACCTGAACCGTCGAGGCGTTCTGGTTATAGCTCCCAGTGGTCGACCAGGGCGACAGCTGAGACTGATCGGCCGAGTACGCGTTACCCCAACCCCGCGGAAATGTCGCCTGAAACCAGGCCGCATAATCCGAGCAGGCGTCGCCGATCACATCGGCAACGTCGATACCCTCGCAGGCTTTCGAGTAAAGCCCACAATGGTCGCGGGCGATGTCCGATAGCTGCACCGCGCACGTTGCAGGGTCGCGCTGAATCTGAGCATCGGCATAGCCGGTATCGTTGCCGCGCCGCACCGCCCAGGAGTCGGCCCAATAGGTGACTTCGTCCGCAACGTCGCGCACAGTAACGAACGTGCCGAAAAACGGTTGACTCACATTCCCAGCAAGACCTTGAATCCGCACCGGCAGATTAGGCCGCTTGGTCGCGCCGATGCCGACCGGGATTCCGGCAGCACGCAACGCCGCGAACGCCGCGGGCAGAGCGCCATCATTCACCATCGAGCGGGCCGTTACCATCAGCATTAGAGAAGTACCCCCGCGACCAACAGAGCGCCCGCCATGAGCAGCAAGCCATTATCGAGGCCGCCGAAGTCGCCGCCACCTACCAAAGAATCGAGAGCATCGGTAATTTGAGCCGACGCCGAATCGTCGACGACGCCCGCATCGTTCGCGATGGGGTCATAGATCGTCGACCAGAAGTCGCAGCCGGTACCCGTCGGACACCAGGGCGCCGAGCCGCCGCGCACAAGCCGCTCAGAAATACAGCGTTTGCCCGCATCGCCGAACGATGGGTTAGAACAAAACGACTGCAATTGTTCGGCGATGGATTCGAGCGCCGCGAGCGCCGCCACTTGCGACGACTTCGTACGCGTCGCCTGATTCCAATAGGCCGACTTGATTTGGTTGAAAGCGTCGCTCGCCTCATTCGCAACGCGCGAGGTTTCGGTACACGACGCACCGCAGCCCTTAAACATCGTCGCGGCCGCGGTCACAATGCCGCCTGCTACAACCATGAAGGCGCCCGCAATCGGACCAGCAAACGGAGCGAGCGCAATCAGAGCCGAGCCCGCCGCGGCAATGCCGCCGCGCTTGATACTGCCCGTCGTCATGCCGATAGTCAGACCGGACGTAATCCCGGCCGCGGCCGCGCCGCCGATGACTTGCCCGGTAGTCGGACCAGGCGTCACGTAACCCAAGGAAGCGCCCGAATTGTAGACCGCGACAAACATTAGCGTTTTTTCAGAGCCTCAAAAATCGTGCGACCGAGAATGAACACGCCCAGGCCAATAGCGAACGTCTGTAACATTTCGATGGGATCGAGCACGCCCAGGCCGTTAAGCGGGACAGTGCGCCGGGCAGGCGTCGCGGGTCGATACGCGTAGATCATCGTTTGCCCTTGAGCAGCAGCAGCGCCACGAGCGCCGCGGCCGCTAGCCACATCCAAGTAGGAATCGCCGCGGACTGAGCAGCCGCCGCGGGCCAGTTCGAGGTAGGCGCGTTCGGATTGACGCGCGAGATAACACCGCCCGCCGTTTGAATCGTCGTCCCCTCAGGAGGCAGGCCGTAACGCGACTGCGCGATACTGAGGCCCGTTCCCGTCACTTGCGAGAGCAGGTCGCGCCAGTAACTATCGGTCGATTCGGTCATGCCGACGCCGCTAAGACCAGTCGCAACTAAAGGCATGCCAGTCTCCACGCTCCACAAAAGTTTTTTGCCGAATCTGTCGGGACATTCCCAGCCGACATAGTTGCCGTGGCTCGCATCGAACGGAGCGCCGGAAACATAGAGGTACACATGCGAGAACTGATCCGGTACCGCTGAATCGGCCGCCACGGTGCAGAACAAAACAGGAATACCCAGCGTCCGAAAGAGGCAGGCGCCCAGCATCGAGAAATCGTCGCAATCGCCCTGTGCGTCGCGCATCGCCAGAATGTCGACCGGCCGAACAAGAACCTCGGAGACGTGGGCAGAGTTGGGAATGCCGTCTGAAAGCGTCGAGTCAGGAACGAAACGAACGCGGGATTTAATCCAAGTCCAGACGCGGCTAACAGTGTCGCGCTGATCCACGCCGCGCAATTGATCGCACAGGCGCCGGATAGAATCCGCCTCGCTATCGGCCCGCGCAAACTTGCCCATAAGGGCAATCGTTTGGCCCACCGCTGTATCGGGATCGTCGGAAAGCTCGACGCGCTCGACGCGCACAGGTTCAGCAAAACCAGGATGAGAAAACCGGCCGGTATCCATGACACGCTGGTACTTTACGGGAAAAGTACTAGTACGTCAAACCGGCGAAGTATATAATATATCGGTGAAGTGCTAGTACCGCAGTACCAGAAACGGAGCAAAACATGCCTAGAAAAGCCGCCACGGCCACCGCGCCGCCCGCCAATCCCTTAATAGGGGTCACGCCGAACAAGAGCATTGACCCCAAGAAGTTTAACCAAATCCTCGAATACTACAACAAACGCGCCGCCACCCCTACCGAATCGCTCGACGGGGTCTGTATGTACCTTTGGCGCACATTCCCCAAGATCGACGTTAAAGCCGGGCAAGGCGGCCGCCGCTTCTCTTACATAGAAAAGCTCAACTGTGTTGCCGAGGACGGCGCCGTTACCCTCTTGCCCCATTCAATCCAGGACTACGTACGCGCCAAATTTGGGGGCGGCCGCTTTCGCGCGAGCATCAACGACAAGGGCAACGAAGAAGGAAACCAGGTCGCACAGAGCGCCTTTGTTATCGACGACAACGAATACCCGCCGATTATCGACCCGTCGGAGCTTGTCATTCTCGACCAGGAAACCCACGCATGGGCGGCCCGGATGGTTTCACAGGGAATCTATCAGCGCAACCAAGACGGGACCTTTGTTCTCAAGAGCGGCAACGCGACCGACGATCCTAACTCAGTCGTCGCCCGCCTGCTTGAGCGGTCGATGAATACGGCACCGCAGGCAGGCCCCGCGGCCGACGCTATCGCGATGATGCGCGACACCTACAAGGCCCTGCTTACGGACAAGAGCGAGGCCGCGGGCAAAAGTAGCGGGCTCGACGTGAACACGCTACTCGTGACGCTCATGCAGCAGAACCAACAACTGATGATGAAAATGTTTGAAATAGGCCGAGCGCCCGCGGCCGCGGTCGCGCCAGCAGCAACAGCACCGGCCGCGCCGACGCTCGAACTCTTCGACCAGTTCGAGCAATTCGCCGAGCGTATCGGCTTACGCGCGAAGTCAGTTCCGGCGCCTAGTTTCTTCGACGAACTGAAGCCCTACATTCCAATGATGATGCCGCTATTGTTGCGCTTCATGGGACCGACCGGCCCCATGCCACCGCCAGGCGCCGCGCCGCCGCCAGGCGTCCCCGCCGCGGTCGCGCCACCGCCCGATGCTCCACCAGGCCCGCAGCAGATCGACGTAGGCCAGGCGTTCGGCAATCTGGTAGCCAACGCCCTCAAGCTCGAACACGACGGAACGCAGGTCGCGGCTTCCATTGAACTCATGCACAGCGAGGACGTATACGACCAGTTGCGAGCGATGGGGAAAGATAATCTCACCGCGGCATTACTCCGCACGCCACACGCCGACACGTTCACCAAGAGCGGAGCCGCGGTCGCAAAGATCCTCGACGAGTTCATCGAGTACGGAGCCCCGGAGAACGTCCAGTGAGCGGCAAGGTGAAGCGCCCGCAACGCGCGGCCGCGGGCGTCTCGCTTCAGGCGCCCGCCGCCCTGCCACCCGTTCCACCACCGCAAGACGAGTACGCCGAATACGCGCAGGTTATCGCGGTAACAATCGGCCAAGGCGTACCCGGCGACATGTTCGCCGATTTAGTCAATGCGCAGAATCCCGAGCTTGTAAGGAAGGCGGCCGCGTACACATTCGACGAATGCTTGGCTTGGTTCAACCAGACCAAGAGCGCCGCCGACATCCTCAACGCAACGCCGGGCTTTGATGTGTTCGTGCGAGCCTTCCACGCGCGAGCGCTTCTAACATATCCGAAGGTGAGCCTATGACCGTTACTTGCGGACTGTGTCTTGAGATGCTGAAGAAGCCGCCGACAATTCTAACGCCGGAGAATCAGGCGAGCTTTACAGCCCGCGGAGTGCCGCCCGTCATCACTCCCGAGATTGAATATCAGCAATGCATGTTCTATCTCGCGCAGCACTTCGCCCAGCGCCACCCGAACGAGGCCCGCGCCCTTGAAGCTATGGCCGGATCTTTCCAAATGCATTTAGTCGCCAAGTCGGCTATCTGTACCGATCCTGAGTTCGAGCGATTACGAGAAGAGGCCCGCGCGTTCCACTATTGGGCGCTCAAGGGCGAAATCTCGATAACCGCTCAAAAGAAGTAGAGCCCCGCCCCACACACGCGGCCTTGCAGGGCAGTAAGGCCGCGTGATACCCTCCAGTCGATAAAGCGTGTACGCGTACACGCAAACCGTGAACGCTTCGCAGGCGTTTGACTGACCGAGGACCCACCCCATGCCTAAGAAACGGCCGGAGAGAATCCGACCCATCAAGCCGGGCGTTATTCGCCGTTGCGATAACTGCCCTCAGACATACACCCCCAAGAAATCGGATCATCGTTTCCATTCGCCAGAGTGCCGCGCCGACTTTCACAAGTTCGGGCCGGTATTCCTCCGGCTCGACAATCGCATAGGCGGCAAGGTTTCAGAGAAGCTGTACCCGTTCTGGAAGGTCTTAGACCAACAGCAGCGGGCCAGGTTCAAGACCGACAATCCCGACGATGCGCGACTGTATGAGGCCCGGAGCGCCAGCGAACAATGAGCCGCAGCGGAAACCCCTACGTCCGATTTTTCATCAACGACCACGAGGGCGAGTTAACCTTGCGTGGGTCGTCGCTCGCCGTTCGGTCGCTATGGCTGTCGATGGTTTTTTTGATGGAGCGAGGAACGCCGCGCGGTTATTTGCGACTTGACCCCAAGTCAGTAAAGGTAGGCGGGCCTACCCCTGACCCTACCCCGAAAAAGGTAGGGGGGCCTACCCATAACCCTACCTCAAAAAAGGTAGGGGGGCCTACCCCTGACCCTAACTCAAACGCAGCAGGGGGGCCTAACCTGATTCCCGCAAACGGCAGTCTAGAGGCTAATCTGTTTGCAATTCTCGGACTACCGGAAACCGACCGAAAGACGTTCGCCGACGCGATGCACGAGCTAGAACAGCGAGGCGTTTTCAGTCGTGATGAGAAGGGCGTTATCTATTGCCGCCGAATCATAAAAGAGGAGAAATACAAGGAAGCGCAGGCCAAATGGGGAAAGTTGGGCGCAGCCAAGCGCCATCAGAACGAAGGCGACCCTAGCCGCAAAAAGGTAGGGGGGCCTACCTCGAACCCTGCCCAGAAAAAGGTAGGGGGGCCTACCCCTGACCCTACCTCGCAAAAAGCAGGGGGGCCTGACTCCATTCCCCATACCACTTATATAAACTCCCCCCAACCCCCCTCGAACCGAGGGGGGCTAGACAAGAAGGCTTTAGCAGACAAACTCAAAGACCGGAGAAAGGCGGAATCCGGTGCTCAGTGACGACCATGCCATCGAGTTCGCCGCCCGCCTTGCCGACTTGCTCAGGGCGCCCCGCCGCGGGCTTGACAATACCGTGATCGAGCTTGGTAAACTGCTCTGTGAACTATGCACGAACACACGCGACGCCGAATTACTCACCGAAGCCGCCACGAAGCAGCACCGCGGCCGATGGTCATACCCCGAAGTCGCGAGCCTAATTCGTCGCATCGCTAACGCCGCCTCCCCCACCCCGCCAGACTGGCATGAGCAAATCGTTACCCGACTTTGCCTCATGCCTTCGAAAGACCTTGGCGGCCTTGTAGAGTTCGCACAAATCCGCGACGAACTCTATCGGGCCGTTTCCGAGGCCAGTTCCGAAGATCACGCCCAGCGCTCCATCGACGCCCTACTAAACACCGAAGAGGGCCAGCGACGTTGGCGCCCGACGCCGGATGAAATCCGCGCCATCATCGCAGAGACGCCCAAGAATCCACCGCCGAAGCGATACCCGGCAAACCCCAACTGTGAACAGTGCGACGGTACAGGCGTCGTCTTTTTGCCGCAGTCGATATACTCGCCAGCGACCGGCCTTTGGTATGACGGCACGAAAGACTGTCCATGTCGAACGTCGCCGCTAGTACCTGGTACTAAGTGAGGATTTCGACGCTACGGGACTATAGGAGCGTCGACCGAATGTCGATAGAATCTTTAGAAGCCGTAAACCTTCGCAGGGGGAACGGCCGGAAACGGAAAGAAGGAAATCAAATTGATTTACGCATCCAAGAGCCGCGCCGAAGAGATAGCCGCCCAGGTTCGACGCAACGGAAACCCCACAGTAAGAGCGGCCCGCACTAGCGACGGCTGGACAATTAGACACGATCACGGCTACTCAAACAGCGACGTCGTCGAGTGGGGCCAGTCGGCGCAATGAGCCGAGATATTTTTGCCGGGCCGCAACTTCGAGGCAGCATCGCCGCCGCCATGCGGGAAACCGGCCGCTGGGAAGGCCGCCGCGGCCGCTTGCGAATGCGCGTCGAGAAAGTCGCGCAGCCCCTTCTGACCGGCGAATACATTCGGTACACCGCACGCAACGGCCGCGGCCGTAAAAACCTTTGGACCGGATTCGCCGAAACAACCACGGCCGCGGTCGAAGCCCTCGACAGAATTTGGAAGTCACTACCCGCAGAAGAAAGGAACCACCATGAATCAGCCGCAGAATAAACCGCGCGTCCAGAACTTCAACGGCCGCGCCTGCTACATCGACGAAAACGGAGTCCCCGTTATGTTCGTCGACGACTTAGAAGGCATCGAGCGCCCGGCCGACTTTGCCCGCGTCGAGCTTATCGGAGGTCGCATCGTATGAACGCCGACCCCGCCGCCTTCGTCGTACCTATGGAAATCAAGGCCGAGCTAACCTTGCGTTTCGATGTGGTCGACTGGGTAACAATCGTCAATCACGCCCGCGCGATGTACGACGCCTTACCGGAGGATGAAAAATACAAGGAGTCGCCAGACGGAATCCACTTCGACGACGACGACCTAGTCGAGATCCCGGCCAAGCGTGCCGTAGAGGGCATCCAGGATGCTTTTATTTTTCTCTTGGAGCACTCCAACGCATTCGACGGCCCCCTGTATATCGCGCTTCATGGGTCCAGCGCATCGCAGGCCGAAGAGGTACACGACGACGACTACGAGGTCGAGCCATGAAGCTCTGGTACCGTTGCTCGTTTTGCAGCCCGGACCAATCGCGAGAGTTTGAAGTGCTGGAGCTTGACGGCGCCAACCTTCTAACGGGCGCAGAGGTTATAGCCGACGCTTACAAGCTCGTCTCAGAACAGCATCGGGCCGATTCCCCGAAGTGTCCCGCGTCGGGGTCCTGCCATATGGTCGAGTTCACGGTGAGGCCCGTTCAATGAACTACCCACCGTCGGACACCATCCGGCCAGGCCGGAAAGTAAAACTCACCGACGCCGACGCCGCGCGGCTTATCGCGATGCGCCGAAACTCCGAAGTCGGAGCGATCGAATTATTTTTCCATGTGTTCGCGCGGCCCGCTGGCAGCAGCAAAGCCCCGTCTAAAATCCCGAGCGGTTCTCGGAGTCTTACGGTCTACTCAGCCATGAATGCCGAGCAGATCATTAACGGAGGCCCGACCGCGGGCCTACAGTTTGCAGCGCCGCAAGCGTTGCTCGCGTTCTACGAACAGACGAAGGAAAGAAAGCCCAAATGAATACACCCATTCCCGACGACGTTTTAAAACAGATTCAGGCCAAGCTGTCGGACAACGGCCAGACGCTCAAGATTCGGTACATCGACAAAGACCCGAGCAAGGGCCTGTTAGGTGTGCGGATCACGAACGCCAAGAAGTTGATGGAGGAAGTCTGGTCTATGCAAATTCTGGACCGCTCGACCGTCTCTCTCGCGATTGGCGGATTCGATAACGACCACCATGTTTCACTAACCGGCGAGGACGGCGAAACGTTTTTAGAGTCCATCGCCGCGGAGATCCCGCGCGAGCTTTGGGACTTGATCCCGACAGCCGCGGCCAGCCAGCAGCAGGCCGGGCCGTCCGTTGCCGAGGTCGCGAAGCTAACGCAATTCCTCAAGGACAAGTACCCCGCGCAGTTCGGAGCCTACGGCACCGCGACCGTTGCGCCCGATTTCTACCAAGCCATTATCAACCTGCTTTCGACCGTCGACGCCGACTACAGAAGCCGCCGCGACTACGACTCGATTGTCGAGATGGAAGCCGCGGCCCGAAAGGGAGACATCCAAGCAAACCACCACCTAGCCGCGGTGAGCCAGGCCGCAGATGAAAACATGCGACAGGAACTCCGCATCGCCGCGTTGTATCTCATGTATGCCGCCAACGACGCCCGCGCGGCCGCTATCAACGCCCGCGCCCGCATGAGTTCGTTAGGGCTAGCCGTTCCGCCCGCGGCCGCGTTCCCGGAAACCCCCGACATGACGCCCGACAATTTGCGCGACCAAATCATAGACGTTTCGTTGACGATAGAAAGGCCGACGTTCGACGCCCAAACAAACCGCGAGCGACGGCTACTGAACTGGGAGGGAAAACGCATCCTCTCTCTGGAATTGCCGGGCGAGAAAGTCAACGGCCTAGGCGACGGGCGCCCGCTACTCACCGGCCCGGCCGACGTGAACCGCGGCGACATGGTAGTAGTCGCGAACGGCAACACGCCGCAGTATCGCCAGATGGGAACCGTTATCGAGACGCACGCGGAACACGCACAGATTCGCTTTCACGCGAACGGCCCGCTTGTCCCCATCAACTACAGCGACCTGGTACGGATGTGAAGCCAGGCCGCCGCGCCGCGCTCTATCTCCGGGTAAGCACGGCAGACAAACAAACCCCGGAAAACCAAGAGGCCCCCCTTCGCGCGTATTGCGCCGCGGAGGGGCTTTCCATTGTCGCGGTCTACATCGACCGCGCGAGTGGAGCCAAGGGGCCGCGCCCCGAGTACGAACGCATGAAGGCCGCCGCATACCGCCGCGGTTTCGACGTGCTCGTATTTTGGGCAATGGATCGTTTCAGCCGCGCCGGAACAATCCGCACCGTAGCCGAGCTTGAATCGTTGACGGCCGCGGGCATCACATGGCGCAGCATCCAAGAGCCGCACCTAAGCACCACCGAGCCCACCGGGCAATTGTTGCTCATGATTCTAACTTGGATGGCCCAGCAGGAACGCGTACGAATGGTCGACCGCGTCAACGCCGGGCTTGACCGCGCCCGCGCCGAAGGCAAGACGCTTGGACGCCCGCGCGTCGAACTGACCCAGCCGCAAAAGGAGTATATCCGCACCGGCCGCACCGCTCTATCAATTCGCTGGATGGCTAAGGCGTTAGGCATCCCGCAAACCGCAGTCTATCGAGAAATCCAAAACCAGAAAGTCAACCCACCCCATGCCAAGACGACAGCCAGTACAGGCCCCACTGATAGAACCAGAAAACGAAAAGCCGACGACGCAGTATCGCGCGACGTTCGAGCAGCCGCGCGGACACCTGAACCGACTAAACGTAAAAGTCCCCGGCCAGATCGAGATCGACATTCTCGCGACTAGCCGAACGCTCAAGCTCTGGGAAGTCCGCACCGTTTGGAATAACAAGCCGCTCTGCAAGTCGAACGGCGATCCGATAGTAACGGCATCCCCCGCCCTCGCACAGCAGGCCGTTGCCGAGCTATACGAGCGCCGCGTTTCCGAATGGCGCGAGTTCAAGGGGCAGCTATGAGAGCCAACGGCCGCGACGTCCTGCAATGGGCCGTCGCCACGTTCGGCCCCATCGCCGCGCAACTGAACGAGCGCGGCATGCGATTTGTCGAGGAAGCCGTAGAGGTCGCGCAGGCCGCGGGCGTGAACAAGGCGCAAGCGCTGGCGATCATCAATCGCGTATATGACCGCCCAGCCGGAGACGTGCGAAAAGAAATCCCGCAGGCCGGGCTAACACTTCTCTGTCTTTCCCAGGCCGCAAGCGTCGACCTTGAGGACGCCGTAGCGGCAGAGTTTGAGCGCATCCAGTCGATACCCGCGGTCCACTGGAAGCGCAGGCACGAAGAGAAGGCCCAGCAAGGAATCATCGCACCAACCGCCCCGGACGAGGCGTCGCGCTGTGTTCATTGCGGCATGCCCGCGCGGCCGCTGGAGACTTGCAGGTATTCGGCCGCGGGACACCAAACCCTGAAGCTCCCCGCTGGTACGACGTGCGGAGACTGCGCTTTCTTCAAGCGTTGCGCCGCGCTCATACAGGCCACACCCCAGCGCGACCATTGCGACTGGTTCCCGATTCGCTTTCGAGGGCCGAACGCATGAAAGCCCTTGTCTGGCACCTCGACTACAGCGAGTCGAGTAATTCAATTACCGGACCCGACGCGCCGACGCATCCCCGATTATTCGCGGTCGAAATCCCGCTGGGGAATAAAGGCCACTTTCGGAAAACGGTACAGAAGATCCTAGCCGACCGCGGCTTGCTTGTGACCACTGAACACATGACCGAGGCGTTTATACCGCTGCACGTCATCACCAAAATTGAGGAGATCCCATGAAAACCTTTGATGAGGCGTTGCGCTCTGTAGCCGTGCTAGTCGACGGCGACCCGCAGAACAACCCGGCCGACTTCGCCGCCGCCTTTGATACCGCCAAGGAGCGATTAGACCGCGTGCGCTCCATCGTCGACGAGGCGCACAACAGCACCGAGCTTGACGACATCCTAATACAGACCGCGGACGCGTTGGACGCGTTTCAATCCGACAGCCCCGGCAGTTTGCGGAGGGCACTACACGTCGCTATGGAAATCGGCTTGAGAATCGGAATCGAGATGGAGCGCCAGGAATTGCCGGGCATGGAGCGCGAGCCGTCACCACCAGGAAACGCGCACCGCTCAAGGAACACCGATGCTGACCCTAAGTGATCGCAATTCAGTAGTGCTCAAGGTCGAGAAGGCCGCCGACACGTTGCGAGAGGTCGCGGCCGCAATTTACAACATTGAAAACAAGCGCGGCCGCGCAATGGGGAAAATCGACCAGCGCCTACACGACCGATTGCGCCGCGCCGCCGCACAGCTTGACGAACACGTCGGCGGTTACCTGCTCGGATGCCCAAAAATAGAAATAAGCGGCGGCTCGCGTATTGCTCGAAGCATGGCGAAATTGAGGGCTATCTCGTCTGCCGGCATATCGTCGCGGGTGAAGAAAAGACAGCTTTCGTCGAGCATCCTGGGAAGTCTCACGAGACGATGGGGCAAGCTCTGTGCTCGCGCTGCGTGGCTAAGGATTTTAGCGGCTTCCGGAAAGACCTGGATCCGGGTCACCTGTCGTTGATGTGCGGGTTCTGTTGTCGCGATCGCGGCTGGAACAAAGTCACGGTCGAACCGACTTTAACGCTCGGCAGTCTGGGCGTCCTGGACGTCGAGCAATTGCAGTAGTTGGCGGCCGGCGTCTTTCCTTGCTGCTCTGGTCGCGTGATGGTGCTCGAGATCATAGACCAGGTGGCACCACTGACAAAGGGCCTTTAGGTTTTCGTCGCGATCGTCGCCGGCGACGTGGTTCAAGTGCGCGACGGTCAACACTACCCGAATCGAGCGAACCTTCAGTTCTGCATCCTGCGGCTGTTGGTGGCGATTCATCCGGGGACTGGGCCGGCCTTGGTGATGAAACCAGACGTTACCGGGCGCGTGACCTGGTGCTCTCCAAAACATCCAATAGTATGCGCGGCTTGGAATCCTTCCGCTTATGGTCTCGACTGTTGCGCGGTCGGGTTTTTTGCAGTGCTCGCAACAATTGCCGGCGCGTGCGAGGATCCGCGGCCGGGTCACGGTTCGCCATTCGGGGCCGTAGTGGTGACGAAGCTCGGCTCGGATCGGCATGTTTTTTGATGGGGGGAACCTTCGAACCTTTCGGACGGCGTCAAACCGTTATTCTCCGGCTTGTGGGCCTTCGAACCTTCTGGACACCAGACTCGGTTATTCTCCGGCTCCCCTTGTTCAGATTCTACGCTTGGCGGGGGCTGTTTGATAGGTTCAATTTTGGGGTAGTACATTCGAAGCGCTTCGCGCATCAAGTGGCACCACTCGCATATTTCGACGGCGGGTTCTTCTTTGCAGATTCGGCAGAGCATACCCCTTAGTGCGTCGACGGGGCGAAACGCGCTAAGAATGATCGCTCTGTACGACCCCACGGCACGGGCCGCTGTCAAAGACGGCTGGAAAACAGATCCACGTAGACACCCTTGGATGAAGCCAAGCAAAGAAAACGAAAACGGGCGACTCGTAAGCCGCCCGCCGTTCGCCGCAGGATGAGAAACGACGGCGGCCGGGGAGGCCGCGCGAAGAAACCAACCAGACGTTATGTTAGCATTTTTGAGAGTCCGCAGTAGTTGAGAAAACTGGAGAACCCCACCCCATGAAGATTGAACGAGACGACATAGTCAGTGTCGATTTATACCCCGCGCAAGCACCCGACACCGGCCCGGCCTTTTCGGAGGTCAACGGCAAATACCTTGGATTAAACGGCGCCGTCAACGCGGAAGGCGTCCACATGATAGCCCTCGACATGGGGCCGATTGTAGGCGCCCACGTCGCGACCGGCCGATTTGTGTTCGGACCCAGCGCCCCCGCGGCCGATGGTTCCGAGATCACGGAGACGCCCATTCTCGACGCGACGCCGGTAGAAGAGACGCCCGTTATCGGTGTGCTGTATCTGGGACCGCCCGACGGATACGCGCAGGCCGAACTGATGAAACTCTTTGGCCCGCAGTGCCGTTGGATTAGCCACGCGACCCCGACGGCCGCGCAGGCGGAAGCATACCAGCGGACGGAGCCGCGGGCCGCGCTTACGCTGTACGTCGGCACCATCCCGACCGCGAGCGCCGAGAATATCATGAGGTGTTCGGACATTCTGACCGCGGCCAAGCATGTGTCATTCCCGCAAATCGTAAGCGTCCTACCCGAGCAAATCGAGGAAGCCCGCGCGAACGCACCCGAGGGAATGGGCCTAGCCGCCCTGATCGTCGACAATGCAGCCGCCGCCGTTTGATTTGACGCCCGAAGAGTCGGCCGAGGTCGCGAAGCATATCGCGGCCGCGGTCGACCGCATCGGCGACGGCGCCCGGATGGTCTGTTACAACATGCAGAACCCCGACGGCACGCCGCGAGTCGATGAGCACGGCCGCTGCTTGGTATACCTCGTTACGAACGATCCCGAACTATGGGGCCGTGTAATGGAGTTAGCGAAACGATTTGGCGTCTATACGCGGGCGAGGGAGGGTCAGAGACAGCCCCCGCCCCAAGAGCCGCCGCACCCCTTAACAATCGTCTGAGCGCAACGCAGGCGCGAAAGACGGGCAATCCCCGAGAGAGTCGACCCAATGAATCCAACCACGGCCGCCGCGGCCTTTATTCTTCTATTCGCATTCGTGACGCTGTTCTGTCTTTGCCGGGCCGCGGGAAAGCCGCCCGCGCCGCGGCATCCCCTGTATGATGGGCCATGCCCAGCGGGCCAGGCCGCCCGCTACGGCGAATGCTGGTCCTGTATGAATCGGCTTCCCCACCCGAGCCCCGCTCACCGCGTTTGTTTGGATTGCGGCCGCCCCGACGATGAGCGGTACCACAACGGCATAACCGGCAACTGCTTGGGGGACTGGCAATGAGGAAAAAATACAGACTGTTCACCAATGACCGCGGGACACGCGCGGGCGTCAAGCTCTATTCCGGCCTATTGGACGTGATGGCATCGAACCCCGCCGAGGCCGCGCTTAAATGCCCGGTCGGATTCGGAAAGGCCGTCGCGATACGATGGCCCGAAAAGTTCTGGAGCGCCACTGACCGGGCGTGGCTCGAAAGACACGTGTTCCCCGTATGAGCGCCGAGCTTTGTTCGTTCCCGAAATGCGCCTGCCCCAACATCGCGGAATGCGGTTCGATGATCGCACAGCGACCCATACAGGCGCTCAATAGCGAGGCGTGGCAGTTCGGCCCGACGTGGACCTATCCAAAAATCGCAAAGCGGATCGAGGCCCGCGCGAACGCATCGCCGCCGCTCCGTCGAGACTTGGTTATTTGGTCGAGTGACTACATGGTGCGAATCCGCGAGCAGGAGGACCAATGGAGGGACTAACGCCCGCGATGATGCGAGCCGCGGCCCGTTTCTTTGCCAAGGTTCGATTTAATCGACCAGACCGGCCTAACGGCTGCTGGACGTGGACCGGATCACGGCAGAACGACAAGCGGGTTTGCTATGGTCTATTTCAGAAGTCGGCCGGATCGCGCGGCCGGATCGTCGCCCACAAGTTTTCATTTGAGCTTGCGGGAAAGACGCTCGCGGAAGGCGAGGAGATCGGGCATACGTGCCACAACGAGCTATGTGTTCGGCCGGATCACTTAAAGGCCATCGACCACCCGGCCAACGTCCGCGAGATTTGGACTGTAGGCAATGGAGCGAGGAAGCGCGAGCGCCGGGCCGCGAAGCTCGCAGCAAGGGCGGCCGCATGACGGCGCCGCGGTATCTGTACCTGAAATGGAAAAAACGCCAGGAGAAACCATGTCGGAAACCCCGCTAGTACAAATCGCATGCGCCAAATGCGGCCGCCGTCTCGGAGTACGGGCGATGTCAAAGGACGGCCCGCAGTGGACCGAGCATTTCGTAAGCGCCGAAGTCGCCGCCGCGGTAGCAGATGAGGCAGGATGGAACATCGACGCGCAGGGCGCGACCTGTCTAGGCTGCCAGCCACCGCCCGAGGCCCACTGCTACGACTGCGGAATAATTACCCCGCCAACTGAAACGGCTTACATCGCGCAGGTTGAAGGCGACGGAATCAAGGGGCTCGCGATTGCTGTGTTCTGCCCGAACTGCGGCCGCGACCGGGGTATAGCACCACTGGACCTGAAAGAGCTACGACGCCTTGAAAAAAACTGAAGGAGTGCCGAAATGATGGTTCAGTGTCAGAAGTGCGAATACTGGCAGATCGACGGCCAAACGTGGGCGAGCCGCGAGAAAGCCCCGTTTGGGCAGTGCTTGAGGTACGCGCCGCGGCCGCAGATCGAGGGCCACGCCACGAGCGAAAAATTTCCGGCCGCAAAAATCCACACGTCGGAGTATATCCGATGGCCGAAAACCGACCGCGCCGACGCATGCGGAGAGGGCGTCGAGATCAAAAAACAGAAATGAAAAAACTTATCGCGAGCGCCCTTCGTTGGGCGTCAAATAAAATTGACGGGAAACCGGCCGACGTAGTCGCAGTCGACCGGGTGTCGGACTACGGGCCGCGTTCTGCCAGCGGCCCGCCGACGCTTGACCTTTCGAGCATGCCCGAGCCCGAGGGCGTCGCGGGCGCCATCGCGCGGGCTCGCAACCCGGCAGACATCGAGGTTAGATGGGCGAGGTATAACCAACAGTTCTGCCAGGTCGCATGGACCCACGCAAGCCGACACGCCGAGGGCGAGCA
>Ga0209431_10000586_pt1 | contig 30366 bp, 27 predicted proteins | sample RifCSP13_3_FD_184021 | JGI IMG/M metagenome (GOLD analysis project Ga0209431, IMG submission 184021) | Soil microbial communities from Rifle, Colorado - Rifle CSP2_sed 13_3 (SPAdes) (version 2) | ecosystem: Environmental > Terrestrial > Deep subsurface > Rock core/Sediment | place: Rifle...
CACTGAACCCCTGAGACAGACCCTTTAATTCAAGAAATTCAGGCGATGAAATAAGGTTTGTATCTATTACCGTGTCTGTGAGTAAACCACTCCTCTTTGTAGTTGCCGTAATCCTGAATGCATTGTGTTCAATGTCGCTGTCAATGGATAGATCCAGAGAGGTAAGATCCGGAAACTCCTTCGTAGCCAACTCTTTTAACCCCCCCAGCATTCCCTCCAAGGATCCCTTGTCCCGTAATGACTCCTCACTAAGCCCTTGCATAACGGCAGCTGAGGCTATAACGCCTTTCTCCACCCTTCTGTTTTCGAATTTGGACAGCAGATCAAAGAACCTGTTAATCCCCTTTACTATGGAGGCAAGGCCGCTCCCTCCGACTGAGACCTTCCCTGTCTTGAGGTTTATCTTGTCAGTTGCCAGTTCAAGGAGGTGCTCCTTGAGTAGGAGTTCGTCCTTAATATACTTCTCCTCTTTTCCCTTCTTTACCCTGTAGAGAGGCGGTTGGGCAATGTATAGGTGACCGTTTTCAATAATAGCAGGCATCTGCCTGTAAAAGAAGGTAAGGAGAAGGGTCCTTATGTGCGCTCCGTCCACGTCGGCGTCGGTCATTATTATAACGGTATGGTAGCGCAGCTTTGCTACATCGAAATCTTCCTTACCTATCCCGGTTCCCATGGCAGTTATAAGGGTCCGTATCTCCTGACTCGTGAGCATCTTGTCGAATCTGGCCTTCTCAACATTCAGTATCTTTCCCTTCAAGGGAAGGATGGCCTGGCTCTTCCTTTCCCTTCCCTGCTTGGCAGAGCCGCCTGCTGAATCCCCCTCAACCAGATACAACTCGCTCTTTGCAGGGTCCCTCTCCTGGCAGTCCGCAAGCTTTCCCGGAAGCGAGCAGCCGTCAAGCGCACCTTTCCTCCTTGTAAGTTCCTTCGCCTTCCTTGCAGCCTCTCTTGCCCTTGCTGCATCAACTGCCTTTTCCACTATCTTCTTAGCTACAGTCGGGTTCTCCTCAAGAAACATGGCAAGCCTTTCGTTTACAAGGCTCTCCACATACCCCTTCACCTCGCTGTTGCCGAGCTTCATCTTTGTCTGACCCTCAAACTGGGGGTTAGGGATCTTCACGCTGATAACAACAGTAAGCCCCTCCCGGATATCGTCGCCCTCAAGATTCTCCTTAAGCCCTTTCAACAGGTTATTTGCGGTTATGTAGCTGTTTACTGTCCTTGTTAAGGCGGACTTGAACCCTATAAGATGGGTACCTCCCTCATATGTATTAATATTATTGGCAAAAGTATATGTGTTTTCACTGTATGAGTCGTTGTACTGCATGGCCACTTCTATATGAACCGTGTCCCTGTCACCCTCAATGTATATGGGGTCGTGCAGAGGCACCTTGTTCTTGTTGAGGTGTTCCACAAACGACACAATCCCGCCCTTATATTCAAACTCGTTTTTCTTGCCGTTTCTCTCGTCTTCTATGATAATAAGAAGCCCCTTGTTCAGGAATGAAAGCTCCCTTAATCTCTGGGAAAGGATATCAAAACTGTATTCAGTAGTTTCAAATATCTTGGCATCCGGCTTAAATCTTATCTTTGTCCCCTTTCTCTTTGTCTCTCCGGTTACAACAAGCTGTGTCACGGGATTTCCTCTCTCGTACTTCTGGTGATATACCTTTCCATCCCTGAATATCTCCAGGTCCAGCGACTCTGAAAGGGCGTTTACCACGGATGCCCCGACACCATGAAGACCGCCTGATACCTTATAGGCGCTGTTTTCAAACTTTCCGCCTGCATGAAGTACCGTCATCACTACCTCTGCAGCCGACTTGTTTTCACCCTTGTGCCAGTCAACAGGTATGCCTCGCCCGTTGTCTTCAACAGTTACTGAACCGTCAACATGGATTATGACGTCCACCCTGGAACAGTGACCAGCCAGGGCCTCATCCACACTGTTGTCAACTATTTCATAGACCAGGTGATGTAGTCCCCCAGGCCCTGTGCTTCCTATGTACATTGCAGGCCTCTTCCTGACTGCCTCAAGGCCTTCAAGCACCTTTATCTGCTCTGCACCATATTCACTCTCTTCTTTCTGATTATTTACCATTTATAACCTCATCGGCATAACTATTGAAATATGTTCTCCACCGTCTTTCAAACCGCCTATCTTAACAGGGCCAAACTCATCATTTATCTCTATCTTGACTGTCTCCTCATTAATACTGTTAAGGGTTTCTATCAGATAACGTGCATTAAACCCTATAACTATCTCTTCCCCGGAAAATTCAGCATCTATACTCTCAGATGCCTCCCCTATATCAGGATTTGCTGTGAAAACGTCTAGCTGTCCCTTTGTGACCGAAACCTTAACACCTCTTGATTTTTCACTAGAGAGGACCGCTACCCTCCTTAACGCCTTTATCAAAAGCTCCCTGTTTACCTTTACCTCCCTTTCTCCTTTTGCAGGTATAACCTGCTTATAGTCAGGGAAATCACCCTCTATCATCCTTATTGCAAGTAATGTATTTCCAACCTTAAATACGCCATTATTGTCCGTAATATTTACCATTAAATCATCGCTGCTTCCTTCTATAAGCTTTTTAAGTTCCCCGGCCCCTTTCCTTGGGATTATCACTCCCTTTCCTATCTCCACATCCTTTAAAGAAGGGTCTTTATAATTCATTAATGACAGTCTGTGCCCGTCAGTCGCAACCATCCTTAACTCATCATCTTTCTTTTCTATAAATATCCCGTTCAGTGTATACCTTATCTCGTCTGTTGATACTGCATATATAGTTTTTTCTATCATCCTGCTTATAACCTTGGATGATAAAAAGAAGAAAAGCCTATCCTCGTAAGATGGAAAAGATGGATACTCTTCAGCAGGTAGGCCAACTATGTTAAATACAGCCTTTCCGGAACGCACTTCAAGGTGATTTCCTTCCTTTTTTAATAACTTTAATTCACCTGCCTCCATCTCTTTTACCATTTCAAACAGCTTTTTGCCAGGCACAGTCAGGCTACCGTCTTTTATTACATTTGCCGGATATACTGTATCAACCCCAATTTCAAGGTCTGTAGCCTTTATCCTGAGATTATCGTTCCTTGTCTCCAGAAGTACATTTGATAATATTGGCATAGTGCTTCTCTTTTCCACCATGCTTTGGGTTTTAAGTAAACCGTTGTAGAGATCATCTCTTTTTATTGTCAGCTCCATACTTATTACTCCTTATATATTAAAGATATATTTATAAAGTACTTATAATAATGCCTGTGAAAATGTTTATAACATAGCTAACCATTTAATAATATTATTACTTCTCTGTTGTATTTTATATATCTATTACTGTTGATAACCTTATATATCCTGTTGGTTAATAGATATTAATGTAAAAAATACCTTCCATCCTCACTAATTACCCAGCTTTGTAGACAAGGTGTCAACAGCGTTCTTTATTAAATGATTTGTAACTATCTCCTTCTCCATCTTTTTTACTGCATACATAACGGTGGAGTGATCTTTGTTGCCAAAATCCCTTCCTATCTGGGGATACGAGTCTTTTGTCAGAGTCCTGCAAAGGTACATTGCAACTTGCCTTGGTATAGCTATTGTCTTTAATTTTCTCTGAGATTTCAGGTCAGATACCTTGATATTATAAAACCCTGCTACAGCCTTTTGTATATCATCTATAGTAAGTATCCTGTTTTCCTCATTTATCTTTAATACATCCTTTACCATACCCATTGTTATATCCTGGCCGGTAAGAGAGGAAAATGCAAGAACGTTTGTAAGGGCGCCCTCTAATTCCCTTATGTTCGACTTAAAATGAGTGGCTATAAAAAAGGCAACATCATTAGGGATGTTAAAGGAGTTTAATTCTGCCTTGTTTTTTAGAATTGCAACCCTTAATTCAAGATCAGGTGGCTGAATATCAACTGTTAGCCCCCACTCAAACCGAGATCTGAGTCTCTCATCCAGTTTTTGTATGTCTTTTGGGAAGCTATCACTTGTCATTACTATCTGTTTATGGGATTCGAATAGGGTATTGAATATATGGAAAAACTCCTCCTGGGTCCTTTCTTTACCTGCTATAAACTGTATATCATCTATTAGAAGGACATCAGCCACCCTGTATTTGGCCTTAAATTCATCCGCCTTATTAAACCTCATTGCAGTTACAAACTCATCCGTGAACCTCTCCGAGGAGACATAAATAACCTTTGACCTGCTTTTTTTGGAAAGGGCATGATGACCGATAGCGCAAAGAAGATGTGTCTTACCAAGCCCAACCCCGCCGTATATAAAAAGGGGGTTGTAGGTCTTACCAGGGTTGTTGCCTACAGCAAAGGAAGCGGCCCTTGCAAACTGATTTGAGGATCCTGCCACGAAACTTTCAAAGGTGTACTTATTATCGAAGAAGGTTGCACCCTTTGGCACTTCCTGTTGGATAATCTTCTTTTCGTCCTCTTTTCCGGTCTGTTCAGACATACTGGACCTAATATATCTTCCACTTTCCTTCTTCACTTTAAAGGCTACAGATAAATCTTTTTTACTTACCTCTTTCAGGGTGTCAGCTATAAGACCACTGTAGTTGTCGTATAACCAGTCCTGAAAGAACTTATTAGGGACCTCTATCTCGACTCCTCTCTCATCAATTGAAATGAGTTTCAAAGGTTTGATCCAGGTGTCAAAGTTGTGATTATTTACCTTTCCCTTTATCAGAGAGAGGCTCTTTTCCCAAATATGATCCATAACCCAGCCATAGTTATGCACAACGTTGTAAACATCTGTGGATAACTTAAAAAATTGAATAATATTAGATAGTTAGTATATATTTATCGACTTGTAACTATAGCAGAAAGGAATGACTGTTTGCAAGTATTATTTATTACACAACCTGCTATAGCGGCACCGCAACACTTTCCACAATGTCATTTATAACTACTTCTGCATCCCCTCTGTCGGACTCCAGTCTGGAGCTTAACATTACTCTGTGAGAAAGGATAGGAAATACCATTTCTTTGATGTCATCAGGGATGCAGTAGTCCCTCCCGTCAGCCATCGCCTTTGCCTGCGCTGCCCTGTAAAGGTGTATAGCCCCCCGAGTGCTTACCCCAAGGGCAAGGAGCTCGGAGGTACGGGTAGCGCTGACAATCTTTAATATGTAATCAACCAGGGAGCGTTCCATGCGGACTTTTTCGGAAAAGGCCTGCAGCTCAAGCACCTCGTCCGATGAGACCACTGGTAAAAGGTCTTCTACCCTGTTTCCTCCCTGTGATGTCAGGATTTCTACCTCATGGGCCTCGGAGGGGTAACCTATCTTAATCCTCATCATAAACCTGTCGAGCTGTGACTCAGGCAATGGAAAGGTTCCGTGGTACTCAAGGGGATTCTGTGTAGCAAGTACCATAAAAGGCAGGGGTAAAGGGTAGGTCCTGTTTTCTACGGATACCTGAAAATCGTTCATTGCCTCCAGGAGGCAGCTTTGAGTCTTGGGAGTTGTCCTGTTTATCTCGTCTGCCAGGATTATGTTGGAGAATATAGGGCCCCGGTTAAACTCAAACTCGTGGTTTGTCTGGTTGTATATGGAGACCCCTATTATGTCGGAAGGAAGGAGGTCGCTCGTAAACTGGATCCTTTGGAAGGCGCAACCAAGAGACCTTGCAAGTGCGTGGGCAAGGGTCGTTTTCCCGACCCCGGGCACATCCTCTATAAGCAAGTGTCCCCTGGCAAGGAGGGCTATCACAGCCATCCTTATTACCTCCGGTTTGCCCTTTATAACTGTCCCTATATTTGCCTCAAGCGCCCTTATTTTGTGGGTCTCATTATTCATCTCCGGGAGTTTATCAAAAGGAAGAGATTGAGTCAAAGATTTAAAATACTTTTTTATTGTAATAAATCATGATAGATTCATGACGATATTAACCGATAAGTAGGAGGAGATATGATCTCTAAGGTCTTATCAAGTGCTGTTCTCGGTATTGATGCCTATCTGGTAGGTGTGGAGGTTGACATTTCTCCTGGTCTTCCAGCCTTTTCCACAGTGGGGCTTCCAGATGGCGCTGTAAAGGAAAGCAAGGACCGGGTCAAATCTGCCATAAAGAACGGAGGTTACTCATTCCCAGAGAGGAGGATCACTGTAAATCTTGCCCCAGCTGATATAAAGAAGGAGGGTTCATCTTATGACCTACCGATAGCAATCGGCATCCTCTCTGCAATTGGAGTTGTCAAGAAGGACAGGCTTTCGGACTACGCTATCCTGGGAGAGCTTTCCCTTGACTGCAGGGTCAGGCCAATAAGAGGTGCACTGCCAACAGCCATTGGCGTTAAGAGGGCAGGGTTAAAGGGGCTTATTATTCCATCTGAAAATTCAAAGGAGGCCGCTGTTGTTCCAGGAATAGAGGTCATCCCAGTGGAGACGTTACCTCAAGTGGTAAGTTTTCTGAATGGTGAAGAGGAGATAAGGCCAGTTGAGATAGATATGGAAGGAGTTTTCAAGACATACTCCCAGTATCAGGAAGACTTTACGGATGTGAAGGGCCAGGAGCACGTGAAGAGGGCACTGGAGATAGCTGCGGCTGGAGGCCACAACATTTTAATGGTAGGCCCTCCTGGGTCGGGAAAGACCATGCTTTCCAGGAGGATTCCGACAATCCTTCCCGACATGAACCTGGATGAAGCCATGGAAACAACCAAGATACACAGCATAATGGGGCTTCTTCACTCAAGCACATCCCTTATTGCCACAAGGCCTTTTCGCGCGCCGCACCATACGATTTCTGACGCCGGACTAATAGGAGGCGGGACTATCCCAAAACCGGGAGAGGTCAGCCTTGCCCATAACGGCGTCCTTTTCCTGGATGAGCTTCCTGAGTTCAAGAGGAACGTCCTTGAGGTTTTGAGGCAGCCGCTGGAGGACGGGGTAGTCACCATATCCAGGGCAGTAGTATCCCTTACATATCCTGCAAGGTTTATGTTGGTTACAGCAATGAACCCCTGCAAGTGTGGAAACTTCGGGGACCAGCAAAAGGCTTGCTCATGCACCCCCAATGAGGTACATAAGTACAGGGCGCGCGTCTCAGGTCCTTTACTAGATAGGATAGACATACATATAGAGGTGCCTGCAGTCAGGTACAAGGAGCTTTCAGCAGCGAGGGCAGGGGAGAGCTCGGAGGAGATAAGAAAAAGGGTCAATTCGGCCAGGGATATCCAGAGAGAAAGGTTCACCGGGAAGGGTATCCACTGCAACTCACAGATGTCTTCAAGGCACATCAAGAAGTACTGCGTTATCAGAGAAGACGCTGACAGGCTCCTTGAGAGCGCAGTAGACAGACTTGGTCTGTCAGCCAGGGCATTTACAAGGATACTGAAGGTCGCGAGGACCATATCGGACCTGGACAGGTGCGAGGATATTGAGGCAAGGCATGTGGCTGAAGCGATACAGTACAGGTCTCTGGACAGGGGAGTGGTGTAGGTTCCGTAATTATTGAATAGGAGATGCGGGGACAATGGAAGAACCACTTAAGATCGTCTACTCTTACAAGTTTGAGGACGGCTATGAAAAGTCATTCGATCTCCTGATTGACAGGAAGGACCTGGGCTTTATACACAAGAGGAATCAGGCTCCTCCATCATGGGCAGAATTGGCAAAATACAGGTGTGAGAACTGCGCCCTCGACAGTTCATCTAAATACTGTCCCATAGCTGTGAACCTTGCCGACATCACAGAAGGGTTTAAGGACTATTTCTCATATGAAAATGTCTCCGTTACCGTATCAACCGAAGACCGCCGGTACGCAAAAGATACCAGTCTGCAGGAAGGGCTTGGAGCACTGATAGGGATAATCATGGTGACAAGCGGCTGCCCTTCCATGGAGAGGCTAAAGCCTATGGTCAGGTTCCACCTTCCATTTGCAACCCTTATGGAGACGACCTTCAGGACTATATCCATGTACCTTGTGGCACAGTATTTCCTGAACAGGGATGGCAAACCGGCGGATTGGAATTTGGAAGGGCTAAAGGAGATATTTACTCAGGTGGGGATCGTAAACAGGGACTTTGCACAGAGGCTTTTGGAGGCCGCAAAAAAGGATGCCAACGTGAATGCCCTTGTATACCTCGACTGCTTTGCATCAATGGTCCCGCTCTCTGCTGACAAGATCATGGAAGAGATAAAACAATATTTTTCTGTGTATTCGTAATATCAACCATGTGGAAAATAAGAAACAGTGACTGTTTATCCTACTCCTTGCGGGCACTTCTAAGAAAATAGGTATAACTACGACTATTAAAACTGATATTATAGAGACATCAAATAATGCGTCTGTAGCTCAGCTGGATAGAGCAATGGTCTTCGAAACCATTGGCCGCAGGTTCGAATCCTGCCAGACGCACCAAATATAAAGGAATGAGACAAAAGTATGAAAGATGCAGAGAGCAATGATCCGCTTCACGGCATAACCCTGGAGACGATCCTTACCCGGCTTGTTGAGCGATATGGCTGGGATGGACTGGGTGGGATGATAGATATAAGATGTTTTAATAATGATCCCAGCATCAAATCGAGCTTGAAGTTCCTGAGAAGGACCCCCTGGGCCAGAAAGAAGGTTGAAACGCTATATCTGAGCGTGGAAAGGGATGCTGAGAAAAAAGTGGAGACAATCGTTGAAGATAGATCTCAACCATTAAACTTAAGCGAGGTGAAGATGAATATCCTTGTACGCAATCTTTCGAGGAATACGACAGAAAAGGAGTTGATAGCGCTCTTTAGGTCCTTTGGGCAGGTGGACAGTCTCACCCTGGTGAAAGATAAGGAGACAGGAAAGTCGAAGGGTTTTGGTTTTGTCGAGATGCCCCATGAGGATGAAGCTATGGCTGCCATAGAAAAACTTAACGGACAGATGGTGGGCGGGAACAAAATACGGGTGAAAAGGGCGGAAGAGACGTAGAGGCAAATGAGGGTTGATTTTAATAATTTGACCTTGCCTTTTTGCCAAAACTGTATTAAGTTTTCTCAATGGCAGCTTGAGAGTTAATCTGAAAATTAGACGACTTAAAACAAGGAGGTTATATGGCTTCTGAAAAAATAGTTAATGTGACAGATGCTTCGTTTGAGGCAGAGGTTTTAAAGGCCAGCAAGCCAACCCTTATAGACTTTTGGGCATCCTGGTGTGCTCCGTGCAAGGCCATTGCTCCCATAGTGGATGAGCTGGCTGCAGAGTATGAGGGGAAGATAAAGGTCGCAAAGATGAATGTGGACGAAAACCCCATGACCCCGAGCAAGTTCGGAGTGAGGGGTATACCTACCCTTATACTCTTTAAGGACGGGAAGGTGCTGGATCAGAAGGTGGGAGCCGTCCCAAAGGCCCAGTTGGCGGATATGCTGAAGAAGGCACTGTAATCATCAGTAGATAGTAGACAGGGAACAAAATGATCGTTGGTCTATAATTTTCCCTGCCTACTGTCTATTTTTTATCCAAATCTCCTCATCCTTATATTCAAGAGCAGCCCTATCCCTATCAGGATTGTCATGATGAATGAGCCTCCATAGCTGAAGAATGGGAGCGGGACCCCTACAACCGGCATCAAACCTACTACCATCCCTATGTTTATAAGGAAGTGCCATGAGATCATGGCAATCACCCCGAAGGAGAGGATGGTTCCAAACCTGTCTTTACATTCCTTTGCAATGCTTACCCCCCACAGAACGAGGAACAGGAAGCCCATGATGACGATCATGGAACCAATGAATCCCCACTCCTCCGCCAGGACGGAGAAAATGAAGTCTGTATGATGCTCAGGCAGAAACTGGAGCTGGCTCTGCGTTCCTGACAGTAGACCCCTGCCGAATATCTTTCCTGATCCTACTGCAATCTTTGACTGGATGATGTGATAACCCGAACCCAGCGGATCCGCTTCGGGATTGAGGAATGTCATTAGTCTCATCTTCTGGTAGTCCTTCATGAAGTGCCAGAGTATCGGTACTCCTGCAATAAGTGAAGAGCCGGCGATTAGAAGGGATGGAAGTCTCACCCCTACAAACAGTATTATGGAGCCGAATATGGACAGGAGGATCAGGGCTGTACCGAGGTCAGGCTGTTTCATTATCAGTAGGGATGGGACGCCTACCATCATGAAGGGCAAGATCAGGTCCCGGAGGTAATATCCGCCTACCTTGTTCCTGTTGTAGAAGTACTTGGCCAATGCGAGGATCAGAGTCAGCTTCATCAGCTCCGACGGCTGATAGGTGAACCCCATTATCCCTATCCAGCGTTTCGCCCCTCCGCCTGTTTTCCCGACCAGAAGTACAGCAATTAGAAGAAGGACGGAGAAGGCATATATCCAGTAGGCATACCTCTCAAGGTTTTTATAATCTATCTGCAGGATGATCACTATCCCTATCAGTCCCACGAGGATATAGTAGATCTGTTTTATGTAGACCGGAGTCCTTCCGGCACTGAAGCTGTAGGAGGCGCTATAGAGATTAATTATCCCAATGATTGAGAAAAACAGCGTGATACCAAGTAAGGCCCAGTCGAAGTTGCTTATAAGTCGCCGGTCTATCATAGTGCCTCATGGACGGGTGTATCAGATAAAGGTATCGGTGCGGGTAGGGGTGCAGGGTTATCCTCTGCCTGGACTCCGTTTTTCCTCTGTTTTTCAAGGTCAAAGAAACTCTTGAGGATCTTTCCTGCAACCGGGGCTGCTGCGTGTCCTCCGCTGTAGCCGCTGTGCTCGATAAAGACCACCAGCGCGATCCTGGGGTCTTCTACGGGCGCAAATGATGCAAACCAGGCATGGTCCCTGAACCAGTAGGTAAGGTCCTCGCCCTTGACCCTCTGGTCTGCCCTCATCGCCACCACCTGCGTGGTTCCTGTCTTTCCGCCGACCTTTATATCGTCAAGTCTGGCAGACCGTGCGGTCCCTCCAGGCTCGTTAACTACACCTTGAAGTCCGGCCTTTAGAAGCTCCACAGTCTCCGGCGAAAGAATGAGTTTTTTTCTGGCCTCGGGCAGCAAGGTCCTCAAAACCTTGCCGTCAGGCCCCACTATTGCCTTTGCGAGGTGCGGCTGATAAACATCTCCGCCGTTGGTAAGGGCCGCATAGGCCGTTAGAAGCTGAATGGGGGTGACAAGGTTGAAACCCTGTCCTATGGCACAGGAGAGTGTCTCACCCTCGAACCAGGGGGTACCGAAGCGTTTCTGCTTCCATGCCCTGTCCGGTACTATCCCTGACTTTTCATCTGAGAGTTCTATACCAGTGGGCTGGCCGAGGCCGAACTTCCGGGAGTACTCTGCTATCTTGTCGATCCCGAGCTTCAACCCGACCTGATAAAAGTAGGTATCGCACGATTCGACTATGGCCCGGTGAAGGCTGACGCTCCCGTGACCGTCACTTTTCCAGCACCTGTAATTCCTGTTTCCGAACCTGTAGGAGCCGTTGCACTGGAATGCCATATCCTTGGTTATCACGCCCTCTTCCAGGGCTGCAGCTGCGACTATCGTCTTGTATGTGGAGCCTGGCGGGTACTGACCCTGTATTGCCCTGTTCTGAAGGGGTTTTAAGGGGTTGTTTATAAGTAGGTTCCATTCTTCTGAATCCAGGGGACCCGAAAACATATCAGGGTTGAAGGCAGGGCTGCTGATCATTGCAAGGACCTCTCCGTTACGCGGATCCATGGCAACTACTGCGCCTGCCTTATCCTTAAATGCCTCCTCAGCTGCCTTTTGCAGTTCCAGATCTATGGTGGTGACGAGATTGTTCCCAGGATAGGAATCGACCTCTTTTAAAATAGACAACTCCCTGCCGGAGGCATCTATTTCGACATATTTTCCTCCGTCTACACCCTTGAGATATGTCTCATACTTCAGCTCAAGCCCTGATTTACCGATAAGGGACCCCATCCGGTAGTCTGTATAAGAACCGATGCTGAGCTGTTTTTCAGTTACCTCCCCTATGTGACCGAAGAGGTGGGAGCCCAGGTTGCCGTATGGGTAGCTCCTCTTGGGTTCAATAGATACGGTGATCCCCGGAAGGTCAAGCCTGTTGGTCAAAAGTGTTGCAAGGGTCTCCCTGTCTATATCCCTCTTTATCCGTACAGGCCGTATCGGAGATTCCCTCCGAAGGCTTGTTTCAATATCTTCGGGTCTTGTCTTTATGACACCGCTGACGTTCTTTATTGCTTCCTTCAGGTTCCCGGCATCTTCTCTAAGCAGAAAGACATCAAAGGCGGGACGGTTGTCAACCATGACCTTCCCGAACCTGTCAAGGATCATCCCTCTGGCTGCAAGTATGGGCCGGATCCTTACCCTGTTGTTTTCGGATTTCTGGCGGTAATCGTCACCATTGAGTATCTGGAGATACCAGAGCCTCGAAAGTAAAATAATGGTGCCAACTACCACAATGGCAGAAAATGTGAAGAGGCGGGTAGTCGCCCCGGCGACCCCTTCCCTCGAATATACTTCCATGTTCATACTTTTATGTCCTTTGAGCCCTCGTCCCTTTCATTTTCAAATCTTAGGATCCGTTCCATCCTCTTTATGGCGGTTATGAGTATTGGGGAAAGTATTGCTGTAACTATACCGTTCCCAACGGCCGTCCTGGCAAAAGGAAAGATGGATATATTAATACTGAAGAAGCTAAACAATGAATAGACGATACCGCTGTATATAATAGAAAAAATAAATATCGTCAGGGTCTGGGCAAGACCGCTCTGCATGACTATTCTCTTCCCGAGGACGAAGGAGAGGTAACACAAGGAAACCATGGAAAAGGAGTTTAATCCAAGGAGGGTTCCGGACGCAACATCCAGGAAGTATCCCAGGATGAAGGATATGACCAGTCCTGCTATGGGAGAGTAGAACTGACCAACATATGTGACTATTATGAGGACCAAATTTGGAGTTACAGGGAGGGCAGGCAGACTTCCCTGCACCAGTATCAGGGTCAAAGCGGAAAGGGTCAGCAGTACAAGGTGAACCATCTTTATCTTATCTCCCGTTTTCCTCATGGGAGTCGGTTATTACAAGGACTTCTTCGAGTTTTGAGAAGTTTACTGAGGGTTCTATCTCAACATATTGAAACATCAGCCCTGCTTTTTTATCAACCCTTGAGATGGCGCCTATTATGCACCCCTTTTTAAATACCCCGCCGATTCCAGAAGTGACTACAATGTCACCCACAACGGCATCCGCATTTTTGGAAAGGTATTTGAGCTGGATGAGGCCGGAATCCCCTCCTTCGGCTATACCACTGTCCCGGCTCCGCTGTATTATGGCATCTACATCACTGTTTCTGTCTGTTATCAAAAGGACCTTGGATGTATTGGCGGATGAGCTAAGTACCTTCCCTATAACGCCGTCATTTGATACGACAGCCATACCATTTCTGACACCGTCAATGCTACCCTTATCGATTACTATGATTTTAAACGAACTGAGAGGGGAGACCCCTATTACCCTTGCAGTCGTGGTCCCGTATCCGGTGGTTTCCTTAAAAGACAGCAGATCTCTGAATCTCTGATTTTCCTGACCGGCCTCTTTCAGGGCATTTATCCTATCCCTGAGTTCAGATGTTTCATCCCTTAGCAGCCGATTTTCTTCTCTCAGGCCTATAAGGTATATATAGCCGAACCATACATCCCGAGCTGCCTGATAAGAGGAAGTTATGCCCCTCTGCGCAACTGAGGCTGAGTCTAAAAGGAGTTCATCGAGCATGCTCAAATTCCCTCTTTTTTTTGCATCCATTGACATCTGGAGGATAGAAACGATCAGGAGGGACAGGAAGGTTACATTGACTTTGTTCCTCTTGGTAAATCTAAGGAGCATGATACACCCTTACTGAATAGTTACATTCTTAAGAAGCCCTATCTGATCGAGGACCTTACCGGCTCCCATAACTACGGCAGAAAGGGGGTCATCCGCAATTATGATGGGGAGTCCGGTTGCCTCCCTGAGCAGTATATCCAGGCCCTTTAGAAGCGCCCCTCCGCCAGCAAGGACGATACCTTTGTCTACAATGTCCGCGCCGAGTTCAGGGGGAGTCCTTTCAAGCGCAACCTTTACGGCCTCCACTATGGCGTTTATAGGTTCGCTCAGGGCCTCCCTAGCTTCCTCGCTGCTGATGTCAACGGTTTTAGGTATTCCTGTGATCAGGTCCCTTCCCTTTACCTCTATACTCCTTATTTCGTTTTCCGGGTATGCGTTCCCGATGGTCATCTTTATAACCTCGGCAGTCCTTTCACCTATCAGCAGGTTGTACTTTCTTTTTATGAACTGGATTATGGCGTCGTCCATCCTGTCGCCGCCAACCCTTATAGACAAGCTGTATACAATCCCAGATAAAGAAATAACTGCAACTTCTGTGGTCCCGCCACCGATATCCACGATCATGTTGCCAGAGGCCTCTGTTATCGGGAGGCCGGCTCCAATAGCTGCAGCCATCGGCTCCTCAATCAGATAAACCTCCTTTGCCCCTGCGGAATGTGCGGAGTCCCTTACTGCTCTCTTCTCAACCTGGGTTATTCCTGAGGGTATTCCTATAACGATCCTCGGCCTGAGCAGCATCTTGCGGTTGTGTACCTTCTGGATGAAATAGCGAAGCATGGCCTCAGTTACCTCGAAGTCCGCTATGACCCCGTCCTTCAAGGGCCTTATGGCCATGATGTTTCCTGGCGTCCTTCCGAGCATCTGCTTCGCCTCTTTTCCGACTGCCAGGACCCTTTTAACCCCCCTTTCATCCTTCTGTACTGCAACCACAGAAGGCTCGTTCGCAACGATCCCCTTTCCCTTAACGTATATAAGGGTATTGGCAGTCCCCAGGTCTATAGCAAGGTCGTTGGAAAACCTGCCGAGCAGTGAATCAATAAACATCTTTAATCTCCCTTGAAAATTATTTCTGATTGCACGAAATCTCCCTTTACAAAAGTGACACCCTAAGGGGATTTTATGCCATCCGGCAATTTTTTATTAATTTATCAAAACGGGCCAATTATATCAAGACAAATAATGGAGGTCAGGCAAAAAACTATTGCATTTTTTCCATAGTTGAATTAATCTTACTCGGTTTAAATAGACTGCCGGAGGTAATAAAGATGCTTGACGTTATGAGGAAACATGCCCAGTCGTGGGCCATAAAAGGCCTGTTCACAGTTATAATCATCGTTTTTATCCTGCTTTATACCGCGCCTGGGGAAAAAGGGGCTGGGCTCCAGGTGGTTGCAACTGTTGACGACGCCAATATCACGCTGTCGGAATATCAAAAGTCCTACGACAGCATTATGAGCATCTACAGGAGCATTTACAAGGAGGGTCTCTCTGAAGAGACTCTGAAGGAGTTGAAGATAAAGGAGAAGGCCCTGGACAACCTCATTGACGCAAGGCTTTTATTTAAAGAGGCTGCAAGCGTCGGTTTCAAGGTAAGCGACGCCGAACTGGTAGATTCCATTTCCAGGTACCCAGCCTTCCAGAAGGACAATGCATTTGATAAGGAGCTATACCTAGCCGTGCTTAAGGCAAACCGTCTTACCCCTGAAGAATTTGAGGAGGGCCAGAAAAGGAGTATCCTTATCGGCAGGGCTGAGGGTCTCATAAAGGAAGGTGTCAAGGTAAGCGATGAGGAGGTGTGGGATGCATATGCAAGACAGAAGGAAAAGGTTAATCTGGAGCTGATAAAGATAGATCCGAAGGATTTCATGAAGGATGCAAAGGTATCGGACGAAGAGGCAAGGGAGTTTTTTTCCAAGAACAAAGAGATGTTCAGGATGCCTGCCAGTGTGAATACCGAGTTTGTCACAATGGACACCCGGGATGTGGAGCAGACGATAACCGCCTCAGAGGATGACCTGAGGAAATACTATGAGAAGAATGTAGACCTGTTTATAAAACCCGAGAAGGATGCCGGGGCAAAGCCGTTTGAAGAGGTGATGGGCCAGGTTGCTGTCCTGTATAGAAAAGAGAGGGGCGCGGAGGTTCTCAGGGAGAAGGTCTACAAGTTCAGGGAAGACGCATCGAAGGGCAAAAATCTGGAAGAGGCGGTGGCGAAGGAGAAGCTTCCCGTTACAAAGACGGGCTTCTTTTCAGCCGGAGAGCAGGTGGCGGGCATAGGGATGAACCCCGACTTTTACAGGGAGGCATTCACAATGAAGGCCGGGGATATAAGCCAGCCAATAGAGACACCCACAGGGTACCTGATAGTTAAGGTTGTTGAGAGGAAGGAATCGAGGACGCCAGAGTATGAAGAGGTCAAGGAAAAGGCTGTTGCTGCCGTTAACCAGAAGAAAGCCGGGGAGCTGGCGTTCAAGAAGGCCGAGGAGCTGCTTTCCGCGATGAGGGAAGGGAAGCTGAATATCTCCAGGTTGCCCTACAAGGCCTTAGAGACCGGACTGTTTGGAAGGGGCGGGAGTGTGCCTACCGCAGGGTTCTCTGAGGAGATGAGCAAGGCTGCCCTTTCTCTTTCAAAGGAGGCGCCATATCCCGCGACCCCTTTTGTCATCAACAACATAACCTACATAATGAGGCTTAAGGAGCGTGTTGAGGCAGATAAAGAAGGCCTGAAGGCTGAAGAGGCATCCATTCAGGAGAGGTTGACACAGGAAAAGGGAGACGAGATACTGAAGAGCTGGCTAAAGATAGCAAGGACTAAGGCGAAGATAAAGACGTACGAGGAGCTCATGCAGTAAATAAACCCTTTGACACTGATTCACACAGATTAAATTTTAAATTATGATGACTACTGATAAAATCAAAAATACATAAAATATCTGTTAGCTTTAATCATAGAAAATCAGTGTAAATCTGTGTCTAATGTTTTGCCTTGACATGGTTGGAAAAATAAATATAATAGGTCGGTTTTTTAATATAACTTGGAGGCAGAAAATGGGAATGACGGAATATCTCTTTACCTCGGAATCGGTTACCGAGGGGCATCCTGACAAGGTTGCAGACCAAATATCCGATGCTATTCTTGACGCCATAATTGCTCAGGACAAGAAGGCCAGGGTCGCTTGTGAGACTCTGGTAACAACAGGTCTTGCCATGATTGCAGGAGAGATAACTACCGATGCCAGGATTGATTATCCTAAAGTGGTTAGGGAGGTTATTAAGGAGATAGGGTACAACGAGTCTGCCATGGGGTTTGACTGGGAGACCTGCGGAGTCATAACCTCAATAAACAGACAGTCCCCTGATATTTCTGCTGGAGTCACAGAGGGAGAGGGACTATATAAAGAGCAGGGGGCTGGCGACCAGGGACTTATGTTCGGGTATGCCTGCAGGGAGACCCCTGAGTTTATGCCTATGACCATCATATATGCCCATAAGCTGACGAAAAAACTTGCAGAGGTCAGGAAGAGCGGCAAACTGGACTATCTCAGGCCTGACGGGAAGTCTCAGGTAACCATAGAATATAAAAATAACAAGCCTGTGAGGGTTGACGCGGTAGTGATTTCTTCCCAGCACAAGGAGAGCGTTTCTCACGCAACCCTTACGGAAGGGATCATAGAGGAGGTTATAAAGCAGATAATCCCCGCAGGGCTACTCGATAAAAATACGAAATACTATATAAACCCCACCGGCAGGTTTGTAGTTGGAGGCCCAATGGGCGACTGCGGTCTTACCGGGAGGAAGATCATCGTTGATACATACGGCGGACATGGCTCCCACGGAGGCGGCGCCTTTTCCGGCAAGGACCCGTCAAAGGTGGACAGGAGTGCGTCTTATATGGGAAGGTATGTGGCAAAGAACATAGTTGCAGCCGGTCTTGCAGATGAGTGCGAGGTTCAGCTTGCCTATGCTATTGGAATTGCAGAGCCTGTATCTGTCATGATAGATACCTTTGGTACCGGGAAGATCCCTACAAATAAGATTGCAGAGATAGTCAAGAAGACCTTTGACATGAGGCCAAAGGGGATCATAGAAACCCTTGACCTCCTCAGGCCTATATACAGAAAGACAGCAGCATACGGCCACTTCGGAAGGAATGAGCCGGAGTTCCACTGGGAGAAGACGGACAAGGCTGAGGCACTGAAAAAGGCGGCAGGAATTTAGGAAAGAAGTTGAGAGATTGAGAGGTTTTAAATAAAAGGGGGAAAAATGGCTGCAAAGACTGGGAACAATAACTACGATGTGAAGGATATAAAGCTTGCCGATGGCGGAAAGAAGAGGATCGAGTGGGCTGATAACGACATGCCTGTTCTAAGGGTTATCAGGGAAAGGTTCACAAAGGAGAAGCCTTTCAAGGGGATGAAGATGTCGGCCTGCCTTCATGTCACGGCAGAGACCGCAAACCTGGTAAGGGCGCTCAAGGCCGGAGGAGCTGACATAGTACTCTGCGCATCCAACCCGCTTTCCACCCAGGACGACGTAGCAGCAGCCCTTGTAAAGCACTATGATATTTCTGTGTTTGCCATAAAGGGTGAGGACAACAAGACTTACTACAAGCATCTTAAGGCCGCCCTGGATCACGGCCCTGTTATCACCATGGACGACGGTGCCGATCTCGTGTCCGAGATACATAAGTCATACCCTAAACTCATCAAACAGATAGTTGCATCAATGGAGGAGACCACCACAGGTGTTATAAGGCTTCGCGCCATGGAGAGAGACAAGGCCCTCAAGTTCCCCGTTATAGCGGTGAACGACGCAGACACCAAGCACCTCTTTGACAACCGTTACGGCACAGGCCAGTCCACCATAGACGGCATCATAAGGGCAACTGACCTCCTCATTGCTGGAAAGACCGTTGTTACAGCCGGATACGGCTGGTGCGGCAAGGGTTTTGCCATGAGGGCAAAGGGAATGGGGGCCAATGTCATAGTTACAGAGATAGACCCGATAAAGGCTATAGAGGCGGCAATGGACGGTTTCAGGGTCATGCCTATGAAGGATGCCGCAAAAGAGGGTGATGTATTCTGCACCCTCACAGGGAACCACTCTGTTATCAGGGAGGAGCACTTCAAGGCAATGAAGGATGGGGCGATGGTCTGTAATTCAGGCCACTTTGATGTGGAGATAGATATCCCTGTCCTGGCAAAGCTTGCCACAAAGGTGAACAAGGGCGTAAGGAACTTCGTGGATGAATATAAAATGAAGGATGGAAGGTCTATATATGTCCTTGGAGAAGGGAGACTCATAAACCTGGCAGCAGCAGAAGGGCATCCGGCATCCGTTATGGATATGTCCTTTGCAACCCAGGCCCTGGCATCCGAGTATGCCGTAAAGAACAAGGCAAAGCTCCAGGCAAAGGTCTATACTGTTCCCAAGGAGATCGACTCATGGGTGGCGTCACTTAAGCTTGAGACTATGGGGATCAAGATTGACAAGCTCACAGCTACCCAGAAGAAGTACCTGAGCTCATGGGAGATGGGGACGTAAAAATATTTGATGTAGGGGCGCATGAAATGTGCGCCCAAGTGAAACAAAAAGGGCAGCCCAAAAGGCAGCCTTTTTTATTTGAGCAATACCCTGCCAGGCATTGCCCCTGTATGCGCCCCGTCCCTTACCACAAATGTCCCGTTTACAATTACATGACGAATACCCATAGGATAGGCGTACGGTTCCGTGTAGTTTGCCGTATCGTGGACCCTTTCAGGGTTAAATACCACAAGGTCTGCAAAGGCCCCCTCTTTTATCACTCCCCTGTCATTAAGCCCAAGCCTCTTGGCGGGTAGACTGGTCATCTTCCTTACAGCTTCTTCAAGGGTCAAGACCTTCTCCTCCCTCACAAACTTCGACAATACCCTTGGGAAAGTGCCGAATGTCCTTGGGTGCGGCTTTCCGAGCCTTGCTGGGCCATTTATTGCCCTGGCGGACGAGTCTGAGCCGACCATTACATACTCCTTCCTCAGTATCTTTCTCAGGTTCTCCTCGCTCATAGAGAAGTATATGGCCGATATCCGCAGCTTTTCCTCCAGAAGAAAATCAAAGAGGGCATCGCAAGGCTCCTTCTTCATCTCCCTTGCTACTTCGGCCATGGTCTTTCCCTCAAAACCCCTGTTCTTCTCCGTATCAACGGCTGCCACCATTACCGTCTCCCAGTATTCATCCTTTGGATGCTGGGTCAATATCTCTTTTTTCAATATTTCTCTTGTCTCAGGGTCTGAAAGTCTCTTAAGCTCTGCATCAACTCCCCCCTCGTAGGCCCAGGAAGGAAGGATTGCGTCCAGGTCGGTGCTTGATGCTGTGTATGGGTATCTGTCTGCAGTGACATCTACTCCCCTATCCCTTGCTGCCTCAATTAATTCAAAGGCTTCCTCAAGCTTGTGCCAGTTCCTCTCCCCACCTGTCTTAAGGTGAGATATCTGGACAGGGATTTCCCCTTCCTCCCCTATCCTGATAGCCTCAGCTATGGCCTCAAGAAGCCTGTCTCCTTCACTCCTCATGTGACTTGCATATATCCCGCCGAACTCCTTTACAACCTTTGCCAGTTCTATAAGCTCCTCTGTTTCCGAGTAGACGCCAGGCGGGTATATGAGCCCTGACGAAAGGCCGAATCCACCAGCCTTCATGGCTTCCCTGAGAAGAGTTTTCATCTTCTCCATCTCTTTCTCCGTCGGCTTCCTGTTCCCATAGCCAACAACAGAACCCCTGAGGTTTCCGTGGCCAATGAGAGTGGCAAAGTTTAGCGACATGCCCACTGTTTCAACTAACTCGAAATACTCATCCAGATCATGCCAGGAAAGGTCAAGTCCCAGCTCTTTCAGGTCTCCCTTTCTCCTCTCGAAATAATCGCCGTAAAGAGGCCCTGCAGAAAGCCCGCAGTTCCCGCTTACCTCTGTCGTCACCCCTTGCATCACCTTCCCTTCACCTCTTGGATCCGCCAGCAGGGTGAACTCCGAGTGGGCATGGATATCTATGAAACCGGGGGATACGGCCAAGCCATTCGCATCTATCACGGTCCCGGCCTGGGATTCGGATAGATCGCCAATAGCGGAAATCTTTTCCCCTTTAATCCCGACAGAACCTTCAAAAGAAGGGCTCCCTTTGCCGTCAACAATTAGGGCATTTTTAATGAGTATATCGAACATGGTACCTCCTAAGCATAACGTTCCAATATTACGATTACCCTATCCCCAGCCCCACCGGGAAGGGAGAACCGTTCTACTCCTCGGACACTCATCCTTCTCTTTTCAATAATTTTGGCGGCCTCTTTGACCTCTTCATCAGCCCTGCTCCCTTTCATTGCTATCAGTATGCCTTCAGGTTTCAGGAAAGGCTCGCCTATTTTGATAAAATCTGGAAGGCCTGCCAGCGCCCGTGATATGACAACATCAAAGCCCCCCTTCCTCGTTTTGGCCAGATCTTCGGCCCTGCCGTGTATAACCTCGACCCCTGTTAGTCCCAACTCTCCAATCATATGCTTCATAAAGGTTACCTTTTTGTTTACAGAGTCCAGGAGGGTGACATTCAGAGAGGGTTCGACAATCTTTAGAGGTATCCCTGGAAATCCTGCCCCTGAGCCTATGTCAAGTACTGCTGAACCGGGTTTTATGAGCCTTATAGGTGTCAGGGAGTCGAGGAAGTGCTTGATGACAATCTCCCTATCATCCTTTATTGCCGTAAGATTGAATTTCTCGTTCCATGACTTTAGCTCGCGGAGGTATATATCGAACCTTGATATCTCTTCCTGCGATATCGAAAAGCTGAACTCTCCGGCATATTCGGCAAGATACGAAACAAGAGGGTTTGCTGTATAGATAGGTATTATTACTGCCTCCTTTGACTATAGGTGACACCCGAAGGAGATGAAGAGGATTGACAGGGCTGCACCGGGCGATTCGATTAATACCAATTCGCATTCAAAGAAAGGCATTTGAATGCCCGTGCATAATACCAAGTAAGCTTTCGGTGTTGGTATAAAATATATGTTTGAAAGCAACTTGGTATAAACATAATAAGAGTGGGGTGTGTCACTGTCAATGCAAAAATACTCTTATGGTAGAAATCCGTTGACATACTTAGCGGAGAAACATAAAATGCCGACCATATATTTATTTATACCAAGTTGCTTTCAAATGTCTTTATTTGGTGCGAATTGGTATCCACCCACGAGTAACACTGAAAGGGAGGCGATGGACAATCAGGTAAGCGATCATAATGCAGAGCCCGCTTCTGCCCACAGGTATGTAAAAGTTTTCTTTTACTTTGCCTTTATAGCCTCCGTCCTGACGGCCATCGTAAATCCAGCATATGCCCTTCCGATAAAAGGCGCTGCGCACACCACGCCATCGCATCAATTTATACGCGCCAAGGCGGCCATAGTTATTGATCCCAACGGCTTGGTCATTTATGCCAAGAACCAGGATGTCAGACTTCCGCCAGCAAGCACAACCAAGCTTCTTACAGCAATGGTGGCTTTGGACAGAGTTGCCCCCGAATTGAAGGTCAAAATAAATCGTTCTGCTATAAAACCTCATTCTGCTCCGCCGAGGTTAAGGGTTAATGAGGAGTTAACCGTATCAGACCTACTGCACCTTGCGCTTATGAAGTCTGTAAATTCGGCAGCAGTGGCGCTTGCCGAAGAGGCGGCAGGCTCTGAGAAAGAGTTTGTGGAATTGATGAATCAGAAGGCGCTGGCCATAGGGGCGGTAAACAGCAAGTTTGCAAATGCATCCGGGCTGCCTGAAGGAGTTCAATACACTACTGTCTATGATCTTACAGTGATACTGAGTGAGGCCCTTAAGTATCCCATGATCAAAGAGATATTGGGCAAAAAAGAATATCTTGTCTTGACAGGCGGAGGAAGGAGTATTCGCATCAGAAACACAGTCAAGCTTCTGTGGGCAACAGACAATATGATTGGTGGAAAAACGGGGTATACGCGCAACGCCCAGCACTGCTTTGTAGGAGCGTTCCAAACTGATGACGGCCCGTTATTTACAGCCGTTCTGGGGACGAGGTCGAGAAACAGGATGTGGAAAAGCACAGAAATGCTGCATGGTATTGGTACCGGTTTACAGGCCATTCCGTCTATAAAATTGGTCAATGCCTACGACAGCGGGGCATCCATTGTTTCAGGCAGTGAAGGTAAGAACAGTACCGTAAAACACAAAAAGAGCCACAGGGTCAGACATACCTCAAAAAAGAAGCATAAAAAACCGGCAATCAGGCTTGTAAGAAAATATTGATTAGTTCCATTATACATGATATGCTTTCGCCATAAAAAACTTAGGAGGATTCAAAATGAAAACCATTTCAATCGTTGCAGCAACGCTCCTGGCCATTGTTACTTTCGGAGGCATTGACAGAATTGAGGCTGCCGAAAAGGGCAAGACCGCTTCCGCAAATACGGAGGTATATAAGGTGGAAGAACTGTATGCCAAGAAGGAGAAGCTAAACGGCAAGAAGGTCACTGTCAAGGGGAAGGTAGTAAAGTTCAGCCCCGGAATTATGGGCAAGAACTGGATTCACCTGCAGGATGGAAGCGGCAAACAGGGAACCAACGATATAACTATTACTACCGATCAAAATACTTCAATTGGAGAGAACATTGCTGTAACAGGCAACCTGGTTACTAACAAGGACTTCGGCGGCGGATATAAGTACGAGGTAATTATTGAAGAGGCCACTGTCAAGGCCGAGAAGTAATACAGAATTGGTACAAAAGATGAGCCCATAAAGCATCGCTTTATGGGCTTTTTCTTTTCAGCGCAATTATTGATCCACTACCTGAGTGTCTGCAAAGATGTCACCGATCCTTATGCCGCCGTCGTCTGTATAGATAAGGTAAGATTCAAAGAGTAACACAACCAGCCCAACTGTAAAGAACAGTATCAAGCCGAGGATTGGAATAAAAAAAACGAAGAGGGCAATGAGCCCTATGGGTATATTTCTTAGAATGGAGTCCTTGAAGCTGCAAGGCAGACCGGTTTTCAGGTTGACCACTTTCAGTCCTATAAGCTTCTTTCCAAGGCTCCTCCCGTCAAAGAGGCCGTCAGCAATGAGGGAATATGTCAGAGCTGCCATGGAGCCGACAGGAGCCTTTATGGCCGTGCCTAAAGCTCCTATTATCAGGAAATCTATGAATTTGGCCAGGAAACGGTTCAGCAGATCGGCCTTGCGGAACTCCTTTTCTTCCGCTTCAGTTTCTACCTCACCCCTTTCACCTTTAGGCAGAAGGGGTTCTTTATTCTCAGAAACCTCTTCGCTCACTTCTTTCTCCATGCCAGAGGCTGATATATGCACTTAGGTTCCTCTGCAAGATAATCCCCGTGAACAGCATAAGCCCTCGCCCTGGAACCTCCGCAGACCTTTTTGTATTCGGCGCAGGCCCCGCATTTCCCCTTGAGCTTTTCCTCATCCCTCAGATCTTTAAAAAGGGGGGCTTCTCTATAGATATTGACTAGGCTGTCCTTTCTTACATTCCCTGCTGATATCGGCATAAAGCCGCTCGGATATATCTCCCCCATATGAGATATAAAAACAAAGCCGTTTCCGTCGTTTACACCTCTCGGCGCGCGGTGCATACCGTCCTTGAACATGGCAAAACCGGGGCCCTGGAAATTCCCGCCCTCTCTTTCGCCTGTAGCCTGTCTCTCCGCCTTTTTCCTCTGGAGGATTACCCTTCTGTAATGGGTTGCAGCTGTTGTCTTTATGTTATATGGCATAACCAGAGATTTTTCATAAAGCCAGTTAAGGACTTCTTCGTACTCCTCTCCAGTTATATCGTCCTTCTCCTCTCCCCTCCCGCATGGTACAAGGAAGAAGACAGACCACAGGACTGCATCAAACCCCTTTACCAGTTGGGATATCTCCTCAAGTTCTGCCTTATTGTAATTAGTTACAGTTGTATTTATCTGTATTGGAAGTTTAGCTTCCCTCGCACTGTTTACGGCATTTATGGTAAGCTGGTAAGAACCTACCACCTGTCGGAATCTGTCATGTGAAGCCTCTGTGGCGCCATCAAGAGATATGGCCATCCTTGAAAGCCCCTTTTCCACACATTTAAAGATGTTGTCTCTCGTAAGCAATGGAGTTGCAGAAGGTGTCATGGCCATTCTAAGCCCAATCTTTACGCCATACTCAATGAAGTCAAAGACATCCTCTCTTTTCAGGGGGTCTCCGCCTGTTATAACAAACAGCGGATTTCCAAACTTCTTGACCTCTTCGAGGAGTTTATACCCCTCCTCCTTCGTAAGCTCCATCGGGTTCCGGTGAGGTTGGGCCTCTGCCCTGCAGTGGATGCATGCAAGGTCGCACGCCTGGGTCACCTCCCATATGACTATAAAAGGAGATTCATTAAAGTCCACCATAAGCCCTTCCGGCATGGCTGATTCAAACTTGAACTTCTTGTTGGGTTCATCATAACCCATGGCAAAGCTTTCCATTTAGACTCCTGTTACCCTAATATCCGTGCCGCTTCCTTGGCAAAATAGGTAAGGATCATATCAGCCCCTGCCCTCTTTATGGAAAGCAGGGTTTCCATCATTACCCGGTCGCCATCTATCCAGCCAAGCTTTGCGCCAGCCTTTATCATTGAATATTCGCCGCTTACGTTGTAGGCTGCAATAGGGTAATCATACTCCTGTTTCAACATGTAGATAATATCAAGATAGGCAAGGGCAGGCTTTACCATGATTATATCAGCCCCTTCTTCTATATCCAGATTAGCTTCCCGCAGGCCTTCCCTTGAATTCGCCGGGTCCATCTGATAGGAGCGCCTGTCTCCGAACCTTGGAGCTGAGTCACATGCCTCTCTAAATGGCCCGTAGTATCCAGATGCGTACTTGACAGAATAGGCCATGATAGGGGTGTTTTGAAACCCCTCGTCATCAAGGGTCTCCCGGATGGCCCTTACCCTCCCATCCATCATATCAGAGGGGGCTACCATATCAGCCCCCGCCTGGGCGTGGGTCAGTGCCATCTTTGCCAGAAGCTCAAGGGTAGGGTCATTCAGTATCTCTTCACCTTTCACAAGGCCGCAGTGGCCATGGGTCGTAAATTCGTCTATGCAGACGTCGGTTATTACAACAACGTCTTTGACCTCTTTCTTGATAGCCCTTATCGCCCTCTGGACTATCCCGTCCGGGTTACAGGCCTCAGAACCGACTTCGTCCTTCTTCTTTTCATCAGGTATACCGAACAGGATTACCGCCGGGATTCCGAGGGACTTGGCCTCTGTTACCTCCCTGACAAGGTTATCTATGGATAGCCTGTAGTTCCCAGGCATGGAAGATATCTCGCTCTTAACCCCCTCTCCCTCTGTAACAAAAAGGGGGTAGATAAGGTTGTCTACCGAAAGCCTGGTCTCCCTTACCATCCTCCTTAAATTCTCATTCATCCTCATCCGCCTTGGGCGATATTCCGGGAAAAACATGTAAACCTCCTGCTTTTGTTCCCCCCTCGCCCTTGACGGGATTTATGCCCGGATGGGTAGAGGGCTGGGGTGAGGGTGAACATTGACTATTCCCCCTCCCCTCAATCCCCTCCCGTCAGGGGAGGGGAGAAATAGGGTTAATGTGTCGTCCTGCTAACCACCTCTGTCTGAGGCCTTGCAGCCTGTATCTCTCCATGAACCCTCTCGTAGTTGATTACATTCTCCTGGAGGGCCATGAGGAACTGCTTGGCATGCTGAGGTGATGTTATAATCCTTGCCCTTACAGGGGCCGAGTCCTTTCCTGGGACAGCCATGGCAAAGTCAAATATGAACTCGTTTGGAGAATGAACAACTGCGGCAAGGTTAGAGTAAACTCCCCCCTCTATCTCCGGCTTTATCTCGAACGTTATCCCTACAGGTTTTTCCGACATATTCCCTCCATTAAAACCAATTTGTCCGCAGATTTCACAGATTACACAGATTAAAACCAAAGATTTTCAGCAGATTTTTTAAAATCTGTGAAATCTGCGTCGCTTAGAAGCGCCTACTTTTGGAATCTGTGGATATAAAGCATTACAGTCTTAAGTCTTATAGTAATTCACGATAGCCTCTGCAAGCGCCGGAATAGTATAGTCCGTCGGCATAATCGCTGTCTCAATGCCATACTTCCTGGCAGTCTCCGCAGTTATAGGTCCGATGCTTGCCACTTTCACGTCCTTAAGGAAGCTTATCCCTACTCCCTCATCAAACATCTGCAGAAAATTGGTTACTGTTGAGGAACTGGCAAAGGTGACTGCATCGATCTTGCCCTGCTTGAATAAATCCATTATATTCTCTGTCTTGCCCTCGGGTCTTACGGTTTTGTAGGCTGTGACAACATCAACAGCAGCACCCATTCTGACAAGCTCATCGGGAAGTATCTCCCTTGCCACCTCAGCCCTTGGAATGAGTATCCTCATACCCTTTACATCTCCAAGCCCTTCTATAATACCTTCTGCCCTGTATTCCTTTGGGACAAAATCCAATCTTAGGCCCAGCTCCTCTATCTCGGATGCGGTCTTAGGTCCTATGGCGCAGAGCTTAATACCCTTCAGGTCCCTTACGTCCCTGCCGTTGTCCTTCAGCCTTTCAATAAAATACTTTACACCATTTACGCTTGTGAATATCGCCCAGTGGTAACTATCAAGCCTTTCTATGGCGGAGTCAATGGCATCCCATGAAGCCGGGGGGGCTATCCTGATGGTAGGGAACTCGACCACACAGGCCCCCTCTCTCTCCAATATCTCAGCGAAGTCCGACGCCTGCTCTCTTGCCCTGGTTACGACAATCCTCTTACCAAACAAAGGTCTTGTATCAAACCATCTTAACTTTTCCCTCAATGATACCACACCGCCGACTACTGCAACTGCCGGCGGCTTAAAATTAGCAGTCTTTGCCTTTTCCGCAATATCCTCCACAGTCCCTACCAATGTTTCCTGTTCAGGGGTGGTTCCCCATCGGATAAGAGCAACCGGCGTTTTTGGATCACGGCCGTTATCCATAAGCTTCTTCATGTTCTGTTCCAGGTTGGCCATACCCATGAAGAATACTATGGTCCCCACACCTGTGGCAATCTTATCCCAGTATAGATTGGAGTCAGCCTTTGTCGGGTTTTCATGACCTGTTATAAAGGTTGCCGTCGTCGTGAAATCCCTGTGTGTTATCGGAATGCCTGCATATGCAGGGGCCGCAATACCTGCAGTAACACCAGGAACAACCTCAAAGGGGATGCCGGCTTCTGCCAAGGCCTCAGCCTCTTCTCCGCCGCGGCCAAATATAAAGGGGTCTCCACCCTTTACCCTTGCCACAACCTTCCCTTCCCTGGCTTTCTGAATCAGGATGTCATTTATCTCATCCTGAGGCAATGTGTGGCAGCCGCCCCTCTTGCCTACGTAAATGACCTCTGCGCCATCCTTTGCATACTCAAGGAACTTCTTGTTGGCCAGGTAGTCATATACCAAAACATCTGAGGCCTTAATCTTCTCTATCGCCTTAAGTGTAATAAGGCCCGGATCGCCAGGCCCTACACCGACCAGATACACAATACCGTTTTTCAATGTGTTACCACCTGATAGCCTTCACTTTTCATATGCCTGTCCATAAAATAGCGCCAGTCATGATAATGGCCGAGCGCCCTGCATTCATAAGCCAGTCGCACATCTTCGTCATGTTCGACGAGCAAAATACCTTTGTTTACTATCTCAAAGGCAAGCAAAGGATTGTCCATCCGGTTTAAAACTACAACCTCGACGGCATCCGTGCCGAGCGCAACCGCAAGCCTGTCTTCGATCCTGAACTTCTGCCAGACTGGGTTTTCCTCAAGAAGCTCGTCATTAATATAAACCGCTATGTCCCAGTCACTCCTTATTGACGCTGTTCCTGTGGCCCTTGAACCAAAGAGATACGCAAAAACTATGGAGCGATCCTTGAGAAGCACGTCTTTAAGAACCAGTATTTCACTAATAGCCATTATTGAGCTTTCTCCATATGACTTATAAACGTCTCCACATCCGATAATCCTGCCTTTAAAAAATTCTCCAGAGTAGGAACTGTTTCCTTCAGATAATCATGGGCCAGAAAGTTTCTGAGTCCGGCTATATAAGTGAAATTATAGGCAAACTCCTCAGGAACAATCTTGAACTCTCCCAGCTTATAAATAGAATCCCTGTAAGTGCCAGGCTTTGGATATCCTTTTTTAATTATTACAAGATCTGCCAGATCAAGGACCATCTCTGAGGTTAGAAAGACCGATCTCTCGACGATCTTCCTCGTATCTATAGAACTCCTGAGCGTTAATAAAAACCGTTCACGGTTGTCCTTTAAATAGGCTACCTCTTCTTTAAGCCTCTGGAGTTTTTGAAACAGGAGTTCTGTCATTGTTATACCTAAAATGCCCTCCCGTAAACCTCTTCCAATATCTCTTTTGCCCCCATTGAAAGAAGCCTCTCTCCAAGCTCTGCGCCGATTCTCTCGTAATCCACTGCGTTACCTTCTATCGTATCTCTCACTATCCTTTTACCATCAATGCTTCCAACAAGGCCCCTCAGGGTAATCTTCCCGTCCGCTACGGTGGCGTAACCAGCTATCGGTACCTGACAGCCACCTTCAAGCCTTTTTAACAAGGCCCTCTCTGCCCTGACTGCAACAGAGGTTTCGTAATGATTAAAGAAAGAGATTAATTCATTTACCTCTTTATCCTCTATACTGCACTCTATCCCAAGGGCACCTTGACCTATGGCTGGGATTGATATATCTGTTGATATATATTCCGAGACGTTGTCGGCAAGCCCCAGTCTCTTCACCCCCGCTGCAGCAAGGATAACAGCGTCGTACTGACCCTCCTTCTGCTTCCTGATCCTCGTCCCCACATTACCCCTGAGCATCTCCATCTTTAAGTCGGGCCTGTAGTGGCAGAGCTGAGTCTGGCGCCTGAGTGAGCTGGTGCCTATAATGGCCCCTTCCTTGAGATCTTTGAGTTTTACGCCGTTTGATATCAAGGCATCCCTGACATCCTCTCTCTCTGTTATGCATGCAAGGTGCAGCCCTGCAGGGAAGTCGGTTGGTACGTCCTTCATGGAGTGGACGGCAATGTCTACCTCCTTCCTCAGGAGAGCCTCTTCGATCTCCTTTGTAAAAAGCCCCTTTCCGCCTACCTTGGCAAGAGGAACATCAAGGATCTTGTCTCCAGTAGTCTTTATCTTGGTCAGGGTCACGGTCATTCCGGGGTATCTCTTTTCCAGCTCAGACTTTACCCAGTTTGCCTGCCAAAGGGCCAGTGCGCTGGCTCTTGTTCCGATTCTGATCTCTTTTCTCATTGAGCCTCCAAAATTGTAAATGTTCTTAGAATATACTTCATCATCACCTTTTAAGTCAACAAAATCATCTTTCCCAATCTATGTCCATGAAATGTTGAAAAACATTCATTTGCTGTGCATCTGGCGGTCAACTTCCTCAAAGGTCAATCTGGAGATATTCCTGATAGAGGGTGTGTTTTCCAGACACTGATAGGGTTGTCGGGATTG
>Ga0209431_10000587_pt1 | contig 30294 bp, 25 predicted proteins | sample RifCSP13_3_FD_184021 | JGI IMG/M metagenome (GOLD analysis project Ga0209431, IMG submission 184021) | Soil microbial communities from Rifle, Colorado - Rifle CSP2_sed 13_3 (SPAdes) (version 2) | ecosystem: Environmental > Terrestrial > Deep subsurface > Rock core/Sediment | place: Rifle...
GTTTGAGGTCTTTGCCAACGCCTTTGTAGGTTGCAATAACCTCCCATACCTCAATACCTGTGCCGGCAATCCTTGCCCTCTTTCCGCTAACACCTTCTGTAAAAATTATTCCGGGACAGCGGTGGGCTCTTACAGCTTCTTCTAATAGCTCAGTGGTTATTGTGGTAAAATCTTTTTTTGAATCTTTTGCAAGTTCTGCTATTTCTTCAAGGATGTCCTCTGGAATCCTTATGCTTTTTTGGACGGTCGGCATACTATTACCTCACTTGTATACCGTTATATTACATTAAATGACAGTGTATGTCAATTACAGTAAAATAGCGATTTAAAACCTCGCTATTTTACAAACCTGCGATTTGCGTGCCATACTTCGTTGTCGGCGCATTTTTGCTACTCACCGTATCGGTGAACATACGGCTCGTCGCAAAAATGGCCTCTGCCTCGTCTGGCAGACAACTTACCAGTTTCCCCAAAAATCAATGTCTATTTTTGGGCAATAAGGGAAGTTTATTGATAAGGTTTATGTATGAATGGTGGAGCGGAGCGGGATCGAACCGCCGACCTTCTCGTTGCGAACGAGATGCTCTCCCAACTGAGCTACCGCCCCATTTTATAAAAGTGAACAGTGGTCAGTGAACAGTGTTGAGTTTAGAAATAAGCCCTCTGGTCATCTTTCGTAATTCTTCGATTCGTTCACTCATTTTGTCCAACTCTTTTGAAGTCAAATATCCGAGAATATTAGCAACTACCAATTGGGTGTCAAGCTCTGCCAGAGAGCCTAAAGCTACAAATAGGAACTGTTTGAACTCTCCTGTGTGCTGCCGTGCTTGACCCTCTGCTATATTAGACGGAACAGAAACAGCAGAACGTCTCAGCTGGCCACAAAGGGCATATATTTCTTCTTTTGGAAATATCTTTGTAAGCCTGTAAATTTCCTTAACAAGTTCTATACCCTTTTGCCATATTAATAGCTCTCTATAGCTTTTGACTTTTTCAGCCAATGTTTTGCCTCAGACTGGACACTGACCACCGATCACTGACCACTTAGATGTTCTCTGATTCCTTCCTCAAACCCCACTGGCTTAATGTTAAAAACTGATTCCAATGCATTATTCTCAGTTACATTGTCTTCTTCAAGCATCAAGAGCTGGTCTCTGGTGATCGGTGGTTTTGGGAAGATACATTCTGCAATTAATGCGCCTGGTCGCATAAGGGGCATGGGAATATGAATCTTGAGCCGTGTCTTTCCCATTACCCTGCATATTGTATCAATTATCTGGTCAAATGTAAGTTTTTCTGGCCCAGCTATCTCGTAGACCTTATGTATGTGTTGCGGGTCTTTGACTGCAATTGTCATTGCTGAAACAAGGTTTTTTACAGACACAGGCTGCATCATATTCTGGCCATTTCCAGGAATCATGATAAATGGTGAAATCTTAATAATGCCGGCAAAGAGATTGGTGAATTTATCTTCCTTGCCAAACATTACAGAAGGTCTAAAGATAGTATATTCAAGGCCCGAATTTCTTATTATCTCTTCTGCCTCCCACTTTGTCTTGTGGTATTTGCTCCTTGCATTCGCTCTTGTTCCAAGGGCGCTTATATGGACAAACCGCTTTACCCCTTTTATCTTGCAGGCCTCCACCATGTTTCTTGTGCCTTCTGTGTGGATGGCCTTAAAGGTTGTATTTTTAGTTTCTGCCAATATGCCGACGAGATGAACCGCAATAGTTACCTTTGCATCATCAAGGGCTATCAATAGCGAGCTTTTATCAGTTACATCGCCTTTTATTAGCTCTACCCCAGGCTGCTTCATAGCCTCTGCCTTTGAAGGGTTTCTGACAAGGCATCGCACTTGAAGCCCCTGCTTAAGCATCTCTTTAAGCAGGTTGCCGCCAACAAAACCTGTTGCGCCAGTAAGGAGTATCATTTCCTTCCCATGTTAAGTATATCCTTGATGGTTGTTTTTAATTCCTTAAGGTCAGATGATTTTACCACATAGGCGTCAGACGCCCATGTGCCGAATTCCTGTTTATAATGATGGTAGGCGGTACTAAGGATTACAGGAATATTTTTCCATTTTTCTTTTACCCGCCTCAATACCTCTATGCCATCCATCCCCGGCATCTTTATATCAAGGACTATAAGGTCAAATTTATCCTTCTCCAGCTTTGCAATGGCCTCTTCTCCGGATGCTGCCACATGCACATTCAACCCTTCATCTTCCAATTCTTCCTTATATAAAAGCCTTAGCCCTTCTTCATCATCTACAACCAGTATCTTCTCTTTCATAAACCCTCCTGTGTTCAATGGCTACACAGATTTTGGGATAGAACTATAGCATGAGTATTCAGTTCTTGCAATCCATCTGCCTATCCGTAAAATAGCGATTTGCCCGACCCAAGCTTCGTTTGGTTGCCTGACTTCGTTATCGTCGCAAAAATGGCCTCTGCCTCGTCTGGCAGCCCCCGATAGAATCAATCAGGGGCGGTTTCCCCAAAAATAAATGTCTATTTTTGAGCCTATCTTTTTAGAGATGGCTATAGAAGTTCAATCTGCCCTTATAATCTTTAGAATCATCAAGATGCCTTTAATATTCTCCCTTCTTTGTCTGATAGAGGCAGCTTTATGACAAATGTTACTCCAACGCCTATATTATTATTTACCTCTATAATGCCCTTATGATTCGTTATAATAGAGTGAGTTATGGCAAGACCGAGCCCTGTGCCTGTTTCCTTTGTTGTATAAAATGGATTAAAGATATTGCTTATTATATTTGGGTCAATACCGCCGCCTGTATCATGAATCTCCGTTACTATCCAACTACCCTCTTGATAGGTTTGTATCGTAAGCGTTCCGCCTTTTTCCATTGCCTGTATGGCATTTGTCATAAGGTTATTAAAAACCAACTTCAAATGCTGACGGTCAACATCTATTTTAGGCACATGGAGGGACAGTTCTTTCACAACAGCAATCCCATTCCTCTTGAAATCATCTTCAAAAAATGCAACGGCCTCTTCTATAATGATATTTATATCTTCGGATAAAAAAACATAACTCTCATCTTTTGAAAAGTGGACTATCCCGTCCATCAGTTTTTCAAGCCGTGAAACCTCTTTTACAATTCTGTCAACATAACTCATATGAGGAGAATCAAGGTTCATTTGCTGAGAAAGTCTCTTGGCAAAGCCGCCGATGGATACGAGGGGGTTTTTTATTTCATGGGCGAGCGATGCCGCCATCTCTCCAAGGGCAAGCAGTTTTTCTGCATTGACAAGCCTATCCTGCATATCTTTCATTTTTGTATTTATATCTCTGAGGTTGATGATACACTGGTAATTTTTAATGGCTGTCGCAAGTTGCAGCACTATGACACTCAGCAGTTTCTTTTCTTTAAGAGTTACTGCCTTTTTCTCCTTATTTTTAAGATAAAGCACACCATGAAGCCAGTCGTCCTTAATTGGGTAACAGACTACTGTTTTGAAGCCATTGGTTCCTTTGTCAAGTATCCCTTGCCATGTTTCGTTGGGAGGTTTAGATTGTGTTGCAAATATAGGGCTTCCTTTTTTAATAGCCAGACCTGGCAGGCCTTCGTTTTCTTTATATTCTTCCTGGCAGCCTCGTTTGCTTCCAACTGCTACGGCAAGAGTTAACACGTGTTTATCTTGGTCTGACAGATATACGGCGCACTGGTCAAAGGCAAAGGCGTGGGCAAGGAGATTGGCAACATCTTTCAGCCTTTTTTCAAGGGCATCGGTAGAATCTGTCAGTTCTATAACTTTGGAAAGGATATCATAGCCCATAGCAACAATTAGAAATTAGGAATTACGAATTAAAAAAAATCAAACCGTTAATTCGTAATCGTATTATATTTTTGCTTCTCTTAAGAATTTAGCCGCCTCTTCCGGCGGGGTTGGGTTTATATAAAAGCCTGAACCCCATTCAAAACCTGCAACCTTTACCAGGGTTGGCATAATCTCAAAGTGCCAATGGTAGTGCTGGTTATCTCCGTTTTTAAAAGGAGATGTGTGGAGTATAAAGTTATAGGGCGGAGAGTTTAGAACCTTGTCCATCCTTTTCAAAGTATTTGAAAAAAGTTTAGCGAGGTTTTCGTATTGATGTTTCTGGGCATTCTCAAATGATGAGTCATGCTTTTTAGGCAGTATCCATATCTCAAACGGGGCCTTGGGGGCATACGGGGTTACTGCTATGAAATCCGGATTTTCAGCTACAATACGGATGCCCTGCATTATATCCTGCCGTATGATATCGCAGAATATACATCTCTCTTTGTAGTTATAATACTCAAGAGAGCCGTCCAACTCCTCTGCAACCCTCTTCGGGATGATAGGCAGGGCTATAAGCTGGGAATGGGTATGCTCAAGCGAGGCGCCAGCAGCCTCGCCATGATTTTTAAATATAAGGACATAGCGGAATCTCGGGTCTTTCTTCAGGTCTATTATTCTGTCTCTGTATGACCAGAGGATGTCTTCAAACTGCTTATCTGATACGCTGGATAGGGAGTCCTTATGATTAGTGGATTCAATGACTACCTCATGGGCGCCAACGCCATTCATCTTATCGTATACGCCGTCGCCTTCTCTGTTAAGGTCTCCTTCTATGCGGAGCGCCGGATATTTATTCGGAACAACCCTTAGACTCCATCCCTGTGTGTTCGGTTTTGAGCCATCAGGTCTGTAGGCAAGTATCTCTTGGGGGGTTTTGTCTTCGTTTCCGGGGCAGAAAGGGCAGAAACCGTCTTTTGTAGGCGGATGCTGAACCATGAACTCAGAAGGCCGTTTGCCACGCTCTGTTGAGATGATTACCCATCTTCCGATTATAGGGTCTTTTCTAAGCTCGGGCATACATCCCTCTTCAGCCTATCTTTCTCTGTTTCTCCTGCGCCTCTTCTTCTTCTTTGCATTTTATACAAGAGGTTGTAACAGGCCTTGCCTCAAGTCGTTTTTCGGATATATCTTCACCGCAAACCTCGCATATTCCGTAAGTGCCGGTATCTATCCTCTGTAATGCCTCCCGCACCTTTGCGGTGAGCTTCCTCTCCCTGTCCTTTACTCTCAGCAAGAAATTCCTGTCTGTCTCATGAGATGCCCTGTCAGTCGGGTCTGGAAAGGCTTCTTCTTTGGAACTGCTCATTACAGTTACAGCCTTTCCCGCCTCTGAAAGGAGATCCTCAAGCTTTCTGTTCAGGAGATTTCTGAAAAATTCTAATCTTTCCTTTTCCATAACGGTAAATTATACCCAAAACAGAGAGTGATGTAAATATAAATTACCGTATTCCGTGTCCGTTATCCGTGACCGTAGCATTACGGACACGGAATACGGTCACGGATAACGGTCTCTTATAAATGTTCCGCTTTTACCGCCTGTCTTTTTTACAAGCCTTATGTTGGAAATGGTCATCCCTTTATCCATAGCCTTGCACATATCGTATATGGTAAGGGCTGCTGCTGAGACTGCTGTCAATGCCTCCATCTCTACGCCGGTCTGACCGGAAACCTTTACCGTAGCCGTTATATCAATGCAGCTTTTCCTCTGGATAGGTTCAAATGCTATATCTACAGAGGTTATATTGAGAGGGTGGCATAACGGTATTATATCAGCAACTCTCTTTGCTGCCAGAATGCCGGCAATCCTTGCAACACCAAGGACATCGCCCTTTTTAATGGTATTGGCCTGAACTGCCTTGAATGTAACATCTTGCATAGAAACGCTTCCCTTTGCAACAGCCTCTCTGGTTGTGGTTTTTTTGGCAGTTACATCCACCATCTTTGCCTTGCCTTTTTTATCTATGTGGGTGAGCCTTGGCATAATTGATTTACGATTTACGATTTACGATTTACGAATTACGAATTACGAATTTAAAATCTAAAATCGTAAATTATTCTATCTCCACTATCTTTCCATTTTTTACAGTCAATATAAAAAGGCCTTTTATAGCCTCTCTATCTTTTCCAAAGGTTATATCGCCTGTTGCGCCATGAAAGTCTTTCAAGTTTGCAATACTGTCCCGTATATCCTGCTTTTTTTCCCTTTCTATTATAATAGCCTCTATGATCATCTTTACTGCATCATATGCCTGGGCTGAAAGTATCTCTGGCTCTATGCCATAGAGGTTTTTAAAACTATTGACAAAATGCAGGGTGGGCTCTCTTTTGCTGCCACGGAAAAAACCGTCTGCAAAGACCGCTCCTTCAACATATTTGCCTGCCAATTCTATGAGCTTTGGCGAGTTCCACCCATTAGACCCAAGGAGTTTGACATCCTTTATATTATAATATGCAAGGTGCGGCGCTATGAGGCCGATGGTGTCAAAGTAGTCAGGTATATAGAGGGCGTCTGCTGCCACAGTTGCCTCAAAGGTTTTTATCTGTCTGCGGCCTTCCCTTTTTTCAGTTTCCTTTACTTTAAATAATTTCGTAATCTCTTTTCCAAAATATGTCTGGCCTTCTCTATACTGTTCATCAGCCACTATCTCCCCCTTGCCTTTCTTAACCTCCTCTTTAAAAAGGTTGGCAAGCTCTATTCCATAAGAACTGCTTGGATAGAGAACTGCAAATTTTTTGCATCTTAGTGTATCCATTGCATAATTCGCAATAGCCCTTGCCTGTTCTAACGGCGATAGGAAGTTTCTAAATATATAGTCGCCGGTATTGGTAAGCCCCGGCCTCTGTGACAAGGCAATCATCGGTATCTTTAATTGCTGCGCCTTTTGGGCAGCGCCCATTGCTGTTATACTCAAAAGGGGACCTATGATAGCAACAACCCCTTCATCCGCGCCCAATGCTTCTACAGCCTTCTCTGTTGTGAGAGGGTCGTCTTTGGTATCCTTGATAATTATTTCAAGATTAACTCCTTTGCCTTCTAGAGAGGAGGATTCAAAGATATCTGCCGCAAGCAATATTCCCTTGAGCGCCTGTTCGCCGAATTGTGCGTATTTCCCGCTTAAAGGAAGAATTACCCCTAAACGGATATTGGGTGCGGGAGCGGCCGTTGAAGGCGGCGCTTCCAGCGCAAAGGCAGTATTAGAAAATAAGAGAATACAGAATACAGAATACAGAATACAGAATAAAAAACTTCTGACTTCTAACTCCTGACTTCTGACTCCTAACCTATCTTTCATCCAAAGATATCCTTTACCTTTTCTAAAAAATTTTTCTTCAAGGGATTGGTTTCTTCCCCGCTTATTTTTGCAAACTCCTCTAAAAGCTCTTTCTGCCTGCCTGTCAATTTTGTCGGGGTCTCAACCTTTATGATTACATTCTGGTCGCCCCTTTGACCTGTGTGGAGGGAGGCTATGCCTTTGCCCTTAAGTCTGAACACCTTTCCGGATTGTGTTCCGGCAGGTATTTTAAGCTTTACATTCCCTTCAATGGTTGGGACATCTATATCAGTGCCAACGGCTGCCTGAGGGAAACTGATGGGGACCTCGCAGATAATATCATCATTTTGCCTCTGAAATATCGGGTGGGGCTTTACATTTATGATGATGTAAAGGTCGCCGGGAGGGCCGCCATGAACCCCGGATTCTCCCTCGCCAGAAAGCCTTAGCCTCGTGTCGGTTTCAACCCCTGGAGGCACTTTCACGCTGAGGCTCTGCATGGTGTTTATGCGGCCAACACCGCTACAATCGCTGCACGGGTCTTTTACTAATGTCCCTTCGCCCTTGCAGCGGGAACAGGGGCGGGATATGCTGAAAAAACCCTGCTGATAACTAACCTGCCCTCTTCCATGACAGGTTGTGCACTGGGTGGGAGATGTCCCTGGTTTTGCCCCGCTCCCCTGGCACTTCTGGCATTTTATTGTTTTGGGCAGTTTTATCTTTTTTTCTGTGCCAAAGGCTGCTTCTTCAAAGGTAACTTCCATATCATATCTTAAATCTGAGCCGCGTTGACCCCTGGTGCGCCTTCTGCTTGCGCCAAAGAAATCACCGAACACGTCGCCGAATAAATCCTGAAAATCAAAACCAACCCCGGTCCCTTGTCCAAAACCTGCGCCAGTCTCAGCAAAACCGAATCTATCATACTGCGCTCTTTTATTAGAGTCTTTTAAAACCTCATACGCAGCATTTATCTCCTTAAAATGCTCCTCTATGTTTTTGTCGCCAGGATTTTTATCAGGGTGGTATTTATGGGCAAGCTGCCTGTATGCCTTTTTTATTTCTTCATCGGAGGCAGTCCTATCAACGCCCAATATTTCATAAAAGTCTTTTTTTGTCATAAAAATAATAAGGTTGAGGTTGAGAAAAATTATTCTTTGTCTTTCCTTAACCTTAACCTCAACCTCAACCTTATCCTGTCTTTTACATCCTCTCCGTCAATTTTGCTGAGACCTGTAATAGCCGATCTGTTGCAGTCTTTATATCTTCAGGGCTTGAGCCTTCTATTGCCTTTCTCAATATATTCAACGTATCTTTTACAACCTTCTTGTCAGCTTCTCCAAGTCTGCTTTCCGTCTCTGCCAATAACCTTTCTGTCGTATATATCATGCTGTGGGCAGTATTTCTGCTGTCAATAAGTTCTTTTCGTTTTTTATCTTCTTCTTGGTGCTTTTCTGCATCTTTTACAATTTTTTCTATCTCTGTCTGGTTTAAACCAGAGGAGGCTTGTATCTTTATTGACTGTTCTTTGCCTGTACCCATGTCTTTTGCAGAGACATGGAGAATGCCATTGGCGTCTATATCAAACATCACCTCTATCTGCGGAACACCCATAGGCTGAGGAGGGATATCCACCAGTTCAAATCTGCCGAGGGATTTATTATCTGCAGCCATCTCCCGTTCTCCCTGGAGCACATGAATAGCTACCATGGTCTGGTTATCCTGGGCAGTAGAGAATATCTGGCTCTTCTTTGTAGGTACGGTCGTGTTTCGTAGTATCAATTTTGTAAATACCCCGCCTTTTGTCTCAAGGCCGATGGAAAGAGGTATGACATCCAGAAGGATTATATCCTTTACTTCGCCTTTGAGAACGCCGCCCTGAATAGCAGCGCCGATGGCAACAACCTCGTCCGGATTTACCCCTTTGTGCGGCTGTCTTACGAAAATCTCTTCAACCTTTTTTTGCACCCGCGGCATTCTTGTCATGCCGCCTACAAGGATTACCTCGTCAATATCCTTTGCCTCAAGTCCGGAATCTGACAGGGCGATGTGGCAGGGCATGACAAGCCGCTCAATCAGGTCATCTACCATCTTTTCCATCTGGCTCCTGCTTATCCTTTTTCTCAGATGCTTTGGCCCGGATTTGTCAGCAGATATAAAAGGAAGATGTATCTCTGTTTCCCCGACTGATGATAATTCGCATTTTGCCTTTTCAGCCACCTCTTTTAATCTCTGTAACGCCATTTTATCCTGGCTTAAGTCTATGCCATTCTCTTTTAAAAAGTCTTCTGCAAGAAAGTCTATTATACGCTGGTCAAAATCTTCTCCACCTAAGAATGTATCGCCATTTGTGGCCTTAACCTCAAAAACCCCTTCATGCAGTTCAAGAATGGATATGTCAAAGGTTCCTCCGCCCAGGTCAAATACAGCGATTCTTTCATTCTTGTTTTTATCAAGACCATAGGCAAGGGCCGCTGCCGTGGGTTCATTTATAATCCTTAATACATTCATGCCTGCTATCTGCCCGGCATCTTTTGTTGCCTGTCTTTGACTGTCATTAAAATATGCAGGAACAGTTATGACAGCGTCTGTTACCTTCGCTCCCAGATAATCCTCTGCTATATCCTTCATTCTCTGGAGGACTATGGCAGAAACTTCAGACGGGCTCAGCGTCTTTCCCTTTACTTCTACCCAGGCATCATTGTTGGATGCCTGCACTATCTTAAATGGCACAAGCTCTTTTGTCCGTTTTACCTCCGGTGTATCATATCTCCGGCCGATAAGCCTTTTAATGGCATACATGGTATTGAATGGATTTACAACAGCCTGTCTCTTGGCAGCATGGCCGACAAGCCTCTCTCCGGAGTCAGTGAAGGCTACGGTAGAAGGTGTTGTCCTTGCCCCCTCCTGATTGGGGATGACCACAGGGCTGCCGTTTTCCATAACAGCCACGCAGGAATTTGTTGTGCCTAAGTCTATGCCGATTACCTTGCCCATAACAATATAATTACGATTTGCGATTTACGATTTTTTTACCATTCGGCAATCGCAAATCGTAATTAGTAATTTTTCAGTCCTCTCCTCCCGCCGCCTCTTCCATCTCAGTTGATGGCTCCGGGGTCTTCGCTATAACCACCATAGCAGGCCGTATCAATCGATTGTTAAGATAGTAGCACTTATGGAATTCCTTGATAACAGTGCCTGGTTTGTGCTCGGTAGTTTCCTCCTGGCTTACTGCTTCATGCTTCATAGGGTCAAATTTCTCACCCAATGAAGAAACAACCTCAATCCCAAACTTCTTTAATACAGACACCAGGTTGTCAAGAACAAGCTTTATTCCATCCTTTATTGCAGAGAGGTCTGATTCATCTTCTCCCTGTTTAATACCCCTGCTTACTACCGCTGGGGCAGGCTCTGCAGGGACATGTATGTGGTCAATGGCTCTTTCAAGGTTATCAACCGCCGGGAGGATTTCTTTTATCAGCCGTTCATTTGCAAAGTTTATGAGATCGCCTTTTTCCTTTTCTGCCCGCTTCTTGTAGTTTTCAAGGTCCGCGCATGCCCTCAAGAATTTATCATAATTTATCTTTGCCTCTTTTGTCTTTTCCTCAAGACATTCATTCAGCTTTTTCATCTCTGTCTCAAGGTGAGCAGGGGCGCCTGCTGAAGGCGGTACCTCCATAAGCTCATCCCCTTGTCCTTGTGCAGCAGTTTCCTCTGTTTGTATATCTTCTTTTTCTTGTTCTCCCATAATATTCTCCTATAAAAGTGTCAAAGGGTCATAGAGTCAAAGAGTCATGGGGTCAAAGTTTTTGTTTTTGCTCTGACCCTCTGACTCTGTTTTTTACACTGCCTCTCTCTTCGCCATTATATCGCTTAAAATGCTTGCAGTGTAATTCACAAGCGGTATAACCTTAGAGTAATTCATCCTTTTCGGCCCTATCACACCGAGGGTTCCCAGTATGTTGCCATTGCTGGTATAAGGGGCTGTTATGATGCTGCATCCTTTTATTTCATTCACTCTATTTTCAGAACCGATAAGTATCTTAATCGCTTCAGTGTCCAGGGCCTTATCCAAAATCTTTACAAGAATGGATTTTTCCTCAAATGCCCTGAAAAGGAGCTTCATCTTTTCTACATCTTTTGTAAATTCAGGGTCATTCAGTATATTCATCTTTCCTTCTACATACACACTATCAGTATCTTCTTCCTTGTCCAATGCAATCTTGCTTAAATCAAGCGCCTTTTTAAGGAGCTGGTCATAGAGGGTTTTTTCTTCCTTCATTTTCTCTATTATCTTGGCCTTAAGTTTCCCGAGCGTCAATCCTTTTGCAATCTCATTTAAATAACCCGACATCCTCTCAAGGTCATGCTGCGTCAATTCTTCTTCTATTCTCACCATGCGATTTTGCACAATCCCCGAATTAGATACAAGCAGCACCATAATCTGCATTTTGTTCAATTTTATAAATTCTATATACTTTATGGAGATATTATCCAACCGTGGGGGGATCACGATACCCATGCAATTTGAGAAGACGGAGAGTATAATTGAGGTATCGCTCATGATTCTTTCAATTTCCTGAGATTCATGGTATTTCGTTTTTATCTTTTTCCTCTCTGCCTGTGACAGTTCCTCTATCTCAAGCATACTATCAACATAAAATCTCAGCCCTTGATCAGTGGGAACCCTGCCTGAAGAAGCATGGGGCTGTGTCAGATAGCCCATATCTTCCATCACACTCATAGTATTCCTTATCGTAGCAGGGCTTAAGTCTGTCATATACTTCTGTGACACCACGCTCGAACCCACCGGCTCGCCAGTATAAATATACTGCATGATTACCGTCTGCAATATGTTTTTCATTCTATCCGTTAATATATTTGCCATAGTAAACAATGCTGTGCTGCCGGTAATTGATATATTAAAACAATAGCGCGTGCTTCTTGTCAAGAGAAGTCATACTACAGGCGAGCATGAGGAGGTTTTTACAGAGCCTAACTATATTAATTCAGCAAGCACTTCATTTGACAAGAGAAGGCCTTTTCGCGTGAGCCTTATATTATCATCATCTGGGTCAAGCATGCCTTCCCTTGTAAGCTTAGAGATTGTATCTCGATATAAATCCTTTAAAGAGCAATCAAATCGTCTTTCAAACCAATCTATATCTATCCCAGATATCCTACGAAGACCAAGGAATATGCCCTCTTCTATTGCCTCTTTTCTTGTCAATAATTCTTCTCCTGCAATTGCCCTGCCTCTATTTTTTACCTGCTCCATGTATACATTGGGATTATTTTCATTCCACCACCTTATGCTCCAGTCAGGTGCCTGCCCCTGACTGTCTCTACCAGGGGACGAAATATAAGAATGGGCGCCTGCGCCAAGCCCAATATAATCCCTGCACAACCAGTATCTCATATTATGCTGCGACTCAAAACCATCCAACGCAAAGTTGGATATCTCATAATGATTATAGCCGGCCTCTTCCAGTTTATCAATGGCAAGCTCATACATTAAAACCTGTTCTTCTTCAGAGGGCAGCACAAGCTTCCCGCCTTTTTGCATTTTAGAAAATAACGTTCCATCTTCTATAGTAAGGTTATAGGCAGCTATGTGTTCCGGCTTTAAAAAAACAGCTGTTTTTAAATCCTGCTCCCATTCCTCTACAGACTGGCCTGGTATGCCGAATATAAGATCTATCCCGATATTATTGAATCCCGCCTTTCTTGCCCACTCATAACACCATAATGCGTCTTGCGCTGAATGAATCCTGCCGAGGGTTTTGAGCGTTTTATCATTAAACGATTGAATGCCAATACTTAATCTGTTTATGCCGGCATCATGGAATGCAGACAAACTATCTCTATGAACGGTCCCCGGGTTTACTTCTATGGTAATCTCCTGCAGATTTGAGGCTGAAAAGGTCTGTCGTATGCTGGTTATAAGCCTTTTCATGCTGCAAGGCTCTATGAGAGACGGTGTTCCACCGCCTATATAGATTGTCTCAAGTTTTTTATTTAATATGGTTGGCCTTTCCTGAATATGGCCAGCCATCTCGCTGAGCGCAGCATCTATATAGGCATCGTGAGAGATATTTGTTTGTGCAAAGGAATTAAAATCACAATAGGGGCATTTCTTTTGGCAGAATGGGATATGCACATATATACCAAGGCTATTGTCTTTTATTTCTTTTCTGTATATTCGCATAACCTTTTAAAAATATCCCATGGCGATATTATACCCAGCAGTCTGTCCTGATTGTCAACAACAAGTATACATTCAACAGGCTTCTCTGCGCTCACAAAGATAGTGGCAACCTCCATAATAGACACCCCTGGCCCAATCTTTTTAAAGTCTGTATCCATAACCTCGCACACATCCTTATGTGCAAGCTCACTGCATCTCTGGTGAAATTGCGGCAGGTCAGGGGCAAATTTTACATCTTTTAACAGCCCCTCTGAGATATACCTCGGCAAGGTGAGATACAAAAGCTTTCTTGACGTGAGCAGACCTATTACCTTATTATTCTTATCCACAATAGGCAGCTGCCGTATACGTTCGTCTCTTAAAATCCGCATGGCCTCTGCAACGGTCTTGTCGCATTCTGTTGTAGCCACATTGGTCGTCATGATAGTTGCTGCATTCATCCCGTTAAACCTCCTTTTTCTGCCCCGCTAAACCTTTAAAAAGCAATAAGGTCTAACGGGATTCATAATATCTCCTTCCTATAGATATCTTAAATACAAATATATGGTTGACAAAACGATTGATAAAAGCATCATGGGAAACGCCAGTTTCATAAATTCAATAAACCTGAAATGATGGCCTGCCTTGCCTGCAATGCCTGCCACAACCACATTTGCCGCGGAGGCTATGATTGTGCCGCTTCCACCAAAGCATGCGCCAAGCGACAATGCCCACCAAATGGGCAGTAAGGTATCGCGCCCCCCGCCCATCTGAATGCCGATCTCTTTTACGAGAGGTATCATTGTGGCAGTAACAGGTATGCTACCTGTAAGGGCAGAGGAAATAGCAGAGACCCATAGAATAGCCATGGTGGTAATCGCAATATTTCCTGATGTGGCTTCCATCAGTCTTTGCGCAAGTATCGTGATTACCCCTGTCTCATCAAGCCCCCTCACAACAATAAAAAGGCCGGCGAAAAAGAATATGGTCGTCCATTCAAGTTTTTCAAGGGTTGAGTTTATATCTTCTCCTGTTATAAGCAAGAGGATTGCGGCGCCGAAGATCGCTATGGTTGCGGCCTCAAGATGGATTCTATGCTGAAATAAAAAACCAACTATTACAAGGGTAAATATAAAAAAACATTTTTTAAGGAGTGGTATGTCCTGCAGCGCCTCTCGTTCATTAAACTGCATGACCCTTTCCCTTACATGAGAGTCAACCTTCAGCTGCTTTCCGTACAGGGCATAAATCGGCGCAAATGTGGCGGCCATAACAATCAATACGATAGGCCCAAGGTTCTTGACAAAATCCATGAAACTGAGATTAGCCGCGCTCCCTATCATGATATTGGGCGGGTCTCCGATAAGGGTTGCCGTGCCGCCGATATTTGCCATCAGTATTTCTACAAACAGAAACGGGTAAGGGTCTATCTGCATCTCCTCGGCCATAAGTATTGTCAGAGGCGCAACAAGCAGGGCTGTCGTAACATTATCAAGAAGTGCGGATATTATGGCGGTAACACATCCCAGCATTACCAAAATGCGCCAAGGCTCTCCGTGGACAATCTTTACAGACTTGATTGCGACATACTGAAACATGCCTGTCTTCTGGCATACGGCAACAATAATCATCATGCCTATTAAAAGGCCGATGGTGTTGAAGTCAATGCCTGCAACCGCCTTTCCCTGGTCTAATACGCCGAGAAGTATTACCAGCGAGGCGCCCAGCAAAGACACGACCGCCCTGTTGAACTTGTCCACTATAAGGATTATGTATACCGCCAAAAATACAATAATTGCCGTAAGCAATAGCGCCTCCTTAATAGCCCATGGCTTATAGTAGTTGCTATGAGCTACTTTATATCTATCAAAAACTGATTAAACTTTTTTTCCTTGCCGATAGTTGTCTCATGTCCATGTCCAGGAAATACTTTCACATGGTCCCCAAGCGGAAGGATTTTATTTTTTATAGAGGCCATTAACTCTTTATAAGAACCGCCCGGCAGATCTGTCCTGCCAACTGAGCCTGCAAAGAGCGTGTCGCCTGTAAATAATATCTCCTGATGAGTAACAGGATTTTTCACAAACAGGGAAATACCGCCTTTTGTGTGGCCAGGGGTATGTATAACATGAATTGTTAAGCTGCCAATAGTAATCTTATCTTTATCGGTTAATCGCATATCAGGCTGAGGAGAAACAGCAGCATCAAGCCCAAAGACTGCGCCTTGCGCAACAACATTATCTAAAAGTATTGCATCATCCTTATGGATAGCAAGCTTTGCATTAGCAGCCTTTTTTAACTGTCCGTTTCCGCCAACATGGTCAAAGTGACCATGGGTGTTTATTATATATTTAAGAAAAAGCCCTGTTTTTTCAATTGCAGAGAGTATTTCTTCCACATCACCACCTGGGTCTATACAGACTGCCTCATTCGTCTTTTTATCCCCAAGTATATAGCAGTTTGCCTCCAAAGGGCCTACTATGAGGGTTTTAAATATCACCGTTGTTTTGCTCCATTGAAATAATAAATTCCAAATCCGAAATTCTAAATTCTAAACAATCGCCAAAATCCAAAGTGTAAATGACCAAAACTGTTTTGAACATTAACAGGCTGTTGAAAAAGTCATCAACAGCCTTGATTACACAGATTATAAAAAATGATTACACAGATATTTCAAGGAGTTTCAATCTGTGCAATCTACTCTTTTATCTGTGTAATCAAAGATTGTTGAGTTTTTCAACAATCTGTTAGGATTTGTCTCTCCATTTTGCAAGCTGCGTTTTTCAATTTACATTTTTTAAACCCCTCCTAATACCAATTCTCTCCCAGCCTTCATAATCCTTTCCAACTCATCCTCATCCCTTGCCTCGCCGTAAAGACGCACCACAGGCTCTGTCCCTGACTCCCTCATAAGAAGCCAGCAGCCGCCTTCTAACAAGAAATTAATGCCATTCACATCTCGCGCATTATTGACCGTAAGACCGCCTATTGTCTTAGGGGGATTGCTGAGCATATCTAAGAGGCTCTTTTTTGAACCATCGCCAAGGTGGATATTCTCTCTTTTGGTAACAAGCCTGCCCACTCTCTTATATAAATCATTTAATAATTCTCTCAGACTCTTACCCTCTCGCGCAACCATTTCAGCTACAAGCAGGCATGTAAGCATACCATCCTTTTCCGGCACATGGCCTCTTATGGAAAGGCCTGCGCTCTCTTCCCCGCCGATTAAAATCTTCCCTGTAGTTATCAGCTCGCCGATATATTTAAAACCAACAGGTGTCTCATAGATGGGCATATTATAAAATCTTGCCACTGCATCTACCAGATGGCTTGTAGCAATACTTCGCGCAACTCCGCCCTTCAAGCCCTTCACCCTTATCATATAGTCAAAGAGCATGGCAAGGATATAATTGGGTTCAATGAATGAGCCATCCTTGTCAATTATTCCAAATCTGTCTGCATCGCCGTCAAGGGCAAGGCCGAGGTCATAGTTGTTTTCTTTAACTGCATGGATAAGCGCTGCAAGGTTCTCTTCGCTCGGGTCAGGCGGTCTGCCTCCGAATGAGGGATCTGCCTGGTTGTGAAATACTGCGATAGTGCAGCCGGCATCTTCCAAAATCCTGTCCATATAGCCTCTGGCAGTGCCATACATAAGGTCTACTCCGATCTCAAGCCGCGCCTTTTGAATAGCAGCCATATCTATATTCTTCCGCAACCCTTCTGCATAAAAATGAAATGGCTCTATCTCTTCCAAAAGACCTCGGCGTCTTGCCTCTTCAATAGAGAGTTGCGAATAGGCAACCTCCAACAGCATCTCATTTGCCCTTTTTTCTATTTCCTTTGTTATATTGGGCAAGGCAGGTTCTCCAGAAGACGAAGAGAATTTAAGGCCGCTGTATTCCGGCGGATTATGGCTGGCTGTAATATTTATGCCGCCCCCTGTCTTTCTGCGCAATATCTCAAAGGAAATGACAGGAGTAGGCGTCGGTCCTTGCGCCACAAAAGATTTAATGCCGTTTCCTGCAAGAATCCTCACAACCTCTAAGGCAAATCTGTCGCCCAGAAAGCGGGTATCGTGGCCAACTATTACTCCCTTTTTATCTTCGTGGTGCGCCTTGAGATAATCTGCAATAGCCTGGGTTACAACCCGCACCCCTTCAAAGGTAAAATCCTCTGCAACGATGCCCCGCCATCCTGATGTGCCGAATTTTATAATGCTCAAGAAACCTCCAAAGCAGGCTATGGGCGATAGGCTATTGGGTTGCCTATAGCCTCACGCCTATAGCCTATTGCCTAATTATTTCTGCCATTGTGCTATCTTTTCTTTATACTCTCCTGCGAAATCTCTCGCCTTTTCCATGGTTGTTGCCTCAGTGATAACGTGGAAATAGGATTGATCCTGGCTTGGGTATACGATAACCCATCCCTTGGGAAAATTTACCTTTATCCCGTCCAATAACTCTGTTGACTTGTCATTGGAGTCTTCTATCATGCATCGCATTATCGTGCCTTTCTTTTCCCACGAACACGGCACCTTTTCCTTTACCATGAAACTTGGCGGGATCTCCCGTAAGAGCTGATGCAGCCGTATCTCTTTTTTTGCCATCATCTCAAGTATCTTTACAATTGCATACATGCCGTCAAACGCAGGCTGAAACTGCGGGAATATAAAACCGCCGGTATACTCTCCTACAAATACAACCCCTTCTTCCATTGCGGTCTCCATCATTCCTCTGCTCGACATCTTCGTCCTCTTGACAGAAAAATCATAGATATCTGCCATCTGCTCTATTACCATAGAGGCTGAAACAGGCATGGCAACATACGGTTTGCCTCCCTTTGAAGACTTAGGATATGATTTCATAACTAAAAGAGTTATGAGGCTGAGCGCAACATCGCCGTCAATGATATCTCCGTTCTCATCCACGAAAAACACCTTTTCCCCGCCTGCGTCAAGAAGCACCCCCATGTCTGCCTTAAGGGATTTGGCAATGGAAGAAAGCTGGGCAAGGGAGTTTTGAAATTCCTCTGCTGTCTTTGTTATTTTTGTGCCGTCCAGGTTGGCGTTCAATGCTATAACATTTAAATTGAGTTTGCCGAGAATAGTGGGAAATATCCTTGAAGAGCTGCCATAAGAATAATCTAAAACAATTTTGAAGTTGGCCTTTTTTATCGCCTCTGCGTCAATGGAAGACATAAAGCCGTTTTGATAATATTCAAAACCATGAATAGGGAACACCATCTCGCCGGTCTCTTCCATCTGCGCCCTTCTGAAGTCTTCTCTGAAAAAAAGCCTCTCTATCGCCTTTTCCTGATTTGAGTGGAGATTGAGGCCTTTGTTGTCAAAGAATTTAAGGTCTATAACATCAGAATCAAATGGGCTTCGTCTTGTGTGAATGCCGCCTATCTCGCTTCCGCTCTTTGCAAGGTATCGTACAACAGGTATCGGTGTTACCCCATAATCATGAATGTTTACACCTGTTGACAGTATGCCGGTCATGATCGCCCTGTTTATCATCCTGGATGTCTTGTGCGCATCCCTGCTGGTTGACACAATAGCTCCTTTTCTTAGGTTAGCGCCGTATGCTGCGCCAAGCTTTGCCGCAAATTCAGGAGACATCTCAATATTGGCAAGACCTGTTACGCCGTAGGGGCCAAATATACTCTTGCTCCATTTCTCGCCCCATATGAGGCTGGATGCAAGTATCGCCCCATCTTCCACGCTCTTATACGGCCAAACCTTTACGCCTGCCTTAACAGTGCTCCCTTTGCCGATGCGGCAGTTATCGCTTATTACAGCCCCCTCTGCCAGATATGCCCCTTCTTTTATCTCGGATTTGCTTGCCACCACATTTTCCTGCAGCACAGCCTTTTGCCCTATAGAGACATTATTCCATAGGATAGAGGAGATGATGGTTGCGCCATTCTCAATGATACAATTGTCTCCAACGATAGAGTCAATTATCCTGGCATCTGCGCCAACCTTGCAGTTTGCGCCTATGACAACAGAGCCTTCCACCTTGCAGGTAAAATCAACCCTCGCGCCCTTTCCTAACCACACGCCCCTTTTACTCACCTCTTCTCCCGGGATATTCACCTTTACCCTGCCATGGAGTATATCCAGATTTGCGTTGCGGTATTCATCAAGGCTGCCGACATCCCTCCAGTAACCCTCAGCTATATAGCCATACAGAGGGTTTTTTTTCTCTAAGAGAAGAGGGAAAAGGTCTTTGCTGAAATCAAATTCCTGATTGGGCGGGATTAAATCAAGGGTTTCCGGTTCAAGGATGTAAATGCCGGTATTTATGGTGTCACTGAATACCTCGCCCCAGCTGGGTTTTTCCATAAACCTGTTAATCTTTCCATCCTTATCCGTTATTACAATGCCGAAGGGAAGGGGATTTTCAACCCTGGTAAGAATCATGGTGGCAACAGATTTTTTCTTCTTGTGAAACTCAATGGCTTTCATAAGATCAAAATCGGTAAGCACATCCCCGCTTATAACTAAAAACGGTTTATCAAGATATTGTTGGGCGTTCTTTACGCTGCCAGCAGTTCCAAGGTCATCAGAGGCCGAGATATATGTCATCTTTACCCCAAATCCTGAGCCGTCGCCAAAGTAGTTTTCTATCATTTCAGGATGGAAATATAAAAGACTGACAACATCAGTTATATCGCAGCGGGTAAGCAGTTCTACGATATGCTCCATCATGGGCTTATTTGCCATCGGAGCCATCGGCTTAGGCAGGTTATTGGTCAGAGGTCTTAGCCTGGTGCCAAAACCGCCGGCCATTATTACAGCCTTCATAAATCCCCCGGAAAATTAGGCTGATGGCCAAAAGTTGAAAAATTGTTTTCCCTTCAGCCCTAATTGTGCTGCCCATTCTATCAATAAACAGTATAGGCGTCAAGACACACATGCTTTTTTATTAAAGCAGCATATTTCACCTTTTGACATGCGCTCTTAATAGCGATATTATTTTACCAATATGGCTATAGAATCCATATACAGAGATAAAACCGTTGTTGAAAGACTTGTTCAGCAGATACAGAAAATACATCTGCAACATCCTGTGAGAGTAATGCATGTATGCGGCACGCATGAGAATGTCATAAGCCGTTTTGGATTGAGGGATTTGCTGCCTGAAGGTGTAGATGTTGTTGCAGGGCCTGGCTGTCCTGTGTGCGTATGCCCTGGCCGGGATATAGAATTTGCAAATGAGCTTGCCTTAAAGGAAAAGACAATCATCGCCACATTTGGCGACATGATTAAGGTCCCATCATCAGCAGGTTCTCTGTCTGATTCCAAAACAAAGGGCGCTGATATAAGGGTTGTATATGGGCCTTTTGACGCTGTAAAGATTGCAAAAGAAAACCCTGCAAAGGAGGTTGTGCTTTTTGCTGTTGGATTTGAAACCACTGCATGTGGCGTAGCCTCTCTCATTCAGCAATCCAATCTTCCTGAAAATTTAAGCATACTTATTTCGCACCGCCTTATCCCGCCTTCTATGGAATTTTTACTGGGAGTAGGAGACCTCTGCATAGATGGTTTTCTTATCCCTGGCCATGTAGCTGCGGTAATGGGCATGGAGCAATATCGGCTTTTTCCAGAGGCATACAGGATACCGACCGTTGCAGCAGGTTTTGAGCCGGTGGATGTGCTCATGGGAATACTGGCAATAGTAACGCAGATAAAAGAAGGCACATATAGATGTGAAAATGTATATCAGAGGGCTGTGCAGGAAAAGGGAAATGTGAAAGCACAAACAGCTATCAAAGAGGTCTTTGATATTGTGCCTGCATACTGGCGGGGTATTGGGAAGATACCGAGGTCGGGTTTGCGGTTAAAAGAAAGATACAAGATGCAGGATGCAAGATGCAGGTTTAATAACCCCCCATTCCCCCCTTTGCAAAAGGGGGGTGAAGGGGGGTTAGATATAAATCCCGGATGTTCATGCCATCTTATAATGATTGGAAAGATAAAACCGACAAATTGCCCTCTCTTTGGCAACACCTGCATTCCAGAGGCGCCCTACGGCCCATGCATGGTGTCTATGGATGGGACATGCAGGGTGTGGTATAAATATAAAAGGAATGTTTAACGCTATACAATGAGTAGCGGCCAAAGCCTGCGTTTGTAGCTACCTCAAAACTTTCCCGACCTTAATATCAAAAAAGCCAGCCAAAGCCCAAGGATACCTGCAATTAAAAACCCCGCTATCCCAAGAAACGGAAATCCAAATAGCTTTGGCCCACCGCCAAAGGCCATGACCAGAGAAGAACCGATAATCAGGGCTGCCACAATTACGCCAAAGGTAAGCCTGTTGGATGACCTGTCCATCTCTCCCATCAGGTCTTCGAGCCCTTTGTGCACAAAGTCTATGGTAAATTTATCGCTCATCATCTTTTTCAATATCTGGCTCATCTGGGATGGAAAAGTGCGGACAAATGTCTGATATTCCCTTACCGTATCAATAGCATCTTTTGCCACTTGAGCAGGTCCAAATCTTTTTGCTATAATCTTGCGGGCAAACTGCTGGCTTTCTACAAGGACATTTACCTCGGGATGCAGAAGCCTCCCAAGTCCCTCCAGTTCAAGTATGCACTTGTCCAAGAGCAGCAACGCCCGCGGCATTTTTATATTATATCGCGATGCAAGCCTTATGTAGTTCATAAGCACTTCCCCAACACTCGTCATTTTAAAAGGCTTGCCGAAATATGCAAAAAGCATATCCTGATATTCTCTTTTAAAGGCAGGCTCATCTATATCCTCCGGCAATATTCCCATCTTCAGATAAACCTGTGTAAGCAATTCATAATCCTCAGTTACAAGGCCGACAAAGACATCTGCCAGGTTTTCCTGCATCTCCTTGTCTATCTTTCCCACAATTCCAAAATCAACAAAGGCAATTTTTTCAGGCCCTGCGACAAAAATATTTCCGGAATGAAGGTCTCCATGAAAAATCCCAAATTCAAAAATCTGCCTGAAAAAGGTTTCGGCTACAATGTGGCCTATCTTTTCTGTGTCTATCCCGCTCTGCTTCAATTTTTCTATGTTATCTATCTTTATCCCATCTATCCCTTCCATGGTAAGGACTTTTTTGCCTGTCAGATTCCAGTAAATAGTTGGGATAAGAATCCTTTGGTCGTCGGAAAGGCTTTTTTTAAATCTTTCAGTGTAACTGGCCTCCAGGGTAAAATCCATTTCCTTTTTTATGGTTGCTCCAAATTCTTCCACCATCCCGACAGGGTCATAAATCTTGCTTTCCGGTATGTATTTTATAACGAGCCGCGCAAGATATTGAAGGGTGGATACATCGGTATCTATTATTGTCTCTATATCAGGTCTCTGAACTTTTATTACCACCCTTTCACCATTTATGGTAACAGCCCTATGCACCTGTGCGATAGAGGCGGCAGCAACCGGTTTTTCCTCTATCTCTTGAAATAATTCTTTGACAGGTTTTTTGAATTCATGCTCTATCACCTTGACAACATCTGAAAATGGGAACGGGGGGACTTCATCCTGCAGCTTTAAAAATTCCCTTATAAATTCCTCAGGCAGGATATCGGGCCTTGTGGATAGTATCTGGCCAAATTTAATAAAGGTAGGGCCGAGCTCTTCAAAGGCAAGCCTTACTCTCACGGCAAAGGAAATTGCTTCCTGCTCTACGCTTACCTTTTTGCCCAGAATCTTCTGGGGGATAGATATGAGCTTGGTTAGATGTATCCTCTCTATAATTGGGTAAAATCCGTGCTTGATTAGTATGGTAATAATCTGGCGGAGCCGCTGGATATTCTTATATGCGAGGTGGATGCGTAAGAAGGTCATTTGTTATAGCCACTTGCCGTCTCTTGCCTGTTTAAAAAATTAACCCAGAAAATGCATTTGCATTTTCTGACAAACGCAATCTTTGGCCAAATACTGCGTCAAAGCCGGCTGTCTAAATACTCACATACCTAAAAGAGTATACTCCGTTTTATCCACTCAGCTTTTCCTTGTCTTTAGCTCAAATCTTGCGTTTGCACCCGAAAAAGAAAAACCAAATGCATTTTTAGGGTTAATGAGGGAGTTTATTTTTTCTCCATATTCCGCTTTTCCGCGCCTGCGCTTTATCTCTCGCATCCCCCTCCAGCGCCATATCTATCTGCCGCCGTTCGATATCAACATTTTCTATTCTAACCTTGGCAGTATCTCCCACCCTGAATCTCTTTTTGGTGCGTTCTCCGACAAGGGAGTGCTCTTTTTCCATAAAAATATAATAGTCATCTTTCATATTTGTAACATGTATCAGGCCTTCTACAAAATATCCCTCAAGCTCTACAAAAAGGCCAAAACTGGTAACACCCGATATAATACCGTTATAAACCTCTCCAATCTTATCTTTCATAAACTGGGTTTTTTTAAGGTCAACTATCTCCCTTTCTGCCTCCATGGCATTTCTCTCCCTGCTTGAGGTGTGAACTGCAATTTCAGGCAGGCTTCTTTCCCAATGCTGCTTGTCTTTTTCAGAATATCTCCCTTTCATTATCTGTTTGAGAATCCTATGAACTATGAGGTCAGGGTATCTGCGGATAGGAGATGTAAAATGGGAATAATATTCAAATGCCAGACCGAAGTGGCCGATGTTTTTTTCAGAATACTTTGCCTGCTTCATTGAGCGGAGGAGGATATGATTTATAAGCCTTTCTTCAGGTTTTCCCGCCGCCGCAGATAACACTTCCTGAAGAACCTTTGGGCTCAATTTCTCTCCTTTGAGATGATATCCAAAGTTTCGGATAAATTCCTTAAACTCATATATGCTCTCTTCACCAGGCTCTTCATGGACCCTGTATAAAAAGGGAAGTTTTTTCTTGGTAATGTAAGTTGCAACAGCCTGATTTGCCGCGAGCATAAATTCCTCTATAAGTTGATGCGCGATATTTCTTTCAGATTTTACAATATCTTCAACCCTGCCCTCTATGTCAATGATTATCTGCGGCTCTGGCAGGTCAAAGTCAATGCTTCCCATATCTGCCCGTTTTTGTCTAAGCTTTAAACAAAGTTCTTCCATTATTTTCAGGTCGTTCAGTATATGACTGTACCTTTCTCTTAACTTCCCTTCGCCACCCTTTTCTAAAGGGGGGCAGGGGGGGTTAGCAAGAATGGTTTTAACTTTTGTATAGGTAAGCCTCTCTACGCTTTTTATAACGCTCTCATAAAATTTGCTGTGTGCTATATTGCCGTGATGGTCAAACTCCATCTCTGCTGTAAGCGTAAGCCTGTCAACATTTGGGTTTAAACTACAGATGCCGTTGCTCAGTGCCTCTGGCAGCATGGGGATGCACCTGTCTGGAAAATATGTGCTAGTCCCTCTTTTATATGCCTCCTGATCAAGGTGGCTTCCTTCTTTTACATAATGAGCCACATCTGCGATAGATACCCATAGTCTATAGCCATTGGTTGTTTTCTCTATGGAAACTGCATCATCAAAATCCTTTGCTGTTTCGCCGTCAATGGTAACAGTAGCCCTTTTTCTTAAATCAACCCTTCCCTGAATATCCTGTTCTTCCACCTTTTGAGAAACTTCTTTAGCCTCGGCAGCCACATGATGCGGGAATCTATGGGGCAGGGCATACTTTCTTACAATAACCTCTATCTCCACATCAGGGTCGTCAGGCTCTCCGAGGATTCCAATGATTTTTCCGAGAGGCGCAACTTTTTCTGCAGGCCATCTCACTATCCCGGCCTCCACAATCTTACCTTCTTCAATATCGCTGCCTTCCTTTAGCGGAATTATAATTTGCTGCAGAATCCTTTTATTAGACGGAATAACAACCCCAAACCCCTTGCCCCTTTCAAACCTTCCCACAATGGTCTTGTGCGCCCTATCCAGAATTCTTATAATCCTGCCCTCCTTTTTGCCGCTACGTTTTGCAAGGCCTTCAACCCGCACAACTACTTTATCTCCGTGCATTGCTCCTTTTAAGTTTCTGGGATTTATAAATATATCATTGCCTCCGTCTTCAGGCATGACAAAACCAAATCCGTCAGGATGACAGGTAAGTTCGCCAATAATAAGGTTCATCTTTGATGGAAGGCCGTATCTCTCGCCTCTTATCTTTACAATGCTGCCATCTTTAACCATCTCCTTCAAAAGCCTCTTAAACATATCCCTTTTGTCTTTGGGAATCATAAGTTGGCGCACAAGCTCTTTAAAGGATAATGGCTTATGGATCTTATTTTGTATGGCTTTAAGGAAGGTGTCCTTGTCAGGAATTTGGAAGTTAGTTTTCGGCATAAATTAGATAGGCAGGTAAAGCAGCGGGTAAACCCCCACCATGCACATTACTATAGGGTCTATAGCCCTATGATATTATACCCTGCATCAACATAGATGATTTCACCGGTAACACCGCTGGACAGGTTACTGCAGAGGTAGAGTGCTGTTTTTGCAACATCCTCTGTAGTTACATTTCTCCTTAAAGGTGTTTTCTTCTCCACGATATTGAGTATCTCTCTAAATCCTGCTATACCCATGGCTGCCAGGGTCTTTATGGGACCTGCGGATATGGCGTTAACCCGTATGTCTTTTTGCCCCAAATCTGCGGCAAGGTATTTTACACTTGCCTCCAGGGCTGCCTTCGCAACACCCATCACATTGTAATTTGGGATAACCTTTTTGCTGCCATGGTAGGTCATCGTTATTATGCTGCCGCCCCTCCCTTCCATTAATGGATATGCACACCTTGTCAGGGCTATGAGGGAATACGCCGATACATCCATTGCCAGTCTGAACCCTTCCCTGGATGTATCCACATAAAGGCCCTTCAACTCTTCTTTATTGGCAAAGGCAAGGGAATGGACAAGTGTGTCAAGGCCGCCCCAGGCGTCTTTAACCTTATTGAATACAGCAGCTATTTCATCATCCTTTGAAACATCGCAGGGCATAATCAGTCTTGAACCAATACCCTCTGCCAGAGGCCTGACCCTTTCCTCCAGAACTGCAGTGGCATATGTAAATGCAAGTTCCATACCTTCTCTGTGCAGTGCTTGGGCGATACCCCATGCAATGCTCCTCTCGTTGGCAACGCCGAAGATGATTCCTTTTTTATTGTCCAATAAACCCATCGTAAAGCCTCCTTGATGATAGCTCATAGCAACCCTATGAGCCATTAGCTATAAACTATATTTGTTACCTTTCTATCATTATTTGATTGCCGATTCAATCATTATTTGGCTTGCAAGGCAGTAAGTCTTCTGTTAAATTTATAGAAACAATAAAGGGAGGCCGCTATCTATGGTTTTTGAACACCTTGAAGAAAAAGAGGCTGTGGAGATTGCTGCTTTAATAGAGAAAAACGGTTTTGCATTCTATTCAATCCTTGCGGATAAAACAAAGAAAAAGTCAATAAAGGCTGTATTTAAAAAACTTGCGAAGGATGAAAGAAGGCATCTGAAGATACTGGAAGATAAATATTACCCGGAGGCAGGTTTTGGAGAACAAATAACAGAAGAAGAACTTGCCATAGAGGATTATGTTTCAAGGGCCGCAGACCCCGCCATATTTACTGAAGAGATAGATGTTAAAAAACTTATTGCGGTTATAGACAGTGTGAAAAAGGCTGTGCAGTTGGCCATACACACAGAAAAGTATGCATCAGAATATTTTGAAGGCATGGCTAAGAAGGCTTTTACCAGAGAAGGCGCTGTAATGTATAAAGAGCTTGCCGCAGAGGAAAGGGAACATGCTAAAAAACTTGATGCCATATTAAAAAGTTTATAGGGCTATATTTCCATGAACCTCATGTCAGCGGTTTGCTGATAGAAATAAATTGCCTGGTTCTTAAATGCATGATAAAGTTGTGATATCAAACCAAGGAGGATGTTCATGAAATTCAATGCAGTTATTGCGGTTATGCTCTTGTCAATTTTTATCTCAGGAGGATTGTATAAGACTTCCCAGGCCGAGGAAAAAGGCAAAGCCCCTTCAATTACAAAAGCAAAGGGTGGATATACGGTTGAAGAACTGTATATCAAAAAAAATCAGCTTGATGGCAAGAAGGTTAAAGTCCGTGGAAAGGTTGTTAAATTCAATCCCAACATAATGGGAAAGAACTGGCTCCATCTGCAGGACGGCACCGGCAAACCAGGCACCAATGATATTACGGTTACCACAAGACAGAATGCAAATCTTGGAGGCATAGTCCTTGTAACCGGCGTGGTGGTTACAAACAAGGATTTTGGAGGCGGCTACAGATACGAGGTCATGCTGGATGACGCTGCCATTGCCGCAGAGTAATTGAAGGGTATCTCCTATCGCACTTCTCCGCCAACAACTATCTCAGGTATGCGCAGAGTGGGCTGGGCATCTGCAACAGGCACGCCCTGCGCATCCTTTCCGCATGTGCCGATACCGAACCCCAGATCAGAACCAAGCATGTCTATATTTTTCAAAACCTCAGGGCCATTGCCTGTAAGTGTTGCGCCTCTTACAGGCTCGCCCACCCGCCCCTTTTCTATCAAATAGCCTTCTGTGACTTCAAAAACAAAATCACCGTTAACTGTATTCACCTGTCCGCCGCCCATCTTTTCAACAAAAAGCCCTTTTTCAAGAGACCTGATAATATCTTCCGGATTTGATTTGCCGGGTGCTATAAGTGTATTGGTCATCCGAGGGATGGGCCTGTGGTGATATGATTCCCGCCTGCCGTTTCCTGTTGACGTGGTGCCATCCTTCATTGCTGCAAGGCGGTCACACATATAGTTTTTCAAAACCCCATTCTCCACAAGGATTGTCTTCTGCCCCGGGGTCCCCTCTTCATCAAAGAAAAATGAGCCCCTCTTGTATGGTATTGTTGAGTCGTCAATTACAGTTATCAGGGGAGATGCAACTGTTTCGCCAATCTTCCCTGAATATACTGAAAGCCCCTGCTGTGCAAGGTCTGCCTCAAGGCCATGGCCTATGGCCTCGTGTATCATAGTGCCCCCTGACTTGCTTGATAGTACAACAGGCATCTTCCCGCCAAGAGCCTTCCTTGTTCTGAGCATGAGGATTGCCCTTTTTGTGGCCGCCTCAGCAACCCTCTCAGGTGGATTCTCTTCAAATATCTCCAGGCCCATGGCACCGCCGATGGGTTCATAACCTGTCTGTATCACATCCCCTTCAGCGGCAACGGCCTGAACTAAAAACAGGATGCCAGTCTTTTTTTCCTCAACCCACTGGCCAAGGGAATTAATAACAGCCATCTGCCTTGAACCGTCACCGTATACTACCTTTACCTGATGAATCCTCCTGTCAAATCCTCTTGCAAAGGAATTGCCCCTTTTCACCAGTTCCACCTTTTTCAAGAGGTCGGTGTCTGATGGCGGTATCTTTATGGCAAAACCCTGAGAAATCTCTTTTTTAAGAAGAGATATGTCTTCTTTTGTCCTTCCGTCTTTTACAGCCATGCTGACTGTATCGGCCAGGGTCAGGAGTCCTTTTTCTGTTAAGTCATTTGTGTATGCATAAGCTGTCTTAAAATTAAAGATAACCCTGAGCCCCAGGCCCCTATCCCTTCCTGAGATAACCTTCTCAATCCTGTCCTCCTCGCAGACAATGGATGTATTTACAGTTTCCTCCATATAGATGTCTGCAAAGTCACCGCCCCTCTTTAAAGCTGCTTTAAGGATTTTGAAAGGGTCAAACCCTTCAATCAATGCCATAAGCCCTCCTTGCAATTGAGGATTTGTTAACATATTTTTGCAAATATTTAAAGTATTGAATATTTATTCCTTTTGATGTTAATCTATATCAACAATAAAATTCCTTATCGAGGAAAATCCCCGCCCGTTTCAGGCGGGCTGTGTGGTTCTTCAATTACAATTTTACATATTGAATTTTAAATATAAAGGGGGATGTAATGAGATTCAGGATTACAATGGCTTTAATATGTTTTTTTCTGTTAACCGTATCTTTAAGCCCTGCAGATGCCCAGCCAAGGGATGTATTCAAGACTAAACTTGATAATGGCATGACTGTAATACTTGAGGAAGACCATTCTGCAAGGGTCGTTGCCTTTCAGATGTATGTGAAGGTCGGCAGTGCTGATGAAAATGATAAAGAGGCAGGCATATCCCATGTATTTGAGCATATGCTTTTCAAAGGGACTGAAAAGAGGAGGCTTGGGCAGATTGCAGGGGAGATTGAGGCAGCAGGCGGTTATATAAATGCCTATACATCATACGACCAGACAGTATATCACCTTGCTGTGGCAAGCAGGTACTTTGACACAGGGCTTGACATAATCTCGGATGCGATACAGCACTCGTCTTTTGACCCCAATGAGCTTAAAAAGGAACTGGAAGTGGTGCTGGAAGAAATCAGGATGAACGAAGACAATCCGGGACGTACACTGTATAAAAATATCCTTTCCACTGCATTTACAACCCATCCATACAAGAGGCCTGTTATAGGATTCACGGACACTGTAAAGAGTTTTACGCGGGAACAGATACTTAACTTTTTTAAGAAGTGGTATGTCCCTAACAATATGACACTTGTTATTGTGGGAGACTTCAACAGGAGCAAGGCATTAGAGGCTATAAAGAACAGCTTTAAGGATTTTAAACAGGGGCCTGACTCCGGTATGGCAAGACCTGTCGAACCTCCCCAGAAAGAACTCAGGACAGTCATCTCAGAAGATGAGATAAAGGAGACGCATCTCGGTATGGCATTCCATGTGCCTGAACTAAGACATCCTGATACATACGCCATAGATGTGCTGGCAAATATCCTCGGCCAGGGAGAAAGCTCAAGGCTCTATCAGAAACTTAAGGAAAAGAAGCAGATAGTGCACAGTATTTCAGCCTATGCCATGACACCGAAGGAGCCTGGTGCATTTTTTATAACCGCAAATCTTGAGGCGAAGAATGTAAAAGAGACCATAGAAGAGGTTATGAAGGAGCTTCACAGGATTAAATATGAAGGCGTCTCCATAGGAGAGCTTGAAAAGGCAAAGCTTA
>Ga0209431_10000595_pt1 | contig 30096 bp, 31 predicted proteins | sample RifCSP13_3_FD_184021 | JGI IMG/M metagenome (GOLD analysis project Ga0209431, IMG submission 184021) | Soil microbial communities from Rifle, Colorado - Rifle CSP2_sed 13_3 (SPAdes) (version 2) | ecosystem: Environmental > Terrestrial > Deep subsurface > Rock core/Sediment | place: Rifle...
CAGCATTCTTCTTCGTCCCCAAATGTCGGCAAGTTTGCCGAAAGGCACCAGCAATACCGCCGATGAAAGGAGGAAAGCCATGGCAATCCAGCTCAGGGATACGGCATTCATGGATAATTCCCTGCTTATACTGGGAAGCGCAATGTTAACGGCGGATCCCATGAACGGATTAAAGAACGATGAAACGAGGACGACGGCCAGCAGGATGCTTTTGTTGATGCGTGGTTCGGAGCTGTTATGCATGAGCGGTAACAAGTAAATAGTAAACGGTAACCGGTTAAGATACTATTATCCGAATTCGGGTAGAAACTTTATTGTGCCGGTGACACCTGACAGTGCTCCCGGAACCAGCTCAACCGCCATAAATGCCTCAGAGGGGGCACCATGTGGAGGAGGGATTCCCCATTTGGCAGCGGGATGGTATCCGAAACGGGGGTAGTAATCAGCATGTCCAAGCACAAAACATGAAGTGAATCCAAGGGTTTTGGCAATTCTGTGTCCCTCCCTGATCAATTTCGAACCGATTCCCTGGTTTTGAAATTCGGGAAGTATTGAAACAGGGGCAAGTGTAAGCGAATTAAAAACCGAACTGTCACTGATTATCTTATTCGGTGTAAAGAGAATATGGCCGATCAGTTTCCCTTCCGTTTCAGCCACAAGGGATAATTCGGGAATATACTCCTTATTTTTCCGTAAGTCTTCAACCATAAACTGTTCATCACCGTCGGCAAAAGGCATTGTACGGAAAGCCTGCTCAATTATCCTGAAGACAAGCGGATAATCAACAGGCAATTCTTTTCTGATTGTAACCGGTATCATGTTGGTATTATTGCTGGTGGATGACCGCAAAGATAAGAAATACCAACAATTGAGCGCTTACAGGTTATCAATAACTTTCTTCAGGATCGTAGTGACAGATTGCGCGAGATCCCCCAGTAGAGGATTATGTATTGCCATCATGGAGGCAACCGGGTTTACCGCTGCCACTTCGGTGGTGCCGTCTTCCCTGTCAATCACAATAATATTGCAGGGCAGCATGGTGCCTATTTTTTCCTCGGCCTAAAGGGCCTTGTAAGCAAATCCGGGATTACATGCGCCAAGGATTCTGTATTTTTTAAAAGTTACACCCAGTTTTTCCTTAAGCTTTGCCTGCATATCTATTTCCGAAACCATGCCAAAACCTTCCTCCTTCAATGCTTTGGTGACCTTTTCAACGGCCTCATCAAAAGAGCTTTTCAGGATTGTGGTGAAATAGTATTCCATGGCACTGAAGATTAAGCTTTCCAAATTAGTAATCGAGTGTAATAATCCTTCCCCCGGTGAAATCAAAAAAGCGGTCTTTGCTGGCAACCTGAATTCCGTCCATCAGTTCATCGGGTGTATGTCCGGCAATTTTCAGGCAGGTTGGGCAAGCGTAAACGCCCACTTTCCTGTCGATCAGATCCTGAAGTTGTTTTTTCAGCGGATCAAAATCGGCAAATTCCATGTCCTTTGAAGTTTTCAATACCAGTTCCACGGCATGGATATCAAGATATACCAGAACATCTTTATCTGCAGCCATCAGGTTGGCCATTTTTAATGGCATCAGTACCCGGTGCGGATCATTATAACCCTGGGTAATGTGAACAAAAATCCCGTCGCGCAAAGAATCGGCCGTCATGTCAGTGGTTTCGAGTTGGTGCAGCGTGGAATTGGCAGTTTCCGGAGCGCGGTTGCAGGACAGGATAAGCAAGGCAATGCCAAATACTAGCAATACTCTCTTTTTCATAGGATTCCGGTTTTTAGGTGAAACTAAATGTAAGGAAAAATATCCGGGAATTGTTATTCCCCGTTAACTTTTCATTCGCATTTTTCTGCAATTTATCCGGTAACGGTTGCTAATTAGGGGAGATGTTATGCCGGGAGAGTAATTATTTGTTGGCAATTAACAGGAATACAGGGTATTGTCTGATTTCGCCCTGTTCCGATACTTTCCGAATGGTAAAGCAATACCGGTGCCTGATATCTCTGAAATTATTCCGTGTCAACTGCATTGACAAAGCCTCCGGGTCAAAGCCATTATGGCCGGAGAACCCTTCACCATGGAAAGAGCCGTCCTCGGGATACAGGTCGGCTATTGCCAGGTAGCCCTCCGGAGTAAGAAGATCATGGAATTTTTTCAGGATAATGTCTGTGTTTTCGACATGATGAAACACCATCTGGCTGTAAATAATCTCAAATTCACCCGTGAAGTTTTCGTGTTCAAGATCAATCATTACCGGTTTCATATTGCGGATGCCCTGCACGTTAATTTTACCGCGAATTACATTGATCATTTCATTGGCATTATCCATGAGGGTTATTTGAGGGAAATTGTCTTTCAGCAGAAAGCTGAGCAAACCGGTTCCGGCACCATATTCAAGTGCCCGCATGCTTTTGCCAAGCGGTATCATGTCCCGGAGGGCGCCGGCAATTGCTTCCGATCTTTCGATATGAAGCTGGTTTTTATCCCAGGTTGGGGCTTTTAAATCAAATTCATTCATTTATGTGCAAAATTAGTTATTTTCCTTCCATTCCACCCTGTCATCTTCTAACAGGAGTCTGCCCCAAATGGCCATTTCTGCTTTAACCCGCTCCACGGTTTCGTTACAGGCCTTTATGGCTTCCGTCCGGTGCATGGAAGCGGCAAGGACGAAAAAACAGATCTCACCGGCAGGTACCATACCTGTGCTGTGGAATACCTGCAAGCTGAACAACGGATATTTGGCCATCACAGATGCATGGATCCGGTGGAATTGTTCCATGGCCAAGGCGGTGTGGGTGGTATATTCAACAGCCTGAACCCTTGTACCCTGGGTTTCATCGCTCCTTACCTGTCCAAGAAAGATGCTGTAGGCACCGGTAAGTGTATTCCGGTTATGTTGCCGGATGATCTTCGCAATGAAATTCATTGAAATTGCACCCTGTACAAATACAGGGGGAAATGATTTTTCCTTCATGGCTTTGTGTTTCGATATGACATATTCCAATGGCTGATCCCTTTGTTCAGGCTGTAAATCCTTTTCTCATCCCCCAAGGCATCTTTTAGTAATCTGGCGGCCTGCAGGCTTATTATGCCATGCTCGCAAAATGTAACAACAGTATCCCCGGTGATGGCCCCAAGCTTTTCCTGCAATTGCCGGTAAGGAATGCGGATATGTTGAAAATCGGCAGGTGAATGGCCTGCATAGGGTTCACGAACATCAATAACGGTTATAAGCTCCCTGTTAATGAGACTGCTGAATTCTCCTGCGTGCAGTTCGAACTGTTCCTGTGCCTGGGTAGCACACGGCTGGTCATAGTTAGTACACATGAATTCACTTATATTGCGAGGAACAGGCAACCGGTTTTCTTTCCTGGCCTGTATGGAAAATTCATGGACCTGATTAGTCAGGGCATTATAAGTTAACAGGCTATTTACAAGAGGTTTACCAACTCCCGTAATTACTTTTATTGTTTCGTTGCACTGCAGGGCACCGATAATTCCGGGTAACACACCCAATACGCCGGTTTCATTGCAGGGTGTTTCGTTTTCATTCGTTGATTGAAAGGGAAATACATCGCGGTAATTTGCGGTTTCAATACCATCACGCAGGTGGTTAAATACTGCCACCTGTCCTTCGAACTGCGAAATTGCTGCAAATACAAAAGGTTTACCTGCCAGTATACAGGCGTCATTGATCATGTATTTCGATCCCAGGTTGTCTGTACCGTCGAGTATTATATCATAGGGCCTGATTATTTCGATTATGTTCCGGACAGTGAGTCTGACAGCATGCACATGAATATCAATCTCGGGATTCAATTGCCGTAACCACCGGGCTGCGCTTTCAGCTTTGCCAGATCCGATATCTCTCACGGTATATAACACCTGGCGGTGCAGGTTGCTGAGACGTACCACGTCATCATCGGCAATACCGATGGTGCCAACACCGGTGGCAGCCAGGTACTGCAGGGCTGCACAACCCAGTCCCCCGGCCCCTGCGACCAGCACCCTGGCTTGCAATAACCTGCGTTGCGATGTTTCACCAAATCCACTGAGGTTGATCTGATGATGGTATCTGCCATATGGCGCAAAGCCGTTCATGGTTATCAACCCCCTGAAAAGGGTGGTAAAAGTGCTACCGTATCATTGATCAGTATGGAAGAATTGCCCTGAACGATTTGGTTATTTACCGCAATGGCAAAGGGAATATTGGCTATGGCAGGATAAAGGCCGAACAATTTTTGTTTAAGCTGGTCTGTATCTGTGACATCTTCGGGATGTAATGTGGTACATCCTGTTAGCTCTGCAAGCCGGCCGTAAAAAACAACATCCATGTATTTTATTTTATATAATAGCTTACTATCCTCCAATAGTGATCATGCTTCTGTTTTTGAGGCTGCCAGCCTTAAGCATTTCAAAACCATCGGAAAACTGACCTCCCAGTTTTTCTGCCTTTTGATGAACTGATTGCCGTATCAGGGCAACCACATCTTCACCCTTTCTCAGGGGAGTCAGCAAATCCGTTTCGCCTGTTGAAAAGAGGCAATTCTTCATCTTACCGTCTGCGGTAAGCCGCATCCGGTTGCAATCGCCGCAAAACGGCGCGCTCATCGGGCTGATCACGGCAAAGGTTCCGGCATGTCCGGGAACTGAATATTTTTTGTCGGTATCATGCTTACCTCCCTGAATCGGCACAAAGGAATATTGCTGGCTTATTACCTGCAGCATTTGCTGCCAGGTAAATACCTTGTTGCCGGTCCACCGGTTTCCGCTAAAGGGCATGAATTCGATAAACCTCACATGAACCGGGGTGTATTTTGTCCAGCTGATGAAATCATTTAATTCGTTATCATTCAGCCCTTTCATTACAACAACGTTAATTTTTATCCGCAAGCCACTGTCAATAGCCAGGTGGATATAGTCCAGCACCCGCGCATGCTGATCACGCCGGGTAATAATATTGAATGTTTCAGCTTTCAACGTATCAAGCGAAATATTAATTGATCTTACCGAAGCCTTTTTCAGTACATCTATAAATTCGGGCAACCGGCTGCCATTGGTCGTAAGCGTAAGTTCAACCGGTAACTGCGAAAGGGAGGCTATTATTCTGGCCGCGTCGTTACGCAGCAGTGGTTCTCCCCCGGTGAGTCTGATTTTTTTCACACCCAGGCTGACAAAAATGCCGGCAAGTTTTTCGATTTCATCGGTCTGCATCATTCTTGAAGAAGGCGTATGGATATAGTTTTCCTCGGGCATACAATAAAAGCAGCGGAGATTGCAGTTATCCGTTATGGATATCCGCAGGTAATCGTGAACCCTGTCAAAAGTATCTTTCAGCATTTATTGGGTATTATTGTAACCAAGGGCAATATAATCCTGCAATGTATCTATATCCACCTTTCCCAGCGGAAAAGGAACCGATTCGACTGCCGCTGTATGGCGCTGTATGATCTTCCTGGCACCCTCAAAGTTTTTCAACCGCATTAACTCTCCAAAATATTGTTTTGAAAAAAGCACAGGAGTACCCAGGGTATTTCCATAAGAACAGGCAACAATCGGCTTTTTTGTATTTATCCGGGTGCTGATCATGTCTGCAAATAATTCCCGGGAAACATGGGGCTGATCACATACCGCGAACAATACCGAATCAAGATCGGGTGAAAGATCAAGGACCTCCCGCAATCCTTTCCGGATGGATGATCCGATCCCACTGGTCCAATCCGGATTGTACACGATACTTACCGGTAACCGGGAAATGTGCGGCCTGATCAAATCGGAATGAGCACCCAAAACAACAACAACCGGTTCATTAACAACATCCACGGCAATTTGTGTAATGCGCTGTATCAGGTTGTTGCCCTCGTATTGAAGCAGCTGCTTGGGTTTACCAAGTCGTGTGGATGCTCCGGCTGCAAGTATGACTATTCCTTGTAAGTTCATGACTCAGGGACCATAAAAATCAATTCATCAATGCTGTAATACCAACAGGGATTTCGTCCCGGAATCCTTCCCTTCCGGGGAACGGCTGTGAATGGTGCCTTCCTTGTCACGCAAAGATTTCCCCTGCTTTCCGGCCAGCACGGCCTTAATTTCTGCAACCACTGACAAGGCAATTTCCTCGGCGGTTTCAGCCCCTATATCCAGCCCAACAGGTCCGTATATGTTTTCAAACCTGTTTTCATCCCATGGTTTGTTTTGGGGTGACAATTCCTGAAGCATACGGACGAGCTTTTTTTTCGGGCCCAGAACGCCAATATAGGATACGTTTTGATCGATCAGTTTCTGAAGGACTGCCAGATCATAATTGTAATTGTGTGTCATCAGCACGAAAACGGTTTGATCATCAATGGCTATATCCGACAACGCCCTTTCTGCATCAGCCACCAAAACTTTATGAACGGCCGGAAATCGCTGGCAGGTTGCATAAAATGGTCTTCCGTCGACAAGTGTAATTTGCCAGGCCAATACACCGGCTATTGTTACAAGGGGCATAACATCGTTACCGGCACCAAAAATGACGAGGGAGACAACAGGATTAACCATTTCAGCCAATACTGTAAATTCCGCACCATTTATCCCAATGCTTTTTACCATGGAGCTATTTCCTTCCAGCACTTCTTCAGAGATGCTTACCAGTGTATCCCCTGGTATCCGGTCTGGCAGTGTACCTGTTAGCGTACCATTTTGGGTATAGGCCATACAGGTTCCGAACTGGTTATCTAACCTGGATGACATGGAGAACAGGGTAATCAATACGGCTTTTTGCCGCCTGGTCGTAATTGTTTTCAACAGTTGCACCGGATTTTCAGGGTTTCCGGGATCAACGGGTTCAATAAGGATGTGTATAATTCCGTTACAGCCTAATCCTATACCCAGTTTGGCGTCATCTTCGTCGGTAGTATCATAGGTTACGAGCATGGGTTTACCACGTGCCATAACCAATAAGGCTTTTCGCAAGGCATCCCCTTCAAGGCATCCCCCGCTGATAGCGCCTGTAAGTTTTCCGTCATCGGTTATCAGCATCCTGGCCCCAGGCTGCCGGTAGGACGATCCTTCAACGCTCACAACCGTTGCCAGTGCTGCCTTTCTCGCAATAAAATCGATTTTGCTATATTCTTCCAGTATGTCGATAATCTCTTTCATAGAAAATACGGCTAATTCTCACAGGGTTGCTGCAGGTTAATCGCGCTTGGATTTAACCATGGCGGGTGTGACAGTATTAAACTTATTTCCCCAGCTGTTGCCCATATAGTTCAGAACATCAGCGATCTGCTGATCGGTAAGGTAATTGAGCGGGGCCATGGGGAGGCTATATTTTGTACCGTTCACGGTGATTTCCTCATTTTGTCCTTTGAGCAGTATAACAATTGATGCTGACTGGTCCTTCGAAAGGTGATCGGATTTGGCCAGGGGAGGATAAACACCTGTAAGTCCCTCGCCATTAGCCTGGTGACAGCTTAAACAGTAGGTGGAATACACATCCATTCCCCTTTCGATACGCTGAGCGATACCATCCTGTTCAATGCTGTCCGTTTCAGTACCAACGGGTAATGGGGCGTTTATCCAGTAAACACAAAGTAATGCGATGAGGCTTAGCAACAACAGCTTTTTCATATTCCTGTATTTTATACTTTCTTCAGATCAAAAGGCAATCGCCTGATGCGTTTTCCCGTGGCGGCAAATATTGCATTGCACAATGCAGGGGCAAAGGGAGGGAGACCCGGCTCCCCAACGCCCTTTATCACCGTGCCGCCTTCGGCCAGGATAAGCACTTCCACCGGAGGCATTTCATTGATACGCAGGATGGGGCTGTTATGAAAATTTGTTTGCTTTGACATTCCGTTCTCAAAAGTGATACCTTCCTTTGTTGCAGCTGTCAATGCCATAACAATAGCGCCTTCAACCTGTGCTTTTACATTATCGGGATTTACAACTGTTCCAAGATCAATGGCAGCATAAACTTTCTCTATCTTAACGGAATTGTCTTCCTGTTTTGATACCTCAACGACATGCGCGCATAATCCTGCAAAGAATTCATATTGTGCAACACCGCGACCCCAGCCTGCCGGCAGTGGCTTATTCCAGCCCGAAAACTCTTTAAGCTTAACTAAAACCCGCCGTGCATCCGAATCTTTTTTCATCAAATCGATTCGGAAATCCAGGGGGTCCTTCTTAGCCATAACTGCCATTTCATCAATGAAGCATTCGTGGGCGAAAGCCAGTGTTGTACTGGTAACCGCACGCCATGGGGCCATGGGTATATGAATTTCTGAGAAAACATAGTGATTTTTCATATTCGGGAACTCGTACTGCTGTTCGCTGATCCCTTCCACCATGGAATCGTCGGCTTTTGTCCTGTCAAACGAGGCATTGACGGTTGCGGACATGGAAGGGGAGATAACCTTGTGCTGAAATGCAATAGCTTTTCCTTCGGGTGAAAGGGCGCCTTTCAAAGCAGAAAATGTCATGGGGCGAAATGGTCCCAGTTGTGTATCGTCCTCCCTTGTCCATATTACTTTCACAGGTTTTCCAACTTCCCTGGAGATCAGGGCAGCCTCAGAGGCAAAATCCGATTTAAGTCTCCGGCCAAAGGCGCCTCCGTTAAACAATATATGTGGAATAATACGATCTTCCGGGATGCCGAGTACCTCTGATAATTCGTTTTTTACCAGGGAAGCTCCCTGTGAGGATGCCCAGATCTCCACATAGCCGTCTTCGTGCCAGTGCGCAAGACAATTCATCGGTTCAAGGGGTGAATGTGCAACAACCGGGGTTTCATAAAATGCCTCCAGTTTTAATGATGAACCGGCATATGCCTTGTTGAAATCCCCGTTTTCATGGACCACAAATCCCTCTGATTTGGATAATTCGCGAAGTTTTTGTTCGTATTCTGCCGTGCTGAACTTACCATATCCGTTATCATCCCATTGCGATTTTAATGCTTTCCTTCCCTGGTAAGCAGCCCAATAATTGTCAGCAACCACTGCGATGGCATCATAGCGGTTTTTACCCATTACCCTTTCCGTTTGGAATACCTTCCGGACACCTTTTATTTGCATTGTTTCGCTATCATCGTAGGAAACAAGTTTACTGCCAAATACCGGGTTATGTTCCACGGATGCAAACAACATTCCGGGTACTTCGGCATCTATCCCGAAAACCGCCTTTCCCGAAACTTTCAGCGGAATATCAAGTCTGGGAGCCGATTTACCCAATATTTTAAAATCTTTGGCATCCTTCAGAACAGGATCTTCAGGAACAATAAGTTCTGAAGCTGATTCAACCAATTCTCCGTAGCCCAAACTTTTGCCCGAAGCCTTGTGGTGGATCCTTGCATTTTCGGCATGGCATTCCGCCAGGGGTACCTTCCATATCTTGCTTGCCGCTTCGGTGAGCATCATCCTGGCAGATGCGCCCACTTTCCGCAGCTGCAGGTAATTGCTTCGCACCGATGAACTTCCGCCGGCACCCTGCCATATCGTGATTTCTTTTTCACCTGAGGATTGTTTTATAATTACCTGTTCAAGTGATACTTCGAGTTCCTCGGCAATGAGCGCGGGAACCGACTGATAGGTACCCTGTCCCATCTCCGGTTTGGGATTCATCAGGGTTATCTGCCCCGATTTTTCAATAATAATATAAGGAGTCAGGTTGAAAAGGTCGGCTTTGCCACTTAAATTCAGTATTTCCGGAAGTCCGCCCGATCGGGCCGAACCCAGTCCCAGAACAAATGCAGCTCCCGTAAGGCTGGTAAACCGAATGAAACTGCGCCGGTCAAGTGTTGCTGAATTTTGCATACTTCAATGGGGTTAAGGTTTTATGAATTAGCGGGTTGCTGCATTAAATCCGCAGCTACATGTATGGCTTTACGGATTCGCTGATAGGTACCACAACGGCAAAGATTGCCCTGCATAGCCGTATCTATTTCAAGATCGGTAGGTTTGGGGTGCTGCTTAAGCAATGCTGCTGCGGACATAATCTGGCCGGAATGGCAGTAGCCGCATTGCGGCACCTGTTCCCTGATCCAGGCCATCTGCACAGGATGGTTATTGTTTTCGGAAAGACCCTCGATGGTGGTAATCCTGCGGCCGACAACGGCCGACACGGGCATCTGGCACGATCGAACGGCAACACCGTCGAGATGAACAGTACAAACACCGCACTGGGATATGCCACATCCGAACTTGGTGCCTTTTAATCCTGCAAAGTCACGTAACACCCAGAGCAATGGCATTTGTGGATCCACGTCCAAAGTATATGCCCTGTTGTTGATAGTTAGTTGAATGGTAGCCATAAAAAGCAGATTTATAATGGAATCCTTCCACGGGTAAACAATCGAATAATTAATTTGTTTTTATAAGCAGGGAAAAATCCTTCTCCGATGAAACCACCGGTTTATTTGGATTACAGTGCAACAACACCTTGTGATCCAAGAGTAGTAGATGCCATGTTACCTTATTTTACCGAAAACTTTGGCAATCCTGCCAGCCGTTTTCACCTGTATGGCTGGGAAGCCGAAGAGGCAGTTGACACTGCCCGGTCCCAGGTTGCCCGGCTGATTGGCGCGAAACCTTCGGGAATTATTTTTACGGGTGGTGCAACCGAAGCATGCAACCTGGCCATAAGGGGAGTAATTGAAAGTTTTGCCGTTAACCGTAAACATATAATTACACTGAGTACGGAACATAAGGCAGTATTGGAGACTTTCAGGCGCATGGAGGCTAAGGGATGCGAAATCACCATGCTTGGGGTGAACAAAACAGGGATGCCTGATCCTGATGAACTGGAGCGTGCTATACGGCCATATACTGTGCTCATTGCCGTTATGTATGCCAACAATGAAACCGGTGTCATTCCCCCTGTCAGGGATATAGCGTCTATAGCCAGGAGACATAATGTACTGTTTTTCTCAGACGCAACCCAGGCAGTTGGAAAAATTCCTGTGGATGTTGCCACTGACGGTCCGGATATGATGGCATTTACCGCGCATAAGATGTATGGACCCAAGGGTGTGGGCGCATTGTACATCCGGGGTAAAAGTCCGGCCATCACGATCGTTGCACAGCTGACAGGTGGCTATCATGAACGGGGTATCAGGAGCGGTACCCTGAATGTTCCGGGCATAGCAGGATTTGGTAAAGCTGCCCAGCTGGCGCAACTGGAGATGGAGACGGAATCATTGCGCGTGGTTGATCAGCGCAACATACTGGAGAAAAAACTGCTGGGCTTGCCCGGTATATACCTGAACGGTGACGGTGCAAACCGGTTGCCCCATATTACCAATATCTCAATTGAACGGGTTGAAAGCGAACAACTGCTTTTGGATGTCAGCAGCAAACTGGCATTGGGAACAGGCTCAGCCTGTTCATCTGCAACTCATGAGCCTTCGCATGTTTTAAAAGCTATGGGGGTACCCGCTGATCTTCTTCCCTGTTCCCTGCGCATCAGCCAGGGACGGTTTACAACCCGGGAACAAATTGACTTTGCCACGGAAACACTCACGGAAGCCATAGTCAGGCTTCGTACCGGTAAATCAGGTATTCCTAGCAACCACCTGCGGCCTTCTTCTTTTTCGGTTTTGCCAGAATAGCGGGTTTCGGCGAAGCGGAGGTTGCACCTTCTGCCGGCCTTGCTACTACAGCTCCTCCTCCCAGTGCCTGTGAAGCGCTTACTCGAAAATCATATTTTGCAAACTCCTCGTCAGCGCTGGTTGATGCGGGTTTTTGCGGGTTGAGGATAGCGTCGAACCAGTAATTCAGACCTCCTTCGAGAACGAAGTTGTTGTCATAACCCAGCTGGCGAACCAGCATCCAGGCCTCATTGGCCACCAGGGTTCCGTTTGAATAGAAGACATTCATTTTTACATCCTGGTCGAACATTTCGGTATACTTATCCGACAGGAGATCGGTAATCGGGATGTTAACAGCACCCGGGAGACTGTACTTTTCGAATTCATCCTGGGATCTCACATCAATTAACTGCAGTGTGGGATCTTTTTTAATGATCATATCCGCCACCGTTTCGGGGGTGACAAACTGGGTGCGGGTATTAACCTCATCGAGCAACTGTGATGCAGTAAGCTTGTAAGGATGTGTCGTATTCTGCGGGACTGCTGCAATAATCAATCCCAGCGGAATAATGAAAGCGGCAAGTAACATTCTTGGTTTCATAGTATGTTGTTTTAAAATATTCCGGGGTTTTTAGTATTCTTCACGGGAAAATTTTTTCTCAGCCCAATCTGCGGCCCAGAACATACCCAGGGCAACAAGGATCAGGATCAGACCAAACACACCGTCGGTAAGGCCAAGGGATTCGCTGATCTTTGGAGTACCCAGGAATTGGGCAAGGTACATGTTGTCCCACCATTCATAGCCGGCACCAAATATTGAAACGCCAATAAAGAGGCCAATTATGAAAACCATGGCGTCGATCTTGCCAATGGAGGCTCCGCAAAAGCTGGTACCGGGACAGTATCCGCCCATGATAAACCCGGCGCCCATTATAACTCCTCCGGTGATAGCCGAAGTAAGGTAGGTAGGATTAACATATACAAGATCCAGATCAACCCAGCCGAAGAGGCTGAAAAACAAGAGTCCGAGCATGGCAGTAATTGCACCGGTGAAGAAAACCTTAAGCACAACCATATCGTATCCGTAAAACACGCCGGCCAGCTTACGGCTCGATGAAAATCCACTGGATTCAAGTACAAAGCCAAAGGCAATACCAATAATAAACGCCAGGAAAAGGTTGGTATTTTCTGATATCAGTTCGTTAACTGCAAATGGTCCCATGATTAGAATTATTTAAGAATTAAATCCAGTTCTTTCTGAAGAAATAAGCCAGGGCGAATGCGGTGCCAAAAATAGCCATCATGGTTATAAATCCACCCAGCGAAAGCACAGCCATACCGCTAAGCGCTGAACCGCTGGTGCAACCACGGCCTAGCTGTGAGCCAAATCCAAAGAGAATTCCGCCTCCCAGGGCCAGGATAAGCCTTTTATTGGAAGTTATCGAAGGGATGTGCTCCACTTTGAGTTTCAACCGGCCGGCCAGAGCCCCCGAGATGAATCCGCCCACCAGAACACCAAGCATTTCAAAAACCAGCCAGGTTTTCATGGGATTTCCCGTATGGGATTCCCGGAATTCTTTGATAAATCCTGAGGATTCAACAGAAGAAGGATTCACCGTAGTCACTGCAGCAACAATCCCACTTTTTATGGCACCGCTGGCGCCGAGCCCCCTTCCGGAAATTACATTCGCTGCAAGAAGAACAAGTCCCAGCAGTACGCCTCCCAGGTAAGGATTAAGGTATCTGGTCTTTTTGGTTGTGTTTTGTTGCGCGTTCATATACTGTAAATTGGATAAAATTCATTTTGAATATCAGTAAAGCCACCGGCTGGCCTGTCCGGCATCCACAAAAATAAAGCGGAGCATAATATTTCCGAATATTACAAGCAGTGCGGGAAGGATGGCAGGAATATGAAATTTCCGCAATTCCATGACTTCCAGTATTGCCGGTACGATCATGCCGATGATCACGACAAAGATCCAGAACGATACCGTGTAGGGACCTCCGAGGAAAAGCCTGGCAGCCTCGATCTGCACCTGTGTGCTGGCAAAGAATCCCATGAACATGTGAATGATCAGGAACAGTTCTATACCAATAATGATCAGGTCGATTTTTGCAAAGAGTTTTCTTTCGGCAGGAGATTTGGAGAAAATGAGTATTGCAGCCGCACCGGCAGACAATCCCGATGCAAGGAACAGCGGACCAAGGATGGAGGTGTTCCAGAGAGGCCTGGCGTTGAATGCGGATAACAGGATACCGGTATAAATACCGAGGATCACAGCGGAGATGAGCATTACCCAGGCAAGGGCTTTTTTGTACTTATTAAAAAATGCCTCCATTGTTTTCAGCCATTCAAATTTCCAGTTCCAGTCCGGGACAAATTCACGGATATGCAACGCACACCAGATAAAAGAAACCGGGGTGATCACCATCAGGGTCCAGGCGCCCCATGACATGGGCGATTGCAGTTTAATACTGGTATAGAGTTGCCAGAAAAAGGCCTTGTGTCTGAGATCGATAAAAAGTGCAATCAAACCGATCACCAGGAGCAATGGGGTTATGAATGGTACCAATTTAACAGCTGTCGGATACTCCTTTTCTTTTCCGCTGATAAAATAGAGGGCGGCAAAGAACAGGATGCCGGCCGCAAGTCCTCCGAGGAACAGGTACAGGGGGATCTGCCAGTGCCAGATATACAGGTGCGGATCAACCATGGGATTCATCCGGCCACTCACAATGATTTCTTCTCTCATAGGGTGATAATTGTATGCAATTCCTAAATTAAAAAATACAACATGGGCACTGTACCTGCTTCCGGGATCAGTGTCTTGGATTTCCGTTTCTTCAGTACTACCGACACTTCGCTGTTTGGATCATCAAGGTCGCCGAAATATATGCATTTGGTGGGGCAAACTGCAGCACAGGCAGGTTTCAGTCCGTTTTTTATCCGGTGAATACAGAATGTGCATTTATCCACATACCCATCGGGATGCGGGTAACGGGCATCGTAAGGGCATGAGGCGATACATGCCCCGCATCCGATACATTTGCCGGGCTTAACCAGTACTATACCGCCTTCGGCAACGTGACTGGCCCCGGTGGGACAGCAGCGCACACACGGTGCATTATCGCAATGGTTACAACGTTCCGACCGGATCTCGATCTCAAGTTGCGGATAAGTTCCGTCCATCACCTCCACCACCCACTCACGGCAGTAACCTATCGGTACGTTGTTTTCAGTCTGGCAGGCCACCACGCAATCGCTGCAGCCTACACATTTCCTGGTATCCACCGCCATGCCGTATCTCATGATGCCACCTCCCTGTCAGCTTTTTCAATAATGAATGTGACGAAATTGCCACGCATGCCGGTCCCGCCCATCAGCGGATCAACCATCACCCTGGTAATAAGTTGTGTATCACTTGCACCACGGCCAAAACAGCGTTTCATTTGCTTTTGTGCATGACCGAATCCGTGCACCATATATACCGAATCCCAGCGAATGCGTTCAGTGATCCTGATCTTTATCGGGAATTCCGAAACCACACCATCCTGGTTTTGCAGCCAGATATACTGGTCATTGGACAGGCCCCAGAGATTGGCTACTTTTGGATTTACCCACAGGGAGTTTTCATCCATAAGGTCGGTGAGGTTCGGGTTATTGGCCGTACGGCCGAACGTGTGCGCTGGTGCCCGGCCGTAATTAAGCCTGTAAAAACCTTCGGGAGGTTCTTCGTGGGGTGTATAAACGGGCATCGGATCGAATCCAAGCTGCCCGAAATAGGCTGAATACAATTCAATTTTTCCACTGTCGGTTGGGAACAATACAGGTTCATCCGGCATAAAATACAGGTCATCTGCATCCCTTTCAAATGTTTTAACTCCTGCTTTTTTCATTTCATCAAGCGAGGAACCTATTTGTTTCAATTGCCAGTCGAGCAGCTCTTCCTGTTTTTCAAACGGGAAGTATCCTTCCATTCCGAGCTTTTTTGACAATTCACGGGCTATCCAGTATCCCGGTTTCGAATTATACATCGGCCCGGCGGCAGGCATGCGCAGCGCTACGGCAGGTTTCCGGTGGGGGCTTATGCGAAGTGCATCGTACCGTTCAAGGTAGGTGCATTCGGGCAGTACCACATCGGCCCATCCTGTAATTTCCATGGGCATGGTATCGATAGCTACCAGCAGGTCAAGATTTTGAATAGCCTTAAGCGTAGTCGGCTGGTCAGGGATTGTATTGATAAGGTTTGTGCCGCTGACTATCCAGCCTTTGACAGGGAATGCCGGATTATTTTCAGGAATTGAAGCATCGATGAGTGCATTGGATACCACACCCATTGCCACACTGAATTTTCCGGGGAATGCATCCTGCCACACTCTCGAAGGCAACGGGAATTCGGGCAGGGGATACGAAGGCACATTCAGCTTTGCCGGACGGTAGAAGCCTCCGCGCCGGCCCCATGATCCAAGCAAAGCGTTGAGAATAGCCACAGCCCTTACACGTTGGGTGTCATCACCGTACCAGGTAACATGCCTTCCGGGGTGAACAATCACTGCGGGAGCGGCATCTGCCATTTCCCGGGCTGTTTTCCGGATCAGGTCAGGGGTAATGGTGGTGATGCCATATGCCCATTCGGGGGTGTAGGTTTTTACATGTTCGGCAAGCTGGTCAAATCCCAGGCAGTACTGTTCAACATATTTTTTATCGTAATAACCGTTGGTGATGATCTCATTGATCCAGGTTAGAAGTAATGCAATGTCGGTGGCGGGTTTAATAGGGAGCCAGTATTTTGATTTGCTGGCGGCGGTGGAGAAGCGCGGATCAACCGTAATGATCGTGGCCCCTTTATCAATTGCGTCCGACATTTCCTGAACCTGCCCGTTGTGCATGTTCTCACCGATGTGCGAACCAATCAAAACCAGGCACCGGGTATCGCGGATATCTGTGATCTCGGGCGAGTAGGCTTCTTCACCGAACGTCCATAGGAAAGCTTCATCGCGGGGACCGCGGCATTGTGCATAGGAAGGTTCGGCAACATTTTCCGAACCGTAAGCCCGCATCAGGGTATTGAAGTACACGGTGCCGGAACCATGTGTAAACAGGGCCATGGATTCGGGTCCGTATGTTTCTTTAATCAGTTGCATTTTTGAGGCAATATATTCAAAGGCCTCATCCCAACCTGCTTCCCGGAATACCTGGCTGCCCCTTTCTCCGGTACGGATCAGGGGGGTCTTTAACCGATCCCCGTCATAGTACATGCCAATACCTCCTGTGCCACGGGGACAGAACCGGCCGTTACAATGCTGGTCCTCATCGTTGCCTACGATTTTCCAAATGCTGCCGTCCTGGTTCTTGTAAACCCAGCCGGCACATTTCCAGAAGCATACCTCACAATATGTAGGCGTACGGGTAAAATCCACCGTTAGTTTTCCCGCTTTTTCAGGTGAAGAAAATGCTTTTAAGGCCTGGAAGAATCCGCCGCCCATTATTACGGCGCCGGCTCCATAAGCAGTGATCTTAATAAAATCCCTACGGTTAGTCATTCGATTGTGAAATTAATGCTCCCAAATTACTACAAAAAGCAAATATTATGTATCTACGAATATACATGAGTAGATGTTTAAATATAATGAATGATATACATCATCAGTAAACATCCAGTAATTCAGAAGATTATTGACTATTTAGAATGTGTACAAATTGATGTTAGGGGAGCAGGTTGTGGAATTGAAGCAGGGTGGAACTAAACTGCAGGCAGGGAGAACGAAAAAACACTTCCCTTGTTTAATTCACTGGTAACCCGGATCTGTCCCCCGTTTTTTTCCACAAAAACTTTACAAAGCAGCAATCCCAGCCCGCTTCCGGTTTCACCGGATGTGCCGGATGTTGATCGTTTTTTGTCAATCCGGAATAAATTTCCGAGGCTGGTTTTATCCATGCCTATTCCGGAATCCGAAACTTCCACCAAAACATGCCCGTTGACTTTCCTGCAATTGACATCAATTTTCCCGCCATCGGGAGTAAACTTACCGGCATTGGACAACAGGTTACGAACTACCGTATTCATCATGTTCTCATCAGCATTTATATTACAACCTTCAAGCAGGTTTTGTGTTACCTGTATTCCTTTCTTCTGGAAGCTTTCAGCAAACAGGATCAGGTTTTCCCTGATTATATTATCCATCGCTATTTTTGCAGGATTAAAATCGAGGGTATTGGATTGTGACTGAGCCCACTGCAGTAACTTTTCGAGCAATCCGGAAGCTTTAACGGAAGTTGCGCTGATGATGGATACAAACTTAGATCTGGTGAGATTATCCAGGCTTTCATGCCTGTTTTCCAGTAACTCTGAATAATTCATAATTAAATGGAAGGAATTCTTCAGATCATGCGCCAGAATAGATAAAAACAAATCCTTGGTTTTATTTATCCGTTCCAGTTCCAAATTACTTTCACTTAATTCCTTCGATTGCTTTTTTAGTACTTCGGCTTGAGCTTCAAGTCGCACAGATTGCTGCTCGATTTGCTGTTGTCTTTCTTCCAGCTGGGTATTGATATCATTCATTACCATATTGTCATTTTCTATGGTCCGGAGGATATTCTCACGGTCAAGTATGGAGCTCTCCATGACGCTAACGGCATAGTATATCACTGCCGTATAGGCAATGAAAAATATGCACATTATAATCAGGCTCGAGGACAGAAATGAGTTTCCGGATATTACGGTAAGCAGTACAGTAGTCAGCAAATGAACCGACACGATCAGAATGGCTTGATTCTTATTGATAAACAGGGCAGCCAGCGTTAGTATAAAAAAGACAAACAGGGAATCACGCAGGAAGAATAACACACGTTCCTGGCCGAAAGGATCAGTCAGGGTGTCGGTGATAACATTGCCGATGCTGATGTAAATCAACAGCGCAAAAGCGGATTTAAGCCGGAGCGTTTTAAAGTAGTACAGGGATAACCCGAGCAGGGTTAAACAAATGGTGGTGAGGTTGAGAATAAGTATACGGGGGGATGTTTCGTAAAAGTTTATGATGTCACTGGTGAATCCTGTAAGGCTGAGTATGCCATATAAGGGAAAAAGTATCCTGGCAACTTTATTCAGATTGGCCTTTAAATATAGGATATTATTAACATGCATTTTAGATCCGCATATAATGGATAAAGATAGCCATAAAAAGTCATAAGATATATCGGTATAAGCTGATCACATAGTTAAGCAGGCTTACAACGCGCGATGTCGTTAACATTTTTTAACCCCATGCGTGGTTGTTGTTTCGCCAGAATCGGTAACTTTGAATTAAAGCGGCTTTCATGAAATCACGCTACCTGGTATATTTTTTTCTGGTCCTTTTCAGTTTTACAGCTTTCGAGGCTGCTTTGGAAGGCCAGACTGGCATGCTCAGGGGACGGATAACGGATAACGTGACAAACCAGGTTGTTGATTTTGCCGGTGTGCTCAATTACAGCAGGCAAACCCGCACCTACAGCAATGTTAACGGTGAGTTTGTGCTGGAGGCAGGCCGGGGGGATACACTCGTATTTTCGGCTGTGGGTTTTTACTACCGGAAGATCATTGTTACGGATTCATTGCTCCGGGCGGGCGATGTTATTGATTTCCCAATGAATATGCAGGCTTATGAGATAGCTGAAGCGAGGATACTCGGTCTGGGTACCTATGATCAGTTCCGGAAAAAATTTGTTGATCTCGACCGACCGGTAACAAATACAACAAAACTCGCGGATGATTTGGCCGTAATTTCACATCAGGAAGCCAGGGAAGCCTACGAAATGGCCAAGGCAAACCGGAGGCTCGACGGGATTACCCTCCTGACCGTTCCTATCCTTACACCCGAAGAAAAAGAACGGATTGCCCTTGGCAAAATAATGAAGCAGGAAGAGATCCGCGAAAAGATCTACCAGAAGTTCAATCCCGGTGTGATCAGGAAGGTTACTGATCTTACAGATGACGACGAGATCATAGAATTCATGGTTTTTTGTGATTTCCCGGATAAATATATTCTTGGGGCAGATGAATATGAACTGTTGGAAAGGATCGTCATGAAGTATGCAGCATATAAGCGTAAGAAAAATGCTTAGCCTGCCAACATTTAAGGACATCCAGCAGGCCCATCTCCGGATTACCGGACACGTGCACCGTACGCCGGTACTCACCTCCGCGGGCATTGATTCCATGCTGGATGCCTCCCTTTTTTTCAAGTGTGAGAATTTTCAGAAAGTTGGTGCATTCAAGTTCCGCGGGGCCACTAATGCGGTGTTATCGCTTTCGGAAAAAGAAGCGGTGCATGGCGTGGCAACCCATTCTTCGGGAAACCATGCTGCCGCCCTTGCCCTGGCAGCCGGGAAAAGGGGAATAGCCTGTTATGTTGCCATGCCGCACACAGCGCCGAAAACCAAAATCGAAGCGGTTCAACACTATGGAGCATCGATAACTTTCTGTGAACCCACCCTTCAAAGCCGTGAGGATACCCTCGCGGAGATACTCCGCCAAACCGGAGCTGCTTTTATCCATCCCTTCAACAATTTCCTTGTAATCTCAGGCCAGGGTACGGCAGCCAAGGAATTCCTGGAGGATGAACCTGGCCTGGAGGTTTTGCTAGTACCGGTAGGTGGGGGCGGACTGCTTTCGGGCAGTGCCATTGCCTCAAAATCAATAAACCCCGGTATTAAAGTATATGGCTGCGAACCTGCCAATGCAGACGATGCCTGCCGTTCATTCAGGACAGGTAAACTTGTACCGTCGGTAAACCCGGATACCATAGCCGATGGATTATTAACCTCACTGAGTGACCTTACTTTTGAAATAATCAGGAACCGGGTAGACGATATTTTAACAGTTTCTGAAAAATCCATTGTGCTCGCCATGCGGTTGGTCTGGCAGCGCATGAAAATCATTATTGAGCCATCCTCGGCTGTTGCGGTTGCAGTGATGCTGGAAAACCAGGATAAATTCCCCGGTAAACGGGTAGGAATTATTCTTTCGGGCGGGAATGTAGATTTGTCGAATCTGCCGTTCCGGGAATCATAAAATCGGCAATCACCGGATAATGATCCGAAAGGTCAATTTTATCGGTATGATAATACCGGGCTTTAAAAGGGGCACTGTAAAAAACATAATCAATTCGTACGTAGGGAAAATTTCCGCGGATTGTAGTCCCTGTCCCTGCCCCTGCTTCAATAAAGGCATCATTCAGCCGGCCGTTGAATTTGTTATATACATAGGATACAGGAGTATCGTTGAAATCGCCGCAAACTATTACCGGATAAGGCGATGAATGGATATGCCGGGAGAGGATATCCGCCTGTCCGGCACGCTGAATGAATGCCTGGCGAACGCGAACCGATAATTCCTTCAGTTCATCGAGTTGTTTTTCACTGTAATTAAAGAACAAGCTATCGATCAGGTCATTATAATCCTTGCGAAGCCTGATCGACTGCAAATGACAGTTATAGATCCTCAGGGTATCGGATCCCTTTACAATATCGGAACAAATACTGCCATTGAGTGAATTCTTAAAATTAATCAGCTGCTTGTTCACAATGGGATACTTGCTGAAAGTTGCCATCCCGAAATTGATCTTGCCCGGAACGCGGTCGGTATAATTTACATGCGAATAGGAAAGTCCGGCGAGCTTTTTCTTTAGGCTGGCCAGGTCATGTGAACTGCCGGGCAAAGTGATGAACTCCTGGAAACAAACGATATCCGGTTTTTCGGTATGAATATAATCGATTATTTTCAGCCAGGTAGAAGTATCTTTATGCCACTGGTAATAATTGAACAGCCTTACATTGTATGATAGTATGCGGATGATGTTTTCCGTTGGCAAGGATTCGGGCTTTTTCAGCTGTACCTGGAAAAACCTCCGGAAGGTGTTCCACCCCAGTAAAATGCAGACTAGGGAAATGATGAAAAACCACTTGCGGAAACCTATCCAGAAAAGAATAAAAAGGAAATTGGCTGCCAGGACAAAAGGATAGCTCATGCCGATAAATGCAAAAACCCAGGATTTCTCAGGACTGATGTGCACCGACCAATAGGTTATGATCAGCCAGATTGCCAATATAACATTGATTGAAAGTAATATTTTCCCGATAAAGCTTCTCAAGGGTTATTTCTTTTCGCCTGCTTTAAACAGCGTTTCCTTTTCCTTTTTGGAAAGGGTTTCGTAGCCTCCCTGTGCTATTTTATCAAGTATCCGGTCAACTTCACGCTGCTGTTCCACCTTTGACCGGTTATACTCAAGATCCGTGGCTGCTTTTTTGGTTTTTCGGTAAGTAACATTCAATCGCGGACGGGGTTTAAACAGGGTCATAATCCTGTCCAGGAAGATATTCACCCACCTGCCTGTGTCCCGGCCTTTTTTAAAATAGCTGATAAAAAAGTAACCATATAAAGCACCGCCAAGGTGGGCTATATGACCACCGGCATTATAGGAGGCAATCATCAACACATCCATGATAATAAATACAAGGGCGATGTACTTCAGCTTAACAGGGCCCAAAAACAACAGATATAGTGTATAATCGGGAACATAAAATGAAATGGCGATCATAATAGCCATAATGGCAGCGGAAGCGCCTAGCATGGAACCGCCCAGATGCTCCCGGAGACCGGGCAAACCGTTTATAAAGGCTATATAAAGCAGCGCTCCCGCAAGTCCGCCCAGCAAGTAAGTACTCACCAGCTGTTTTTCAGTAAGGTATTGCAGGAGATTCCTGCCAAACCAGAACAGCATCAGCATGTTAAACAGGATATGCAGAAAATTGGTATGTGCAAACATGTATGTTATGAGGGTCCAGGGCTTAAACAGCAATTCCCGGGGTATGCTGGGTACCATCAGGTAGTTCATAATGTTATCATTGTAAACACCCCGCAATTCATTCAGGGAAATACCAGGTGTAAAAAGCCTCATGAATACAAACACCAGTCCGGCAGCCACAAAAACAACAATGTTGATAAAAATCAATTTGAACAGAATATTACCCTTTCCAAATGACATCCTAATTTCATCAATCATATTCATATCCTGTGGCTAAGGTTGTTCCCTGCAAATTTATCAATTAATCTTGAATTGGTTTCTCTTCCAGATCTTGATGAGGATAAACCCGAACAAGGCACCCCCCAGGTGGGCAAAATGGGCCACATTATCCCATTGAAAACCTGCCACTCCGAAAAACAGCTCGATCAGAGCATAAAAAGGGACAAAATACTTTGCTTTTATGGGTATCGGGAGAAATATCAGCATCAGTTCCACATCGGGAAAAGTCATGGCAAAGGCGATCAGCAGTCCGAATACGGCACCCGATGCACCCAGGGTGGGGATCTGCAGGTTAGAGTCCACAACATGCTGCACAATTACCCGGGCTTCCGGGATAAAGGAGGGGTCATCGGACTTGTAGAACCATTGTTGCATAAAATCCATGATCTGGCTGTGAGATCCGGTCCGTAGCGAATAATTGCTGACAATATCATTAAACAGTGCATAGCTTGGCGAATTGTAAAACTGTGCTGCCAGGTCAGTCAGTTTACTCATTTGTATATAATTGACCGTGAGATGAATAAATGCTGCTCCAAGTCCCGTTATGGTATAAAAAATCAGCAGTTTTTTACTTCCCCAAAGTTGTTCCAGAATACGACCGAACATAAACACACCGAACATATTGAAAAAAATATGTCCTAAGCTGCCATGCATAAAAATGTGGGTAATCACCTGGTGCGGTTCCAGGTTCGGCGAAAGGATACTAAACAGGGCCAGGTGCCTGATCATGAAATCGGTATTAAGGACATACAGGGTGAATTGGGTAGCCGCAAATAGAATAACGTTTATGATTATTATGTTTTTCACCACAGGGGGCATCGACAAAGCACTACCGGAACCAAAGAAACTCATAGGTTTTTTTTTACTGGATTAAAAAGCAAATATAGGATTGTTTTGGCAAATGCCCGGTCATGTTTTTATTTTACCCGGCAAGTCTTATCTTTACGTGAACAAAAACTTACAGGTGGAAAGTACAGCTATCACCCGGTTATTGGGTCAATTTGAGGATCTGAAGGTATTGATCGTGGGAGACGTTATGGTGGATTCCTATGTATGGGGCAAGGTATCGCGTGTTTCACCCGAAGCGCCCGTACCGGTTGTTATGCACACTCATACCGAAAACAGGCTGGGGGGTGCGGCAAATGTAGCATTAAATATCAAATCGCTGGGCGCCATTCCTGTGATGTGCTCGGTATTGGGGACCGATGAAAACAGCAAAATATTCAGGGAACTTATCAGGAAGCTGGATATGCCGGAGGAAGGGCTGATAGAATCAGGGGACAGGATCACAACAAGTAAAACACGGATCATAGCCGGGCATCAGCAACTGTTGCGGGTTGATCAGGAAGTTGATAATTATATAGATGAAGCGCTTGAAATTGCTTTGTGGCAGCGAATTCAGGCCCTGATTAACCAGAACAATATTTCTGCCATTGTATTTCAGGATTATGACAAGGGGGTAATCACGCCGGGATTGATCGGAAAGGTCATATCCCTGGGAAACAGCTGGAATATTCCAACCCTGGTGGACCCCAAGAAGCGCAACTTCGGGCATTACCGGGATGCTACGCTTTTTAAGCCCAATTTCAAGGAGCTCACCGAGGGCATGCATCTCGATATCGGTAAATCTGATTTCGATGCAGTGCATGCAGCAGCCTTACAATTGCAAAAAGTATCGGGTTTTGGTATGGTTATGATCACCCTGTCGGAATTGGGCATGTTGCTCAGCAAGGGTGATGAATACCGGGTTGTGCCGACACTGGTACGTGATGTGGCCGACGTTTCCGGTGCCGGTGACACGGTGATCGCCATGGCCAGCTTGTGCCTGGCAGCGGGCCTGGATGCTTACGACATGGCCAGGCTGGCTAATCTTGCTGCAGGATTGGTTTGTGAAAAAGTGGGCGTGGTGCCGGTTAAAAAGGAATGGCTGTTGGATGCTGATATTTCTTTATCATAATACCTTTTAATATGAAAAGCAATAAAAATCACACGGTGAATGGTCGTCGTGAATTTATTCAGAAATCGGCTCTTGGCGGACTGGGACTGGGCTTTTTTTTTAACTCCGGAAATACGGTAAAGGAACTCGAGTATTTGACCCGGAAGGTATCCAGGTATTCAAGTCCAAGTGACCTTAAAATAACTGACTTGCGGATTGCCTACTGGAAAAATACGCCACTGATCAAGATCTATACCAATCAGGATATCTATGGGTTGGGTGAGGTACGTGATGCGGGCAGTCCTACATATGCACTATTCCTGAAAAGCAGGATCCTTGGTAAAAACCCCTGCAGTGTTGAACAGGTATTTAAGAACCTGAAACAATTCGGAGGACATGGCAGGGCCGGAGGGGGTGTTTCGGGAATTGAGATGGCCTTGTGGGACCTGGCGGGAAAGGCATACGGGGTGCCGGTTTACCAGTTGCTTGGAGGTAAATACCGCGACCGGATAAGGATGTATGCAGATACGCCATCCTCTGGCGATCCTGCTGTTACTGCCGACAGGATCAAGAAACGCATGGAAAAGGGATATACCTTCGTCAAGATCGATTTCGGCCTTGAACTGTTGCGGGGTATTCCCGATGCCGTAGTAGGGGGAAATGTATGGGAACTGAATAAGGCCTGGACCCAGGACTGGATGGGTTATGGACAGACCAGGCACCCTTTCACCGGCATCCAGATCACCGAAAAGGGGTTGGATATATTGTTGGGGTATATCGACCGGGTGCGGGAAATCACCGGTTATGAGATACCCATTGCCGCTGACCATTTCGGGCACTTTGATGTCAACACGGCCATCCGCCTGGGTAAGGCTGTGGACAAGTACCGGCTGGCCTGGATCGAGGACATCATTCCCTGGTTCTATACCGACCAATGGAAGGAGATCTCTCATGCCATTGAAACACCTACCCTCACAGGCGAGGATATTTACCTGAAAGAAGAATTCATTAAGCTGTGTGATACCCGTGCCGTGGATATGATCCATCCTGATCTGGCTTCGGCAGGAGGAATACTGGAAACCAAGAAGATCGGCGACTATGCCGAGGAAAAGGGCGTATCCATGGCTTTGCACTGGGCAGGTTCACCGGTTTCGCTGATGGCCAATGTGCATTGTGCTGCGGCAACACAAAATTTTATTGCCCTGGAACACCATCATGTTGACGTGCCGGGTTTCGAAGACCTTGCTTCGGGGATCAGCAAGCCCATTGTGGACAATGGATATATAACGGTTCCGGAATCACCCGGCCTCGGAATCGATCTGAATGAAGATGCAGTTAAAAAACAATTGCGGGAAGGTGAGCAGTATTTTGCGCCTACACCCCAATGGGACAAGGAACAAAGCTGGGACAGGACCTGGAGCTAATATTCTCACATCCCGCGTACGATGATCAAAAAGTTGTATTTTGTATTGCTCGCCTTGTCGGTTTTGGCCTTTGCCGGTGCTGTTATTTGTTATTATGCGGATAGTAAATCATTGACCGGTCCGCTGATGATCGCCGCCTTTGCGCTTCTTGCGTTTGCCGTGAGAGGTTTTGAGATGTTCAGGGGAATTTCTTATACCCTTTGGATATTTACGGCGGTTACCGCTTCCATGTTTTACCCGGCACCCTTTACGACCGTGGGTGGTTTTCAGCTCAGGAAAATGATCGTGCCCCTGTTGCAGGTCATTATGTTCGGTATGGGATCGCAGATGAGCTTCAATGATTTTGCCGGCGTGATACGTATGCCCAAAGGCGTCATCATTGGTGTGTTGCTGCAGTTTACAATCATGCCCCTGGTTGGATTGGGTATTGCAAACCTGTTCTCCTTTCCACCCGAGATTGCCGCCGGTATTATCCTCATTGGCTGCGTACCCAGCGGACTCGCTTCAAATGTTATGTCTTATCTGGCCCGCGCAAACCTGGCGCTGGCTGTCACCATCAGCGCCGTTACCACGCTACTTTCGCCACTGATAACCCCAACCCTGATGAAATGGCTGGGCGGACAGTTCATCGAGGTGAATTTCTGGAGCATGATGCTTGATATCCTCAACATGATCATCCTCCCCATTGTAGCCGGTTTTACATTTAACCTGCTTTTCAGGAATACGGAAAAAGCCAGGAATAAGGTAATCCAGTTGGCGTCATATGCCATCATTATCTTCGGTACGAATCTTATTTTCATGAAGGTAAACCAAACGGGACTTGCCGGCTTTTTGCGTGCTTTCCTTATTTCTTTAGGCTGGTTCTATTTCCTGCCGATGGCAGCAGCAATTGTGTTGCGGTATTTCACCAGCGGTGAAAATTCCTGGATGGACAAAGTGCTTTCCATGGTTTCCATGGTTGGTATTGCAATGATTGTTGCTGTCATAACTGCAGCAGGGCGCAACAGCCTGCTAGATGTGGGGGCATTGTTGCTTCTCACAAGCCTGCTTCATAACCTGGCCGGGTACACGTTGGGGTATTCATTTGCCTGGTTGTCCGGCATGCCGGAAAGGGACCGCCGAACGTTAGCCTTCGAAGTGGGCATGCAAAACGGGGGACTGGCTTCGGGTCTGGCACTGCAAATGGGTAAGGTGGCCACGGTAGGGCTTGCACCTGCCATTTTCGGACCATTAATGAACATTACCGGATCGGTACTGGCCAATTGGTGGCGTGGCCGGCCAGCGGAAAAAGAAAATGCTGTTTCATAAATTCAATAAGCCATGAAAAAATCAATTCTTATTTCAATAATTGCGTTATTGTTACTGGAGGTTGCCTGGTCACAGACATTTCCGACTAAGGACATGATGATGTTCTATACGCTGTTGTGGACAGGAGATCGTTTTCCGGACGGGCGTCCCCGGGTTTCCGATGATATGCTGAAACGGGTGGTCAATTTGTCCATTGAAGAGGTCTGGCAGACCCTGAGGAATGAAGGGTACAACAACCAGTATGCCGACGGATGGAAAATGATACATCCCGATAAGCCTTTTACGGGCAGGGCGGTAACAGCATTGTACATGCCCCGGCGTCCCGATGTTGAAAAGAAGATCGTGGATAAGGGTCATGCCGAAGGGCAGCGGGGTGCGGCTAATTCCTGGCCTATTGACCAGTTGAAAACAGGGGATGTTTATGTGGCGGATTGTTTTGGCAAGGTGGTAGACGGCACCTTGATCGGCGATAACCTGGGGAATTCAATTTACGCGAAATCTAAAACAGGGGTTGTGTTTGATGCGGGAGCCCGTGACCTGCAGGGGCTCGAAGAAATTGAAGGATTTAATGCCTGTGTGCGGGATTTTCATCCGAGTTACCTTATGGAGACCATGCTGATGGGCATCAACGTACCCATTACTATCGGACAGGCAATAGTGATGCCCGGTGACGTGGTGCTGGCCAAAAAGGAAGGAGTAATTTTTATACCTCCCCATTTGCTCGGCAAGGTAGTGCTTACAGGTGAGTTTGTCGCCATTAGGGATGAATTTGGGCATGCCATGCTCCGGGAAGGCAGGTTCACACCCGGAGAAATTGACTCGGCATGGTCAGAAGAGATCAAAGCAGCATTTCTTGCATGGCTCGATGAAAACCAGGATAAGTTGCCCATGAGCCGGCAGGAACTGGATGAATTCATGAAGGACCGCAACTGGTAGGTTTATTTGCCGGCTTTCCTGTTCCAGTAAAAGTACAGCGGTATTCCGGTTAACACCAGCAGGAAACCGATACCGGCCTCACGGGGATTGGTGAAGCATGTGATGATCACCAGACTGATGCAAAACAGGATGAACAGGGCGGGAATAACCGGGTAACCCCAGGCTTTATAAGGGCGTTCCAGTAAAGGTTCCCTGATCCGCATGACAAATACACCCAGGGTAGTTGCTCCGTAAAAAAAGAAAACAACAAAAATAAGCATGTCCGTCAGCTGGTCGAAACTGCCCGAAAGCACCAGCAGGGAGGCCCAGAAGCCTTGCAACCACAACGCTTTGTGGGGCGTATTGAATCTGGGATGAATATCTGCGATTCCCCTGAAAAACAGCTTGTCTTTTGCCATCACCTGGTAGATACGCGGTGGCATGATGATCGTGCTGTTTGTACAGCCAAAGGTAGTGACCAGAATAAGTATGGAAAGTACCATAGCGCCTGTATTCCCGGCAAAATGCCGGATCACGGAAACCCCGGCGATCTCATTCTGTGAACGGTATACATCGATCATGTTGTCGATGGGCAGTACATAAAGATAAGTAAAATTAACCAGGAGATAGGTGATGATGATCACGGCCATTCCGCCAAACAGGGCGCGCGGGATGTTTTTGTTCGGATGATGGATCTCCCCGCCCAGAAAGCCAATTGTGTTCCATCCTTCATAAGCCCAGAATGCGGCAAGCATTGCTGCAAAAATGGCTTTGATAAAATTGAAGTCATTCCAGTTTTGCGCCACAAAATCCATCGATGGTGTTGTAATGTTTTTCAGGCTACCACCGCCCATCAGCAATCCCGACAACACAGTAACCGCTAATCCGGTAATTACAAGGCCTGTAAAGATACTGCTTAACCGCGCTCCGCCTTTCAATCCCCGGGTATTGAAAAATGTAAGTGTTACAATGAGCATTATGGTTAACAGTTTGACACCAAGGTTTTCCAACGGTTTGAACACTCCGAACAGTTCAAAACCAGCCATCGCAGAAGGGAGGTGTGGAAGGGGAACCATGGCATTGAAAGATTGTGCAAAAACATAGGCAATGGAAGATACTGCAGCGGTTTTAATTACGGCAAATACGCTCCATCCATAAAGAAATGCCATAAAGCGGCCGTAAATACGTTTGAAATAAACATACTCCCCGCCTGATCCGGCGAACATCCCGGCAATTTCCGCGTTGCTCAGCGCGCCGAACAGGGTGATCAGGCCCGCCAGCACCCAGCATAACAGCACCGGCAGGGGCGACCCGAGTTCCGCGGACATGGGGGCTACTTTCTTGAATACCCCCGAACCAATTACAGAGCTGACGACAAAGATAATAGCAGAACCCAGTGCCAGTGACCGCACCAGGTGACCTTGTTTTTTGGGAGTATCGGACATGGTTTAAATCTACCGATTATTTGTATTCAATAAAACAAATCCGTGGTCAAATGTTTAAAGGAAAGCACAGAATCGTAAATATTTCTTTTCCGAATTAGATAAATTGTTACTTTTGCACACCAAATTATTTGATGATTTGGTGATTTGATGATTTGGTGATTTGATGATTTGATTTCGGTCATAAAATCATTCAATCAATAAATCAACAAATCAATAAATAAAATCGGGGTGTAGCGCAGTTGGCTAGCGTACCACGTTCGGGACGTGGGGGTCGGAAGTTCGAGTCTTCTCACCCCGACAGATTAAAAATAAAGACCTTGTATATCAAATGATTACAAGGTTTTTTTATTTTTAGTACAAAAAGTAGTACAAAATTATTCTATAAGCAGAGATTGGCGGATAGGGCTGAATCGATTTATTTCATTCTG
>Ga0209431_10000596_pt1 | contig 30065 bp, 33 predicted proteins | sample RifCSP13_3_FD_184021 | JGI IMG/M metagenome (GOLD analysis project Ga0209431, IMG submission 184021) | Soil microbial communities from Rifle, Colorado - Rifle CSP2_sed 13_3 (SPAdes) (version 2) | ecosystem: Environmental > Terrestrial > Deep subsurface > Rock core/Sediment | place: Rifle...
CTATATTGTTCCACGCAATGTGAACAAATGTTCCCTCATACCATTGATGTCCCCCTGGAAGTCCATTGATTATCAGAAATGAACCAATAACAACAAGCATCCATCCTGTGGCTTTTTCTATTGAAACTCTTTTTGATGTGAGATTCTTTGTAGCGTTTATGCCCATTATTGCAAGTACAGACATCAGGATTAACGGAATGGATCTTCCTATACCATGAACAAGACCAAGTGATGCGCCAGTTTCTATACTGCCTGTGTTTGCAACAAAAATTAGCAACCAGTAAAACAATGGGTTAGGGCATCCTACTCCAGCATTTCCCAACAAAGTACCCATCAGAAAAGACTTTACATAATCACCGCGATTTTGAATGAACCTTGGCGTACCGGAATAAGATGGCATTTTTAGTTTAATGAGCTTTAGTTGCGACAATCCAAAGACAAAAGCAGCAATTCCTGCGATAAGAAACATCAGAAAAGAAATTTGATCAAGCGAAGCTGTTTTACCTAGAATGGCAACTCCAATTCCGTAAGCAGTAATTGTAATTGTCAATCCAGCTCCAAATAACAATGCCATACCAAGTCCTTTTTTGTGTCCTTGACCCATGCTTAATGGAACTATAATGAAGACTAGTGGCAATGTACATGGCAATACAATCATAGAAAGACCAGCAACATAAGCAATGATCAACCAAGACAGATAGGATATGTTTTGATCTCCTTTGACAACAACATCGCTAGTTAATGAAAAAACTATTCCAACAAAAACTAGAGAAAATAAAGCAAATGCTACCACCAATACTGATTTCTTTGCTACAGTTTGTACTGCCATGTATTTTTTATCAATAACTTGATACTTAAGAACAGAACTTTACAAATGTAAAATGTTCAAATATAGATGGTGGAATATCGTCAGTGGATGCCATTTAGATTAGATGAGATTGATGTTGCACTACTTGAATCACTTATTAGAGATGGAAGAAAATCCTTCCGCCAAATTTCAAGAGAGATCAAAGTCAGCGCCCCTACTGTTAAAGCCAGATACGAGCGGCTTGTTAATGTTGGTTTGATAAAGGCAGTTTCTCCTGTTTTAGATATGGGAAAACTGGAGAGTAAGACAAGTGAACGACTAGATCAAATTCGTTATAAAGTACATCAAGGTCATGGCATAAAACTTGACAAAGGCTCATTGGTGAAGATGACTTGTGATTATTGTAAAGGCTCTGTACAAGGAAAACCAAGTATCTTCAAATTTGCAAACATGGAGCGATTTTTTTGCTGTACTTCCTGTCGAACTTTGTATAAAGAAAAACACAAAGGGAGAATTGAGTCACTGTTAAATGCTAAAAATACTTTTTAATCCTAGAATAATCCTTGGAATTCCTGCTCTTGTGGCATTTGTAACAGGAACCATAATGTCTAATATCATATTTGGTATCCGGAAATTCTAGTTAAATAAAACCAACAATATAAGCAACAAACACCATTTAAGAAATAATGCAAAAGGACAGAACTTCAGAATGGTTCGTTCCAAGATTTGGTTCTAAAAACTTTAGAATTGGAGTGGGGATCCTTTTTTTACCATATACAGGAATGGTTGTATCATTTGCAGCGTGGGGTTCGTTTGCTGTAGATTTTTCTTTAGAACGCCTAGTAGCAATTTGTGTTTTGTATTTTCTTGCACTAGGAATATCTGCACATTATCTTGATTCTCTTGGCAGCAAGACAAAGCCCTGGGGGGTTTTACCGAAAAGATACATCTGGACAGTATCTCTGCTTTCTTTGGGAGGAGCTTTTGTTATTGGAATATACTTTGCGCTTTTGGATTCCCCACTTTTGTTTCCTATAGGAATTGCCGAATCATTCTTTCTTTTTGCGTATAATCTGGAGTTGTTTAAGGGAAAATTTCACAACAATACTACATTTGTCATATCATGGGGAATACTTCCGGTATTAGCGGGCTCTGCAATACAGGCAAACACCATTGCTGTAGAAACTCTTCTCTTGTCTGGTTTAGCTGGAGTGTTAAGTTACATTCTGATTAAAACCTCAAGAAAGTACAAAGATCTCAAAAAACAATATAATGATAGTTCAGAAATTTACAAAAAAGAATTGATTCTAAAGATAATCAGCATAGGAGTAATTGCAAGTACGGTTTTTTATTTTATCTTAAGACATGCTTAATTGATCTAGTTGTGATATAATATTGTGGCAGTAGCTCTTGATTTTTTGGCAAAAACTCTTCTTTATGCTCCAGTAGGACATGTTGAACAAACAATTGAAGAGATTCTCAAACGACCAGTACGTCTGGATGTAATAGAACAGAATTTGATATCTGGGACTAGATACAGTAGGAAAATCGTCATAGCATTTGGTCAAGTACCAATTGTTCGTGCAACAGTGAAATTTGATTCCAGAAATATTCCAGAATTAATAATGACAGATTTGTTACAAAAAAAAGAAGGGATTGGCAACATACTCAGAAAGCATAACATTACTGTGCAACGAAATACACTAGAAATTAACGTAGAACCTGATGGTAGAAAATTAACGCGAGCTTATGAGGTTTGGCATGATAATTTAATCTGGTTTAATATCATTGAAGAAATAAGATTAGATCTTCTTAATGCCTGTCAGAATAGATGACGTATGAAAAGTTAGAGATTGTTTGTCTACCTGAAGACCATATTTTTTCATAGTATTCTCGTAATCATCAAGCCATCTTGTTTCTCTTATCAACTTGGGAAGATCTACAAATACATCCTTCCAGTGAGGTAAAAGATATCCAACCAAATGTAGTACAACAAAATAGAGATTCCATAATGATCTAACGATTTTGTTTTTAGGACAAGTAAAATCGTGTAGAACAATTTTACCACCTAGATTTAGGTGATTTAGACATACTTTGATTAGAATATCATCATTACAATATTTTGGAATGTAAGAAGATGTTATACAATCAAATTTTTGATCAAGGTTTAGTTTTTCAGCATCTATACATAAAAAGGAAATTTTTTGGTAAGGTTTTAGTTTTTTTCGGGCAATTTCCAGATAGCTTTCTGTGATATCAACACCAAGTATTTTTGCATCTGGTAATTTCTTGGCAATCTCAAATGTCAGTATTCCAGTGCCACACGCAAGATCAAGTACTGAACTACAGTTTGGAATTTTCTTTATGATTTCGTTTTTCCAATGTTTGTCCCTGCCAAACGTAGTCAGGTTTACAATTTTGTCATAAGTTTGTGCAGTTTTTTCAAAAAACCTTGGAACTAACTCCTTTGCAGATTGTGTTTTCAATGATATATAATTTGTAAATCTTGCTTTAAAGTGGTTCCGTATTGATTTGAATTAGAATAACCGATAAATTGAGCAGATTGGAAAAGAAATCATGCTTTCGTATGATTATCCATTATACAGACCGCCTTCAGAGGCAGACTCGCTCATATTTCAGGTAACTCTTGGTTGTTCTTTTAACGTCTGTTCTTTTTGTAATATGTACAGAACAAAAGAATATGTAGAAAGACCTTGGGATGAAATTAAAACTGAAATTGATTTGGCTGTAAAACACATGCAGGACACAAGAAGGATCTTTTTGGCAGATGGTGATGCGCTAAACCTTTCTACAGACAGAATGCTTCAGATACTTGATTACATCCATACTAAATTTCCAAAAATAGAAAGAGTATCATGCTATGCAATGCCAAAAAATTTACTTGAAAAATCTGTAGAAGATTTGAAAAAACTCTATGATTCTGGACTTACAATGTTTTATATAGGAATAGAAAGTGGCTCTGATGAAATTCTAAAAAAAGTAACAAAGGGTGCAACTGGTCAAACCATTATCAAAGCATGTAAGAAGGCAATGGATGCAGGATATACAATTTCATGTATGATAATACTTGGCCTTGGAGGTAAGACTCTTTCAAAAGAGCACATTGATGACACGGCCAAAGTAGTTAGTGAAGTATCGCCACACTATCTTGGTGCACTTACATTGCATATTGAAGATGGAATCAGAGATGAATTTATGACAAAATTTAAGGAACCTTTTGTGCCAATCGATGATGCAGATGCCTTGGTTGAGCTTGAGAATTTAGTAAGTAAGATTAAGCCAAAATCTCCAATCATATTCAGAGCAAACCATGGTTCCAACGCATACCCAATAGGCGGTACTTTTCCGGAAGATAAAGATGCAATACTTGAGAAAATATCATATCTAAAGGATCATCCTGAACTTTGTAGACCACAAGGGTTTAGAGGATTTTAAATTGGCAATGCAGTTTCTGAATGGAACTGTGACAAGATCAGCTGTTGTTCATGTATCACCACAAAAAGCTTGGAGAAGATTAAGTGAAATTGGAAATTTAGCAAGATGGATTGTTGGTATAAAAAAGTGTGTCATCACATCCAAGAAAAGAAAAGGAGTTGGCGCAACACGGCTCATTACATTCCAGGATGGTTCTGTGATTGAAGAACAGATTGTAATCTGGTATAGTGGCAAGTCTTTTTCATATTTAGTAATAGGCAAGAATTTGCCCTTTAGAGCATATTTTGCTACTTTGTCAATAAAACCGCTTGGAAAAAACTTGATAAAAGTTACGTGGTCTGGATACATTGGGACAAACAATGTTACAAAATCTCAATTCAACAAGACGATTTCAAAGTATGATTTACTTTACAAGAGTTCGCTGCCAAGACTCAAGTTATTAATTGAAAAATAGAAATCTGATAACATGATTATCCTCATCTAGAATTTTTTGGTAATAACAATCATACAAAACTGAAAGTCGATTTGCCGGGATTATTGTAAGATAATAGAAAACAGCATTGGCCAATTCTGGTTTTAAATGAATTTATTTTTCTATTAGTTAAAATTAATAGGAGCACAAATTTCTACCAAATTATTGAAGTTTACTAAAAGAAAATCATCCCTTTTACTCCTAGGGGCTGGAGTTTTAGTTTCGGTAATTTACTTTTTATTTCTATCTGGTAATGGTCAGATTTTTGAAAAAACCATAATGGTAGAAGAGGAAAATTTCCAACTTTATTCCAGCAAACCATTTGCACCTCAAATCTTAGAAAACTGCAAGGATGACGTACATTGTGCAGTAATGTCATTACAAGCTATTTCTCAAGACTCGGAAAAAAATGAGGTCATTCAAACATTCGATGAGATTCTCCAACTTTATAGAAAAAATAATCCTTGTCATAAATTGTCTCACCACATGGGGATGTGGTTTTATGCATATCTCGGAAATGTTACTGAAGCACTCTCGTATTCTGATCAAGTTTGTGGTGGAGGAATCTTCCATGGTGTCGTTGAAAGTTATTTACTGACGGAGCAATTTCAAGGCAAGGGACCAGAAGCTCTTGACCTAAAAGCCATCTGCCCAAGATCGGGGGAAAATCCTAACTATATTGAACATTGGCAATGTCTGCATGGCCTTGGTCATGGTTTGACTAAATTATATCCAACCGATGTTTTAGCTTCGGTAAAAAGATGCGATGAATTTGACGGAGAAATTGAACAGCTAAGCTGCTCAAAAGGAGTCTTTATGCAAAACGTAGCTGATCACTTTGAAACAGGAAAAGGTGACTTTGATGAAGATGATATTTTTTATCCATGTAATGCCGTAGATCCTAAAAGGGCGCCTGCTTGTTATCATTATCATGTGTCATATCTTAACCTACTTAACGATGGTTACATAAAAAACACGTTTGATGATTGCGACAAAATAGTCCCTCAAGAGATGATCAAGTATTGTTATTATGGATACGGAAGGGAGATGGAATCTGATATTAAAAATAGGGTAAGTGAAGCTGTACGACTTTGTACACTGGGACAAAAATCAGAGTATCACAGCTATTGTCTTAAGGGGATGCTTTTGACAATAGTAAATGCTGGAACAAAAACAGATAGAGGATTCTCATTTTGCAAAACTTTGCCAACTGAGTTTAAAAATGATTGTTATGATGGCATGGGAAAATGGATCATATTATTATCCAAAGACTTGAGTGGGGAATTTAGGCGACAAGAGTGTGCCAAAGCAGAAAGCCAACAGTATTCTGAGATATGCCTCAACGCAAATCTTGAAGACAGTCTGTTAATTTGAAAACTGGTAATGTTAATTATTACATTTCTTCGTCTTCACTGAATTTACAGGAATGATTTGAATATTATTCACATAGTGGATGGTTCTTGCAATTATTCAGGTTAAGATTCCATATTCCGGCATTGTTCAGATCAGCATTTTCTAGATTTACATCTGCAAAGACTGCGCTTACAAGAATAGAGTTTCGTAAATTCGCATTTGATAAATCAGACGATGTTAAATCTGCCCTGTTCAGATTAGCTTTGTATAAATTAGCATAAGAAAGATCTGCACTACGTAAATCAGCGTTTATCAGATAGGCACCAGATAAATCTGCTTTTGAAAGATTTGCTCCATCCAAATTTGCATTTTTTAAGAAAGTGTTTTTGAGGTTTGCTCCTTGTAAATTCTGACCAGATAGATCAGCACCTTTTAGGTTAGCATTATTTAGATTTGCATTACGAAGATCTACATGAGTAAGAACTCTTCCGTACAAGTTGCAACCGGACCAATTAATTGGCTGGCTTTCAAGATAACACCGATCTTGGTCTTGTTCTTTTTGTGAATCATACCCAAAAGATGACGAATTGAATAGTGAAATCGATACTAAAAAAACCAAAAAAGCCTTCATGTAGATAATGTAATTTGCGTCATGGTCTCATTAAGTTACTGATTTTTTTCTTAAAAGAACCTAATAATGAACAATAGTAAAATGGGTCCACAGGGATTCGAACCCTGGATCTTCGCCGTGTAAGGGCGACGTCATAACCGGCTGGACTATGGACCCACGCAAAGCTCCAATTAAAAATGCATATAAGTTTAAGTAAATGAAGATTAAATTTTCGTTTTTAGTTGATTTATTAATTTCTTTGTTCGTAATCATAACAAAATAGTAAATAACGAGAATATCACTTTATTTTAGTAATGAATAATCCTATAAAACAAAACATTACTTTCCAATTAGATAAAACCACTATTTCAAAATTACGAGAATTGTCTAGGGCTGAGGCTCTTCCACCAAACATGCTGATTAATCAAATGTTGATACAATACTTGGGACAACGTTCAGCTTTTACAATATCTGAATACATGCCTGTGCGCAGGGTTCTACTAATGAAACTTTTGGAAAAATTCACGGAAAAAGAAGTAGCTTCTATTGCAAAATCTATTGCACGTGCATCAACAAAAAAGATCATACTTCGATTACGTCAAGAACATAATGTAATATCTTCAATAGACGTTGTTGAATCATTAATAAGAATTTCAAATTATAAGTACAAGCATGATGTAAATTATGGTATTCATAGTTTCACAATACAACATAACCTAGGCAAAAAGTGGGCTGTGTATCTGTATGAGATATATAGTTCGGTTTTAAGGCAATTCAAGTTCAAGAAAATAGAAATCAATGTTTCCGATAAACAATTGATCTTCACTGTCATAATGAAGATAATTATATAAATTGTATTTAAAAGGCCCTGCTGTTCCTTAGCAACTAATCTTAAAAATGCATTTAAACTTTGAGAATTTTACAAAAAAAGAATATAGAAATTATCATGCATTAAATTTGATGTATGACTAATGTAATTTTCTTTTCAAGTCCCATAGGTCTTGGCCATGCAACACGTGACGTAGCTATTGCTCAACATCTTAACAATAGGATAAAATTTGTTAGTGGTGAAGGAGGCCCAAAGTTGTTTTCAGAATATGGATTTGAGGCACAAAACCTCTACAAACCGCCAATTTTTGAGATTCAAGATGGAACCCTAAAAAATCCATTGAGGTGGCTTTTCAGGTATTATTCATATTATAAAAAATGTAAAGATATTTCATCAGAGATAATAGAAAAGGAAAGACCAAAACTGATTGTGAGTGATGAGGATTTTGCGTCTTTGACTATAGCTCAGGAAAAAAAACTGAAAACAGTACTGATTACTGATATTCTTGAGACAAACTTTGCCAAAGGCATCGGTTCATTCATAGAAAAAAAAATGAATAAATCAATGAAAGAGATAATGAAAAAATGTGATGTCATCATTTTACCAGAAGATGGATCTGATGAGGACAACATCATCAGAGTAGGTCCAATAGTTAGAAAGATTCTTTATTCTAGGGAAGAACTTAGAAAGAGATTTTCTTTTGATAGAAAAACAATTGTAATTAGCATAGGTGGTACCAGTGCAGGGCAATTTTTAATAGAGAAAACAATTCAAGTTTACAAAAAACTAAACCTTGATGCAGACATGCTAATTGTTTCTGGCCCAGCTTTGAAAATTTCAGGGGAAGGCATACGAAATCTTGGCTTTGTAAATAATTTACATGAAATCATCTATGCGGCAGATCTGATTATTTCTCTAGCTGGTAAATCCACTATCGATGAAGCTGAATCTTATGGAACACCGGGAATCTTTATTCCAATCAAAGGACATTTTGAACAGGAAGAGAATGCAAAGAAAGTAGGTTTTTCCTTTGAAGATCTTAATCGTCTAGAATCTTTAATTCCTACTAAAATTAATGAAAAAAGAGATCCCAAAATGTGTGATGGAGCACAAAAAGCTGCCAATATTATAAAGAAATTTTTGTGATTCAGTTGTTTTGCTGAAAATTAATACATCCTGTTATTTCTTTGCAAAAGGATTCATTGTGTACCAATCCTACACCTGGAACAAACTGTAAAATGTGATTGGTATTATTGTCCTTGAAAAGTTCACCGCGTTGAATCTCGTTTGGTTGTTCCTCTTCAAAAAAGCCTTGATTTGGAATCATGGAATTAACTTTATCTTCAAGATAATAAGGAATACGCATAAGTTATTCTAAATGATGAGAGAAAACCTTACCACGATCTCAATTCGCTGTATTGAACCGTATTTTAACCCAATGCTTTATACTAGGATTTTGAGAGTTGTATCCAAGTTTTGAAAAATCTAGCAGTTGCGAAGTTTGGAGGTAGCGCCATAGGAATAGATGGTGAGCTAATCCCGATCATAATCAAAAGAATAAACGAATTAAAAAAAGATGCAAAGGTAATAGCTGTCTTTTCTGCTCCACTTACATTACATGAAGGTAAACAACGATCACTTACTGATATTGCAATCATGATTGGCCAAAAAGCACAAGAAGGAGAAGATGTAGGTATGGAGAATCTAAGAAAACCATACCAGAAGATGCTTGAATTTGTAGATAAGAAATACCAAGATGAATGTAAGAAAACAATTGATTCCTTTTTAGAAAAATCAGCCACAGCCATCAAGCAAGCTTTACAAAAAAAAGAATTTGCAGATGTAATCAGATCAAGTACACTTGCTTATTCAGGCGAGATCTTAATGTCATATGTAATGAACTATATTCTAAAAAGCAGTAACATAAAATCTGATGTAATAGGATTTGACATATGGCCCATAATAACTGACAATAATATTGAATCTGCAAACTTTCTTGCATCAGAATCTGCTCAAAATATAGAATCAGTTGAAATATTATTAGAAAAAAACGATGTATTGTCAATAGGAGGATTCATTGGAAAAACTGTTGACGGCTTGGAAACCACATATGAAAGGGGCGGTTCTGACAGAACGGCTGCAGATCTTGGTATATTGTTTAACAAAAAATACAATATAAGAATAGATTTTGAAAAGGACAGTGCAGTACTTTCTGCCGATCCAAGAGTAGTAAAAGACGAATTAGAAGACATCGCCCATCTATCATATAACGAAGCAAGAATTGCAGGAATGTTTGGCATGAAGATCCTTGATCCTATTGCCATCAAAGAAATAGTGGAAAATGGTGTGGATGTACCCATAATGATCACGGACATGAATAATCCATCAAAGATTACAACAATAGAGAGAATGCCACCTGACAAAGATGGACACCCGCTTAAGATAGTAACAGGGAAAAAAAACTGTGCAATCCTACGAATAGAAAGTGTAGCTGCACAAAGCCTGTTTGATTCACTTGAAAAAGAAAAAAGATACAACGAGTTTGTGGTATTGTCACCATACACAAAAGACGACATAGAATTTACAAGAATATTATTCCTTGACGCAGATTATGTTAAACGAAATGAAAGGTACATACTAGCATTTGATTCCCTAGCAACTATAACTTACAACAGAGGAGTAATCACTCTAATCGGAGACGAGATGTGGCGCGTGCAACAAATTGCGTCAAAAGCAAGCGCAAGAGTAGGTGAAGCAGGACTTAACATCTTAAACATGGATGCGCAAGAAGAAACATCAAGAATCATCATAGTCATAGAAGATGCTTCAGACAATATAGAAAGAGCTATTCGTGCAGTTCATGCAGAAAGATCAAAGATCACATTTGTATAAAACAAAATCATCATAACATTTGACCCCTACAGGTCTTTACCTATAGAAGTCAAATTAGGGTTTGTTCTTGGACCTCTTATCTAGAATCAGTCCGGCGTTACCCAAAACACGCGCTATTGTATATAGGTAGAGGCAATATTTAGACCTGATCTATATAGTTCACCTAGGGGAACTGTCCTCCTACGTATAACAGAACTAGGCCTGCGCCAATCATAACATACCATTTCAAATTTCTTTTGTTAGTAAACATGTTTTTTGATGTCAAGTCCTCGTCTTTTGTAATAGACGCCCTAATTTTTCGGAGCTCAAAGCCTTGCCCTATCAAACCAAAGACTATCAGTGCAACAGAAGTGAAAGACAATATTGGTTCCATGTTTACAGCTGTATCTTATACAATATTAGTATGTTTGAAATTCTTGCATTTGAAATTACATATTTTGATTAATTCTTTAAATTACCATACTTGCAGAGTTTTCTTATGAAAGAACAAGGCAAGATATGGATGAATGGCAAACTTGTACCTTTTAAGAATGCCAAAGTGCATGTGCTTACTCATGCGTTGCATTATTCCACAGCAGTCTTTGAAGGAATCAGGTGCTATAATACACCAAAAGGTTCTATGATATTTCGTTTACCAGAACATGTTGACAGGTTATTTAGATCAGCTAAAATGTATTCAATGAAGATACCATATTCTAAAAAACAAATTTCTGATGCCATAATTCAAACAGTCAGAAAAAGTACGATGAAGGAGTGCTACATCAGGCCAATAGCATACTATAGTTATGGCATGCTAGGACTAACACCGACTGCAAACAAGATCGACGTTGCCATAGCATGTGTTGAGGCATTACAAGAATATACAAAGGCAGGAAAAATTCGCGGAACGCGGTGCAAAGTTTCAAGATGGTTAAGAATTGATTCTAGATCACAACCCATGCAGGCAAAGGCAGCTTCAAACTATGCAAATGCAGCACTAGCCAGAGTTGAGGCATTGAGCAATGGTTATGACGAATCAATAATGCTCAATTATGATAACAAGGTAGCTGAGGGAAGTGCAGAAAATATATTTCTAGTAAATGATGGCAAAATAATTACTCCTCCTTTGAGTGCCGGTATATTACCAGGCATAACTAGAGATAGTGTCATAAATATAGCAGAAGCTGAAAAATTATCTATTACAGAAAAGAATTGTAATCTAAAGGAACTATTTGCAGCAGATGAGGTATTTATGACTGGAACTGCCTCTGAGATAAAACCAGTTACAGAGGTTGATGACAAAGCCATAGGTGACGGCAATCCAGGTAGGGTGACTCTTAAGCTTCATAAGATCTTCATGGATGTGGTATCCGGAAAAGATAGACGGTTCTCAAAGTGGCTTACACCTATCTAAATTACATACTTTATCAATCCAACATGAAAGATTCAATTATATCAAATCATCATTAACATACATGGTTCTATCAATGGTAGATCAACACAAACCCAAATGCTATCTATGTGAGAACATATTTGAGAACATTGAAGAGCTGCGAAAGCACCAAGAAACGGCACATAAGGACTTTATTGAATACCATCAAAACAAACACGACCAGTCACCTGCTCCAGGCGATGTAACAGTATTTTAAAAAAAGGAAAAAGCATGGAATCAAAATCTCACAATGACAAAGTCTGTTGGTTTTGCAAAAAGGGACGACATGGGGAATGTATGAAAAAGATTCCAATAGATGCTGCATCAGAAGGTCCACATGACTGCGCCTTTGATACTAAACTTGTAGATTGTCAGTGTACTCATTAGAACAGATTTAATTTCAAGTTCCGCTAGAATTTTTCCATCCAACTGGTCTTGAATGCGCTTTTGTCATGTGTCTGAGCATCCTTTCTTCTTGTGTGAACTCCATGTTGCATATCTTACATACTGGAGCAGACAGTTTTTCTTTTTTTCCAAACAGTTTCATACAAAAAATAAAAATTTAACGTGTTAAATATGTTAGGAAAAAATTTATTTTGAAAAATAAAAATTAATGTTGACTAAAATCAAGGCGCCAGGTATGGAGTTATCTACTACTTGGTCTAATTTTTGTCCAAGTTTATGACTAATTATTTCTTATTGTTGGAGTTATACCGAGTCCAGGCTTTTGCGTAGCTATCCATCATTAGATGAACTGCTTTATCATACGAATCTAGTGCTGAAAGCCTGAATTGTACATACATTTTTGCAAAATTAGTTGCCAGCTCAATTTGATTTAGGGACAGTTCTGTGATGGATTTCCAATAGGTATCGAAGAGTCCAAATGCTTTCTGATCCATTCCTAACTTGTCAAAAAATTCCTTTTCAGATACATAACAAGTGCTGTAAAAGTCATCCATCATGTGTAGATATTTTGTGTAAAGATCAGAGTAAAGTTGCGCATATGTTGGAATTTGAGATTCTAATTTTTGGATTATCTCCGATGTGTCATTTTTCATAACGTCACATATGGAAATATCCTTTTTTCCAGAAGGTTCTGCCTCCCTTTTTGCAGTTTTGATTGCTTGAGCCATTTTTTCTTTGGTCATGTTCTCAATTGATGTGATTTTTTCCGTCCTTCCTCTTGTCATTGTATTCATAATGTTCTCATCATTGTTAAATCTGTCTTTATGTTCATTTTTGTACAATGGATCCATCTTGGTGGTAAATTAGAACCATTTTTTTAGTGAAGTATGTAGTGATTCACTGATCAGTGGTTTTGATTGTATCTTAATACCATCAAATCTTATATTTTTCACCCATCTTTTCTTATTTTTAAATAAAATTTAATGCGTATGAAATCTAAAAACAATATCAAGGCGGGTCTAGTGGGATTTGAACCCACGGCATAGGGATTTCTCTGAGATCTTAAGAGTCCCTCGCTCTACCTGGCTGAGCCATAGACCCGCAAAATAGCAGGCGCTAATTTCGTTATTTAAACTTGAGTAAGAATGAAATTGATTTTAATTTTTTGCAGTCTCGATTTGAGAGTATTTCTCAAGAATTTTTGTCAAGACAGTAGATACCGGTGCATTGTTCATTTTTTCTTTTTCTGCCAAGAGTTTTCTGTATGCATCTAGTGTGATGTAGACCGGAATTGAACCGTTTCCTTCAAGCAGTCCTCTAACTTTGTAGAGTGCAGTTTCCATTCCCTTTTCTGCAATCTTTGCAAATTTAATTTTGTTAAGAATTCCACCCAGTGGTCCAAGTGGCATCTCATAATTTACCGTCATGCCAAGTCTTGTCAGCTTTTCATCTAGTTCTTTAAACTCCATCACAATATCCCATTTCTTAAACGGGCCCTTGATCATCTTTGCTGCAATTCTTTCGCCTTGAACAAACACTGTTGTTTCACAATCCCATTCTAGTCTTTTTCCATCAAAGTCACCAATTACTCTAAATGTAGTTCCAACTCCCATCCCCGCTTTAATGTCCATTGGTACTACGGTCATGCCAACACGTTCTTCAAACTGGTCAGCAATGTGTTCTGGTCTTGCAAAATAAGTAAAAACATCGGATACAGCTGCTTTGATATCAATGGTTTTACTAACAGTAGCCATTCATTTGCAACTTCTTTTCAGACTGGATTTAAAGCTTTTGCTAATTTCCAACTAATAGTTCCATTTGTATTATATTAAAGAAAAGTTTTGTTTTAGAGATGATAAGGTTCAGCATAGTTTTTCTGATAATTGTACTTGGCTTTTTAGCCATATTACCAGTTTATTATGCAAGTGCACATTCTTTGTTTAACTCGTCTGATGAAAAGATTGGTACTCATCGAGTTCAGATCTCAACCTTACCAGAGATCCCAACAATTAACGAAAAATCTCAGATTCTCTTTAGAGTATTAGATGATAATGAGAATGAAGTTGAAAGATTTCGCATGGGTGTAAGGATCTATTACAATGATGAGTTAGTTGATACGTTCCCAGTTCAGTACCATGAAAAAGGTCATTGGGAAACTGACTATACGTTTACCCATCCTGGAATTCACATTTTTAGAGTAGATCTGTATGATATTGCAGAAAATGGTGTACTAACTTACACATTCAATATCAGTACATTGAATCCATTTGGTTACATTTTTTATTATAGTGTGATTGTAGGTGGCTTTGCTGGTAGTGGATTAATTATTTGGAGCATTCTTTCACGAAAAAAAGCGAGAGCTAAACTTTAGCTTGAACCGAAACTTTACCCAGTCTGAAAGCAAATAATGTTGTAAGCAAAGTCATTGCAAAAAGCAATATTCCAATCCCAAGATGTATCGCAACAAGTAATGCGTGCAGTTTCAGATCAATTACTATGGCACCCAAAGTGATTTGTGTGACAACAAAAATTCCAGCAAGAGTTCCAGTGATTTTTATTTTTTTGTCAGAACCTTTTGCTAACCAACTACAAACTGCAGTTGCCACAATTAGTACACCAGTTGTAGCTGCAACAAATCTGTGAGTCCACTCTACTAGATATTCTTTGGTTGGAAGCACTCCACTTGGACAGAGTGGCCACTCTGGACAGGAAAGACCAAGGCCGCTTGCAGAAACATAACCGCCAATAAACATCAATATGTATAAAATTACAAGAGACGCAAGTGCCAGATATTTTAAAATCATTATTACTCTACGATAAAGGAGCCTTTCATGCCTTGCAATGCATGGCCTGGAACCGTGCATATGTAATAATATGTGCCAGGTGCACCTACAGTAAATGTAGCTTCGCCTTCTTCACCTGGCTTTAATGGATTGTTTGGATCTCTGATTTCAGTACCTGAAATAACAGTTGTTGGATCTTCAGGATTCGTTAGTATACCAAATGAATGAAATGACTTGCCTGCATTCTTGACCTTGATTGTTACAGAATCACCAGACTTTACTTTAATTTCTGGATTGTTTCCATCCTCACCTGGAAGTGCGTTAAATGCTAGTGTCCTAAAGTCAGAGCTTTCAACAAAGTTTAGATCAAAAGAAACTTTGTTTCCTGTAGGAGCTGCTGCTTGTCCTGCTGGCTTGGCCTCATCAACTGTTATCTTTCCAATCATTCCTTGTTGGACATGTCCGGGAACTGTACAGACGTAATAGTATGTACCTGATTTGTCTGGTACAAATGTTGATTGACCACCTTCACTTGGTTTTAGTGGATTGTTTGGATCTTTTATAGTGGTACCTGAAATGACCGTTGTTAGATCCTCAGCGTTTGTCAGTACGCCAAATGAATGAAATGATTTTCCTGCATTTGTAACATCAAAGATTATTTTATCACCAACATTTGCATCTATTTCTGGATTGTTTCCATCCTCACCTGGAAGTGCGTTAAATGCAAGTGTTCTAAAGTCAGAACTTTCAATAAATTTCAAAGAAACTTTGATCTCTTTTCCTGTTGCCACAGCAGGACCCTTTGTTGTATCCTGTTTTGGTTGCGAAACCGCTGGTGGCATAGAGATCCAGTAATCCCAGTTTGCAAAAAATATTACAGCTCCAACAACTATCAGTCCTATTATAATAGCAAGCATCTTTCCAACTCGTGTTGGAGATGTTCGTAGTATTGGTTCTTCATGTTCTGTGTGACTCATATCAATATCCTAGTGGTGGGGGGTTTTTACTCTGTGAGGGTAGTAGTACTTGCCGCCAATTCCCCATGGGTCATCCATGTTGGCTTCTTTGCCTTTGGCAGAACTGTGGATCATGTTGAACAAGAAAATTATCATACTAGCACCAATTATCATTGCACCAACTGTTGCAATTTGGTTCATTGTAATCCATTCTGGGAATGGTGGATAATCGAAAACTCTTCTTGGCATTCCAAATAATCCTAGTATATGCTGCGTAAAGAATACTATAACGGCACCAATAAACGCAAGTACAAAGTGCAACTGCCCAAGTTTTTCATTATACATTCTTCCTGTAACAAACGGGAATATGTAATAGAGAAATGCAATTGATCCAAATGCGATAGTGCCAAAGACAAACAAGTGGAAATGTCCTACAACCCAATACGAGTCATGTGTGATAAAGTCAAGAGGCATTGCAGTGTTAAGAACGCCTCCTGAACCTGCAGCAAAGAAGAGTGCAATTCCACCTACTGACCACATCATCGGTGTTGAAAATCTGATTCTTCCTCCCCACATTGTTGCAAAGAAATTAAACACATGCATTGCGGAACCTGGTACTGCTGCAAGGGTTCCAATCATAAAGACAGTTTTTTCTGTAAATGACATTCCTGTAGCGTACATATGATGAGCCCATGAAGCAAATCCTACTATGCCTAACAAAATAAAGGCGGCAATTCCTGATCCAGTGCTGAAAAGAGGTTTTCTTGAAAATCTTGGAATAATTTCATACATCATACCAATTGCTGGTAAGACTAGGATATACACTTCAGGATGAAAAGTAAACCAGAACAAGTGTTGATATGCAATTGGGTCACCACCCATTGCTGGATTGAAAAATCCTGAAACTCCCAGTCTGTCCGTGAGTAGCATCAAAAGTGCGGCAGCAAAAGTTGGTACTGCAACTAGTGTCATGACAGAAGCTACTAATGTTGACCATGCAAACAATGGTACCTTGCTTAATGGCAAGTCAGGATGCTTGCATTTTAGAATTGTAACAATAAAGTTTATCGAACCAAGAATTGATGATACCCCAAGTATTTTCAGGCCAAATATCCACATATCTGCTGCAGGACCAGGCGCTCTCAAAATAGAATATGTCGGATAGGCATTCCATGTGAAATCTGCAAATCCAAGCCATACAAGGGCAGCTCCAACTGGGATCATCCAATAAGCTACAGCATTTAATTTTGGATATGCCATGTCCTTGTATCTTACCATAATAGGAACAAGATAGTTTCCTATTGCAGCGGCAAACGGCAAAATGAAGAGAAATATCAGTGTGGTACCATGGACAGTAAAGAATCTGTGAAATGTCATCGAGTCTTGAATTATCTGTGCCCCTGGTAAAAATAATTCAGCTCGCATAGCTAGAGCCAATGCTCCGCCCAAAAATAGAAACGCGATAGATGTAATCAGATAGAGAAGACCTACGTCTGTGTGATGAGTTGAAAACATTATTTGCCAAACTGGTCGTGGCTTTACCATCTCTAGAACCATAACAATTCCTCCAGCTCATTCAAAGTCATAAAAAGTTTTAGGATCATGTATCCTCCACATAGAGCATTCCTCTCATGTTATAATGAATCAGACCACAATATTCTCTGCATTGAATTGGAAACTCGCCAGTTTCATCGGGTACAAACCAAACTGTGTTTATTCTTCCTGGCACCGCATCCATCATTACGGTATAATCATGAATGTTAAAAGAGTGAATGACATCTTTTGATTGTACTTCAAATTTGTAAGGATGACCTTTCTTTAGATGAAGTTCCCCAACTTCTTTTGTTCCATCGGCATGTTCAAAGCTCCAAAACCATTGTTGTCCTGTAACTTTAATTATTTCTGCATCTTCTGGTGCATGATCAATTAATTTTTCAATATACCAAGAATCTGCTCCAACCCAGACAAGGATTGCAACAACTACACCGATATACACCCATTCTGGCCAGCTAGAGTGTCCAGCCATTTAATGAGACTCTCCTGTCTCCCACTTGGTAGGTGTCTTGTTTTTTGGATGTGATTCTCTAAATCTCCAAATTAACCAGACTTGTGTTCCAGAAACCACGGCACCAACTACAAAGACAGCTGTTGTCATTCTGAAAAATAGGTTCCAGATTTCTGCTCTTCGGTTTACATATTCTTTTGTCTCTTCACCAAATGCGATGGTAATAGTTGGTAAAACGAATAGTACTACAAGAGATATTGCCAAATAGCGTATATTTTTCATACTTGGATGTTCTGACGTGACCTTAAATTTTTATTTAAAGGTTTTGGAGATTTCCAGATGATTTGATCGAGTCAGGATTGGATTGTATCACAACAATCGTCTAATTCTTTAAAATTGTGTTTGATTTTTATTTAATATAACTATCGTTAAGTGTTTTTTTAAAAAAAGAAAAAAGGGAAAGTTAGAAGTTTCTAGTCTATACTACGTCTACAGTTGTAGATACTGGTGGAGACAGTGCGTCTGGATTATCTACGCTCTCCCATACAAAGATTTGAACATTGTATGTTCCCGGAGATGTAGGCGTCCATGACTGTGCTGGGTTTAGGTTTTGACCTGGTGCCAGCGATCCTGTAATCCATGATAGTGAAGTTGTTACTCCATCCTCATCCTGTATTTGTACCAAGTAGGCAAATGATTGATCTCTATCTTGACCGTTTGCTAGGTCGGCTGTAATCTGGACCTGTTGATCCACACTCACCTCGTCTAGCTCACTGCCAAATGCATCAACAATTCTTGGGTTGCTTGCCGGCGCTCTTTCAAGCGGTGGGACAATTGAACCGATAAATGTTGTAGCTGCAATCTCTAATTCGTCTGCTGTGGTATATGGACTTGGAAGTGTATTGTCTTCATACTCTGCAGTTACAGTATCACCCTCTGCTACTCTAAGTCTATGACCGGAAGATTCGTCGGTTACAGTGAAATGTATTATTCCTTCGAATATTCCTGTAGCTTCGTTGGTTTCTGTTACTGTAAGATCGATACCTCCTGCGTCAGAATCTGACCAAGAGTCGACCTCAAAGTTGTCTACTGCTTCTGGATTCAAGTTCATGTCTGGATCTACTACTCGTACTACTCCTTGACCTGTTGCTGGATAGCTTGCTTCGAGGAATTGGACTTCACCAATGTTCCATCTGACCAATGCTGAGCCTACAACTGTTTCATCTTCTGTGAATTCGAATGAAACGGTCATACCGTCATCATCATCAGCTGGTAGGAATCCATCTGTTGGTCCACAAGGTGGACAAACGGATTGATTTCCTGTTGCATCGGCAATATTACCATCACCATCAGCATCCTGGGCTGGGAATCCTGTAAGGATTACTTCACCCGTGAAGATGCCTGTATCGGTTCCAGTCTCAACCAATTTGTATTGTTTGAGCTTTTCACCTCTTGTGGCTACTGTAATTTGGTCGATTTGTGTATTTCCAATATCATCTACTAGATTGCTATCAAAGTTGTGATCAGGTGCTACTATTGTGATGAATACTTTGTCAGTCCATGTGTATACTTTTTGATCAAGTTCCACTGTGGCTCCAAAGTTTGAGGTGTAGATAGTCAAGTTGACATCTTCATCCTCGTCACCTACAAAGTCTGCTCCTGATGGACCCCAGTCAGTGTATTCTAATTGGATTTCCTCTCCTCTGTCAAGTCGTTCGCCACTCAATGTGTTTGGAATCTCGATAACAATTTGGAATATTCCAGTATTGTCACCAGTTTCTCTAAAGTCACTTGGTTCTGGGTCGAATGCGGCTTGGTTAGCAGTACCGCCAAGGTTGCCCATGGTGGTTGTTTCTGCGTCTGAATCCCATTCAATGAGATCCAGATCCCAGCTTTCTGCTGAATCAGAGTCAAGGTCCAAGTCTGGTTCAATTAGTGTCATGATCATATCAGAACCAATGATATAGACAGACTTGTCTGATTGTAATACACCGTTTCTTAAGTCAAATGTAGCTGAGTCTGTAATAGAGTTTGGATCACCTGAAGAGTCCGTTGGATCAGTATACTGTACTGTTAAGATATCACCCTGCAAGATGCAATAGTTGCCTGCTGCTGGTGCAATATCAAATCTGTTTAGGACACCTGTAAAAGCTGATCCATCTGTAGCAGCAAATACTAATGTTGCTGGACATTTGGTATCTGCTGGTCCATCAGTATAGCGTACGTCAAAGTCAAGCTCAAAGATGCCCGCGTTTGGTGCAATCTCTGTGATTGGTCCTAATTCTCGTACACCTGCACCAAGGGCGTTGTTATCTCCAACGTCTATGGTACCGAGTTGTGCGACTGGTCCACCAGCATATGCTAGTGTAACCTCATTAGCACCTCTTGAAATTGTAATCTTGACTGGGCCTGTTGGTTGATCTGCTCTATCTTGTTGTATCTTGTCTTCACCTGATGCGGATACATCAAAGTCTGGATCGTTAACTCGAATGTGAGTTGATACGGTTCCATCTCCAAGTGTTTCACCGGCACCTATTGGTGCAACAATACCAGTTACATGAACTGGGAATATTGCTCGTCCATTAGGTCCTGTTGCCGCTGCTGCTGCTGCAAAGTTTGCAGTATCACCAAACGGTACTGGATAGACAGTTCGGTCAAAGCTTACAGAACCAGTATTGGCTCTAATGCCTGCACCGTCACCGACTTCAATTACTTCACCAGACGCATCTCTAAAGTCAACATAGTTGACCTCAAGATCTAGACCTGTTGTTGATGATATCTGACCATCATTCCTAGAACAATATGTTCCTGGAATTGCGAAATCACCAATGAAGACACCTGTATCTGTACCTGTTTCATGTAATGTGAAACCTGCATCAGACAAACCATCATCAAGTGCTGGGTTTGCTCCGTCAATGTTAGCACAATCAGCACCGTTAGGTGGAACAGTAGTATCTATGGTAGATTCAAGCCATCTTTCATCATCGAATGTAACGTCCAATAGACGTCCAAATGATGTTCCGTCTACATAAGTTGCAAGACCTGTCCTACCTATTGTATCGTCTGCTGGATCTCCTGTTGGAGGTACCGTAACGAAGATATCAATTAGGTCGCTGTCAACGTTAAGATCGCCGTCTGTTAATGTTATTGTTACTGTATCTCCTACTTTGAAGGCATCTTTGTCAAAGGCTACGACACCTGAATGAGTTGCAGCATCTTGTTGAGCTGAAATCTGTACAGATGTACCGTCTTGTCCCAAGTCAAGATAACTGATTCTTGGTGCATCCTCGTCAGTCAGATCTTCATGGACAATGAATGTGACTTCATCATCTATAGTTCTGAGGTTGGCGTAGGTTGCCGCATCAAGTATGTTGAGTTGGTTAAGCATGGTAAATTCTGCAGTACCAATGAAGGTAGATGTGTTGTCTCCTGACTCTTCTAATTCAAATCTGTATATTGAGTTGTTGACCCTGTCAAGTGTCTTAAGGCCATCACTAACAATACCAAATGAGAAGAAGTCAGATACAATTGGATCTGTTTCAGCAACAACTGTAGTAACTGGTGTAGTGAATGCAATATTCAATCCGATCTCATCTGTAGTGGTTAACAAATAGATTGGAGCTGCTGAAATATTGGTTAACGATTGCTCGTTAACTCCAGCTGCGATTACTGTAACTGATGTTGGAGAACATGTTGCTGGATCTTCATCGATTGCAACGTCACCATCATCATCTAGGAGGTTTACTGGATCTTCATCGATCAATCCGTCACCATCGTCGTCTCCATTAGCGAGGCCTGCGGCGCCGATAATTGGACATCCGTTTGGAACGGTTATCAGGCTAACAGTGACTGGGTCAGCTGTTATACTTCTCAAATCGATGTTTAAGAAGTTAAATCCGTTGAATACACCTGTAGCTATACCAACCGGTGGATTTACCGGGGCTCGTACAGTATTGTATAGATCAGCTACATCAGTTTGTAGATCGATCGCGAGATTATCTATTGTTGCAGTTAGTGGAGCTGCTGCTGTGAGAGTAGCTCGTTTGCTAAATGCTTCAACATTCTCAGTAGTTGCTATAGATGCTGGTGCGACACTATCAATAAAGGAAGCAATGATGGTTGCACCATCGCCTGTTTCGCCTAGTGTGAGTGGGTCACCAATAGCTAATGCTGGAATTAGAGCAGTGATTGGATTATTTACATCCAAGTCTTCGTCTGCTCTGCTGTTTTTATTAGCATCTGGATCAACTAATGTTACTGCGATCTCTTCACCTGAACTCCATTCACCACTTGGTGTGGCAAATGCAATTGTACCAAATCCAAATCCAACTAGGATAGATGTTGCTTTCTTATTGTAATCTATCGAACCTGATGTACCTCTAAGTGCCGTCGGAAGGACGTCAATGTTGGCATCATCATTTTCATCATAGTTAGTAAGAATTCCGGTATTTGCACCACCTTCAACAAATGTTACTGGTTGTGATCCAGCTAGAAGGATTGTTCCTCCTGTTATTGTTGAAGTGGCTATAGTGCCATCAACAAAACCAGTTGCTGCTGGTGGGCTTGCTTGTTGGTCATTGTTTGCGTCAAGATCAACTACTGAAGCACCACCTTGTGTATTGCCATTTAATTTGACAATTCCATTATCTTCAAACATCAATGCAGGAAGAGTACCAGTTATGTCTGGGCTCGCTGTTGAATCTGGGACAACTGATGTTGCACCATTTTCATTGAATACTTGGTAATGGGTTGCTGTGGCAGCTGGATTTGTTCCAAATGTCCAAGAGTCTTCATCAGTTGGGTCAATGTTTAGTGCACCATCTGTGAGTACTACCTGAACTTCAGAGCCAGTTGTGTAAGATGTTCTATCAAGTGTGATTTTTGAGTATGTATCCATGGTATCAAATGTAAGAGTTGTAGTTTGTGTACCGCCACCCTTGTTGTACTTTACTTCAACATTTCCTGTTGGGTTAAAGTCATACAATTGGATGAATGGCCATGCTGCCGCTGTAATATCAAGTTGACCAGGACCGTTTATGCTTCCTGTGGCAAGTGCTTTTTCTTCACGAACCACGTTAACGTCTGAGTCAACTCCAGGGGTAGCAGCAACAACAGTATCACATGCAGTGACAAGTGGAATCTCCGCTGTTCCTTGAGAACCTAATGCACCAGTGGGAAGGCCAGATATGGCAATACCTACTGTGTCTGTAAAGGTTGCTAAAGGTCCAAAGCCTCCAGTATCAAGTGTTGTTGCTAATGTTGGTGCACAAAATGTACCAAAGTCTAAACCAACACCAGGCGTTCCAACCGTAAGTTGGTCTGCTAACTGGGCTTGGGTTCGGTCTGCAACATATGCATACCAAAGACCATCGGAACCTTGTACCATTCTTACATCTTTACCGTTTATTGTTACATCTGGTTCTCCTTTTGCTTCGTCGGTGTCAGTTAGTGCTGGATCGTTGATAACGATTTCAATAACCATTGGACCGCCAAAGGTGTTTTTAAAGAGAGAACTTTCTGCAGATACAAACAGGTTTGCGTTGTGTGCTGCCTCTGCTACTGGCATGACGCCAGGAGCTGCAAAGGTAACACCGCTAGCAAGTAGTATAGTAAGTAGTGTTAGACTAGTTATTTTTCGTGTTATTTCGTTTTTCATAGTTATTACAACTTTTTGGTCTAAATGTCATATATAAGCATAATGGACAAATTGTCTACAATCGCTAGTCTTCTCATGAATTTTTCATTCACTGAGAGGACTTTATCAATAATTCAGATCGACCATGTATAAATTTTACAATTGAATGCATAAACAGACATCTGTATAACAAATATTTTACAATTAGAGCCTGGTTTTAATAAAATCAATGGATTTGATAGGAGAAGGATCTCTTTTTAGAGATACTGCCAGATAGATGGTCGCATAGTCCAATAGATAGATCAGATTGATTAGTTTTGTTAGGATGCTTCCCCTTGTGGAGAAAACTTCTTTGTACCCTATCTTGTTTTTTTCAAAGTATTCCTTTAGTATCTTCCATCTTTCCTTTGTTTTGATATAATCATCCTGGCCTTCAAGCAGTATAGGTTTAACAATGTCTTTTTTTTCCCATGCAACTATACCATTGTGACATGCCTCTATGACATCTTCTGCCATTGCGTGAAACTTTGCATTTTCTTGCAGCGAGCTCTTAAACCGTATTGCAGCTGATTGCAGTCCCCACGGATAATAAATTAATGGAATGCCAGAGATCCATTGTGCAATATCAAATGATGGATTTGTCTTTGTTAGATTTGAAGAAGAAATTTTCTTTTGTAGTTCTCCTAGTTGCTTGAGTGACTCGTTAATGTCTTGTTTTTTTATTGGAATTGTTGAACCAAGAACTCCAAGCATTGAATAAAAAAATGTTACAAGCGAAGCACGCGGGGAATGCATCATCTCTATTTTTCTGTGTTCAATTTTATTTTTGGTACAATACCTTAACATCTTTCCTCCAGAAGAAAATGCAATTATCTTTGCGTCAAGCTTTGCAGCAGAGTCTAACACCATCATAGTTTCTGCGGTATCTCCTGATACACTTGTTGTAACAATCAGTGTGTTGGAATCAACTGTCTTTGGCAAAAGATAACCTTTGATGACACAGACATGTATTCCTGTCTTGGAAAGAATTGATGAGAAGACGTCACCAATTGCTCCAGAACCACCCATACCTGCAAATATGATATGATCAATGTTTTTAAAATCGATTTCGTCTTTCTGTGATTCATATGAGTTTGATGCAATCTCTGGCCACTTGTCATAAATTTTGTGCATGCCACTAGGGTCATATTTTTTCAACATAGAATTATTTAGCAAAGACATTTGTTTGAAAATCAGATTGCAATATAATGATTTATTCTCTTTCATTCATGAGTTTCGAAATTGGGAATAAAATTATAGATGGTAAACTAAAATAGTTTTGATATTATTGTGTAATCAGACTTTTGTACAGTTTTACTGCGTCGTCTTGATCTTTTGTACCCACAATTACTGCAGAACCACGTTTTAGAAAACTAACATACATTACATCAGTAGACATTGAAAGACCAAGCTCACCTTGATTTTGAACTTTGAATCCCTTTGTTTGTGCAGCATTTGTTATCTTTTGTACATCAATGTCAATCATACTAGTTGGCGTTATGGAAAAAGTCCGCTTGCCTCCACTCCGTCCGCATAATTCTTCAATAATCAATTCCTCTTTGCGAGCTACTTCTGATTTGCCAGTTCCACATACAGGACACTCTTCTACTCTACTGGTATGAGTACTGACAAAGTCCAAGGTTTCTAAATCAACATGTAATATTCTGTCTGCAAGATTTGGTTTTTTTCCTGTTATGATTTTGACTGTCTCTGCAACTTCAATGCCTCCAATAATAGAAAGGATTGATGGGTGAACACCTTCTATACTGCATGTTGGCATTGAATCTTCATCAAGTGCAGGGAAGAGACAGTGATAGCATGCACTTTGCTTAGGCAGAATAGTAAAGGCCTGACCTGAAACCCCCACAGCAGCACCAGTAACAAATGGAATATTTTTTGCAACACATGCTTTGTTAAGAGAATATCTAGCGTTAACACTATCAAGTGCATCTATTACTACATCACATCCTTCAACTAGATCAAAAGCAGTATAGTCATTTACAGAGACAGGCAGTGCTTCTATCTCCACATCAGGGTTCATTTTTTTTAGTTTTTTTGCAGCAGACTCTACTTTGACCTGACCAATATCAGATTCATCAAACATTGTTTGCCTGTGTAGATTAGATAGTTCAATAACATCTCGGTCAACTATCCGTATCTTTCCTATTCCCATTGCAACAAGTCGTGTAGCTATTGGATTTCCTAGGCCGCCAATTCCAACAACACAGACTTTGGCATTTCTCAGTTTGAGCTGTCCATCGTATCCAATCTCTTCAAGCATCACTTGTCTTGAATACCTCTCAAGATCTTTTTTTGAAAGCTCTGAACCACCGGCGACTGCAGGAAGCATGTAAACTTCATCACCATCTTTTAGAACAGTCTGCATTCCGCCAGAAAATCTCATGTTTTTTCCGTTAATGTAGATGTTTATCAAAGAACGCGGTGTTCCATCAGAGTTTAGAACTCGTCTTTGAAACTCCTCACCCATTGTTTGTGAAATTTTGTCAAATGCCTCTGAAAGTGTTGATGCTGTAACGTCTACTTTTTTTTCTCCCCCACCTTTGTTTAAGACAGAGGGAATTACGAATTTGATGTTTGCCAATTATCTCACCATAGCAGAAATTTTTGCAAAGTCTGCCTGTATTACCTGCGGTTTTTGTAAAACTTCCATCAAGACTTCGGTTGCCTTTAGACCATTTCCGGTTACATAACAAATGGTAGTGTCGTTTTTGTCAATTTTTCCCTGATCTATCATCTTTTTTAGTACAGCTACAGAAACTCCACCAGCAGGTTCTGTGAATATCCCTTCCGTCTTTGCCAGTAAGAGTATTGCATCTAAAATTTCTTTATTGGTGGTTTCTTCTGCCCAACCATTGTATTGTTTTAATCGTTTGAGAACATAACGACCATCTCCAGGATCTCCAATTGCCAGGCTTTTTGCTATGGTATCAGGTTGTTCTACAGGCACTACCTCAGTATCTTTTTTCTTAAAGGCGTCAACAATTGGTGCACATCCATGCGGCTGTGCTGCAATCATATGCATCCTTGATACATTATTTACAAGTGAAAGGCTCTCCAATTCCTCAAAGCCTTTACAAATTGCATTTAACATGGCACCACTTCCTACCGGCACTACCAAATGATCTGGTACATTCCAGTCAAGCTGTTCTGCTACTTCAAATGCCAGAGTTTTTGATCCTTCAACATAGTAAGAACGCATGTTGATATTTACAATACCTATTCCTTTGCTGTCACCAATCTGAGCTGCAATTCTATTTGCATCATCGTATGTTCCATCTACTGCAATAAAATTGGCACCATAGGCAAGTGCTTGTACAATTTTTGCATGTTCAATATCACTTGGTGCAAAAACATAACATGGAAATCCACCCTTTGCAGCATGAGCTGCAGTAGCTGATGCAAGATTTCCTGTGGATGCGCATCCAACTGCATTAAAACCAAATTCTTTTGCCTTTGATACTGCAACGCCTGCAGGTCTGTCTTTAAATGAAAAAGTAGGATTTACAGAATCATTTTTGATGTACAAATTATTCAATCCAAGTGCTTTGCCAAGCTTTTCTGCTTTTAACAGCGGAGTCATGCCGGCTCCAATACTTATGATGTTTGATTTTTCTGCAATTGGGAGAAGCTCAAAGTATCTCCAATACGTATGCTCACGGTTAGCAAACGTGTTTTTGTTTACAGAAGGAAAATCATATGTTACATCAAGTGGACCAAAACACTCATCGCAGATATATTTGAAGATAGGAGGATACTCTTTTTTACATTCTCTGCATCGTAGTGACTTTATCTGCGTCAAGATGAATCTGACTTTGTAAAATGATACATAAGGCGTCCTAATATGAAGTTAAGTATTACTTAACTTTTAGTATGAATTTATTCAGTGAGATTTAATACATTTTATGTATTAAAATAAAAACTATTAAGAAAATATCCATGCAATTTTGAAAAATAGTGAAGAGCTGAAACGTTTTAAAAAATTTTTACATATTGAAAAAATATTAATAAAGAATCAAGTTTGTAATCAGCGAATTGAACCAGAAAAAAATCATTCCAATAATTGTTGGCATAGTAGCTGTTGTCATAATAGTATCTGTTGTAAGTTTTTACTTTGCACAAGAATCACATGACTCAAATTCGCAGTGGATCGTTTCAGGCCCTTTTGCAATAAGCAAACCTCAGTATAAGTTAGGAGAAAATGTTTTCATGACCGTAAATAATTTACAACCAAACGAGATTGGTAACATTTGGATAGTCACACCTCAGAACAAAACATTTGTAATGATTCCATTTAATGGTACAGCCAAGGATCATTTCAATTATTATTTCAAGCCTGATACCAGCAAGGGATTAGGAATATCTACAACAGGAGAGTTGGTTGGGAAATGGCAAGTAATATTTGATCTGATTAAATATGACCCTCTTAGTTTTGAAATCCTTAATGAGACTCTTCCAGGTTTTACACCAGGTGAAGAAACTCAGATTGAAAAATTATTGAAACCTACACTTAACAAAACAGGCTAGAATTATTTTTTTTCCAAAGCATTGTGAAAACAGACACGTTCTCCAGTATGACAAGCAGGCCCAGCTGGTTCTACAAGATAAATGATTGCGTCAGAGTCGCAGTCAACCAGAATTTCTTTCACTTTTTGGGTATTGCCAGACTCCTCTCCTTTCATCCACAGTTTATTTCTTGATCTGCTCCAAAACCAAGAGTTGCCAGTTTTTTGTGTGAGAGATAGTGATTCTTTGTTGGCATATGCAAGGGTTAGAACCTCTTTAGAACCAATGTCTTGCACTATTACTGGAACTAGTCCATTACTTTTTGAAAAATCTATTTCATCTATTGTTTTTTTCATAAAATTTTTTACCTTCTTCCTTTCTTAATCTTTTATATCCTAACAGGAACGCCATTTTCTTTAAGATATTCTTTAACTCTGTCCACAGAATGTGTCTTATAATGAAATATTGACGCAGCTAATGCGGCATCTACGTTAGATTGTAAAAAAACATCAAGCATGTGTTTTGGTATTCCGCATCCTCCAGATGCTATAACTGGAATATTGACTGCGTTAACGATCTCTTTTGTTAGTTGGATATCGTATCCTTCCTGTGTGCCATCCATATCAATACTAGTAAGTAGAATCTCCCCAGCTCCTAGCATTTCAACCTGTCTTGCCCACTCTATTGCATCAAGTGGCGGTTTTACCACCATAGATATACACTTCAAACCAGAATTTTTCAGAATCTGAAGAAAAGACATGTTTGCCTTTTTGATAATCATAATTACGCTTTACATCCATGGCAACAACTACACATTGCTTTCCAAAAATTTCCATCAATTTTGTCAAGATTTCTGGATTTTTTACAGCGCCTGTGTTTATTGCAACCTTGTCAGCACCACTTAACAAAATATCTCTTGCGTGTTGTAGTGTTTTGACGCCTCCACCGACAGTAAATGGGATATCAATCACTTGAGCTACTTTTGAAACAAGTGCCTTGATTGTTTCTCTTCCTTGTTCTGATGCAGTAATATCAAGAAAGATGATCTCATCTGCACCCTCTTTGCTGTATTTTTCTGCTAGTGAGACAGGATCTCCTGCGTCTTTTATTGATGCAAAGTGCATTCCCTTAACTACTCTACCATTATCTACATCTAAACATGGAATCACTCTTTTGGTTAAAGTCATGCTATCGCTCTAACCTCTTCCATTGAAATTCTTCCATCATATAGTGCTTTTCCAAGAATCACTCCAGCTGCACCACATTTTTTTACAGCTATTGTATCTTTAACATCAGATATTCCACCGCTTGCAATTATCATTGCATTTTTTATTTTACAGGCTTTTGTTAGAGAAGCAATGTCTGGTCCCAATAAAGTTCCATCTCTGTCAACACTAGTTAAGAGAAATTCAGATAGGCCAATTTTTAAAAAATCCTCGATTCCTGTAATCAGTTCTATCCCAGTACTTTGTCTCCATCCATCTATGACAATTTTTCCGTTTAGTTGATCTACGGAGATAATGAATTTCTTCTTCCCAAATTTTGCTAAAATTTCTGGCAAGCTTTCTTTGTTTTTGAATGCAAAAGTACCAATAACTACATTGTCTGCAAATGAAAGTGCATTAGAAATAGTTTCTTCATCACGCAATCCTCCTGCGGCTTGAATTGGAATTGAAATTTCTTGAGCAATTTTTTTAATGATTTGTAAATTTGAACCACTGCCAAGGGTTGCATCAAGATCCACAACGTGTATCTTATCTGCGCCTGCTTTCTCCCATTTTTTTGCAATTTCCACAGGATTGTCGCTATAGATTGTTTTGTTTTTTGGATCACCTTTGACAAGGCGCACTACCTTACCATCCATTAGGTCAATTGCAGGGATAATTT
>Ga0209431_10000598_pt1 | contig 29982 bp, 25 predicted proteins | sample RifCSP13_3_FD_184021 | JGI IMG/M metagenome (GOLD analysis project Ga0209431, IMG submission 184021) | Soil microbial communities from Rifle, Colorado - Rifle CSP2_sed 13_3 (SPAdes) (version 2) | ecosystem: Environmental > Terrestrial > Deep subsurface > Rock core/Sediment | place: Rifle...
CCATGCAAGCAATACCACTAACTGGCTGAGGGCGATATGGGGTATTGACAAAAACAACATAATTTCCGTCGGAGACAATGGTACCATACTTTATTACGATGGTGCAAAATGGATAAAACATAAAAGCGTCACCAATTACCTCTTGCTAGGTATATGGGGGAATAGAAAAGATAACATATATGTTGTTGGATATAATCCGGAAAGTCACCACTAATTTCTTAGTAAAACGTTTGTACAATACCAATTGTCAATTATAATAAAGTCAAATTGTTAAATTGAATAACATGGGTAAATAAACGTAAAGAAATTTTCAATCTTGTAGGTCAGGCATTCCTGCCGGACATTATGATGACAGACAGGGATGTCTGTCCTACCTTTTAATTTTAAGATTATTATAAAAGGAATGTAAAATTATGAAAGTAAAAGATGTAATGGATCCATCGCCCGATATTATTCGAACCTCGGACACCTTTGAACATCTTATAAAGATACTGGGTGAGGTGAAATATCACGTTGTTTTTGTGGTTGATGGAGAAGATAAACTGGTGGGAATCGTAACAGAAGGAGATATTATAAAGGTGCTTATTCCCAAATATATAACAGTAGACGAATCTCTTATCTCGGTAATGGATGTAAATTATTTTGAAAGAAAATGCAAAGAAAATAAAAATCTGCCCATTAATGAAATTATGTCAAAAGTAGCTTTCATGGTCAATGAAAATGACCCTATAATAAAGGCTGCTGCGCTTATGGTCATTAACAAGATACAGTCCGTTCCAGTGGTTAGAGGTGCGAAGGTCGTTGGAATTGTACCACGCTCAATCTTGTTAAAACATGTAACGAAAGTTCTTACTGAACATTAAACATAAATAAAGTTAACGTTAGGAATTTCAATGTTGTTGTAGAGACGCAAGATTTTGCGTCTCTACGTCCATTTGGAAATAAAAAATCGTTGGATTTTGTGAAACAAATCCAACTTAATTTTATAAGGAAACAAACTCATGGTCTTCTGGATTGCAACTGCCATTTTTATTGCATCGTACGGATTAATTGTCTCTGAAAAACTCGAAAAAACAAAGGTTGCGCTCGTTGGCGCGGGTTTGATGTTGATTCTGAAAATCGTAAGTCAACACGAAGCCTTTTATGACGAGAAATTTGCCATAGATTATAACGTTATATTCCTTCTCATCGGCATGATGATCATCGTCAACATCCTGAGCAAAACGGGTTTATTTCAATTCCTGGCGATAAAGTCAGCAAAGCTGGCAAAAGGGAAACCATTTCTGATTCTCATTTTTTTTACCTGTATTACTGCCATACTTTCTGCCATTCTCGACAATGTAACTACTGTACTTCTATTAGTTCCAGTTACATTATTCATTGCCGATGAACTGGAACTGGACCCCTTCCCATTTTTGATATCTGAGGTTATGGCCTCGAATATTGGTGGTACGGCCACACTCATTGGTGATCCACCCAACATCATGATTGCCAGCAAGGTGAAACTCACATTCATGGATTTTATCTATCACACGGCGCCGGCAGTCCTCTTTATTTTTGGATTCTTCCTCCTGACGATAAAATTAATCTTTGGAAGAAAACTTCACGTAAAAGAAGAAGTGAGGCAAAAAATACTTGCGATAGATGAATTTACTTTGATTAAAAACTATAGTCTGTTGAAAAAATCACTCGGTGTATTGGGAATGGTCATACTGGGATTTATCTTTCATGGCATCCTCCATTACGAACCTGCTACGATTGCCATTCTGGGTGCGGCTATTTTACTCATTATATCAAAGGAAGACCCGCATCATGTACTAAGAGAACTGGAATGGCCAACGCTCTTCTTCTTTATCGGCCTTTTTATCATTGTGGGAGGTGTTATCAAGGTGGGGTTAATTTCAAAACTCTCAGAGGGCATGATTTCACTGACAAAACCAAGCGCGGAAAACATGTTTGTTACGGCAATTACCACCTTATGGTTTTCTGCTATTAGTTCGGCGGTCGTTGATAACATCCCTTTTGTTGCGAGCATGATTCCTCTGGTAATAGATACTGCACATGCGGTGTTGCCTTCCGGGACGGATTTTAAGTCAGTCGTTCAGCACCCAACGCTTATGCCGGTATGGTGGTCTCTGGCACTGGGCGCATGTCTTGGTGGAAACGGCTCACCGGTTGGCGCATCTGCCAATATTATTACCTTAGGTCTGGCGGAAAAGGCAGGATACCCCATATCATTCAAAAAATTTGTTCTTTATGCAATACCCATTACCATTGAAACAATTATCATAGCGACTATCTACGTCTGGTTACGATATTACTTCCTTTTTACATGAGAGAGAGCAACCTGAGCAAGGAGTGACACGCGTTCCTTTCTCCTCCTCACAGTTGAAACCGCAAAATGTATCACGGCAGAAGACTGTCCAACAAAAGAAGCCCTGGAAGGGAAATGTCGATGCCGGTCTCACAATCCAAAAAGGAAATGGATAAATCAATACGACGATAAAACAAGCGCTGAAAATGTAAGTAAAAATGACGCCACGACACTGAGTACAATTGGGTATAATTTTTAAATGGATAAGAAGGCGGCAGAGAAAATGATCTTTATTTGGTTAAATTTACTCTTCGTGATATTTTCTTTTCAAGTTTTTGCTGGAGATGTAATTATTACTGTGGATAGATTCAAGCAGAATAATGAAGCCCCAGTAAAGTTTTCAATCTGTGACAGTGAAGAATGTCACGCAAAAAGAGACAAAGGATATGTGGATATTGATGGAGAACTGATTGAAGTTAACGATAATTTCAGGAAATACAGGATTAAAAATGTAGAACCAGGAGAATATTCCCTCTCTGCATATCACGATCTTAACAATAGTGGCAAATTAGAACGCAGTGATATTCTGGGAATGCCTCAGGAACCTGTTGGTTTTTCAAGACTCGATGTTCAAAAAATACGGCGTCATCCCAAATGGGATGCAGTCAAATTTCACGTTGGTGAAAATGACACATCGGTTATGGTACACCTTGTAGATAAATTTGGATTATAAAGTGTGATAAGAAAAAATAACCGGTTTAAAAAATTTTTATGCTTTTTTTCCGCACATATACCGTTTACGCAAATTCATTTGGCACGGTCTGTACGTTTAGCCCAACCTACTCAACTTTAACTATAGAATAACTGCCGGCGGAATTAGTCTTAACTTTTCCTTTAATCATCTTAACTGCTTCTTTTAAGCCGTTTTCAAAATACACCCGCTTCTCCTCAAATGATATATTCTTGATGTCTTTACTTAGCCAGACTTACCTGCGGTAATCGCCCTCCCTCTCTCAGAAATTTTCTAAGGCACGCATCCGGGCTGGGATGATTAACCTCTCCCACAAGCGTATAAGCAGTTTCTTTTGCGTCTCTAACCGCTCTTTTGTTTCATTAATTTATTTAAAAAAAGGTGTAATCACAACCCTATCGAGACTCATATAAAAGATAACAATAAGGGCAACAACCATTAGTATCCTTTCTCTTATTTTGAGTCTATAAAATAGTTCTAAGAATCGTCCCATATTCCCTATTTTTCGATATTTCCTTTAATTCGAAATTTTTCTCTGCCACTCTGTGTTTTTGTTACAGGAGAAGTTAAACCCACACCTGAAAAAACAGGTGAATTCTCTAAAATTGGTATCAAATTCGTCGAGGATACAGCATCTCCCTCTATTTCAAATGCATTGTCCATGATTGTAATGCCCTTTGTCCAGGCGTCATTAGGCAACATCTTTGCCAACTCAAGGATCACGTCAATTCTGCGAATATATTTTCCTCTTATAGCATTGACCTTGTTAACGACTTCATCTAACACTACTATGCGTTCTTGTAGTTTCTCAACGATTACAACGTCTTTTTTTATTGATTTAACTTGTGCATTTACCGTTTTTAGTATTGCCAGATTGTTTATCTTTTGAATGTAAGGAATAAGGAATGAGAAGAATATCAAAACACCTATAAGAAAACATATTAATATAATTTGGGGATTTAGCCGCTTTCTATGTGATTTAACAAGGCTCAAATAGCATGGGTATTCTGCTAAACCGTAAAGCGCTGCACCGTATGACTCAGAATTTTCATCTAACAATTGATAACGAGTTTTGTATTCATCTGGCAAAAATCCATTGGCAGCATGTGTTAACAGTATTTCATCTGTGTGCCTTGATTTAATTTGATTAGCTAATTCAACCTCAGTTTTTGCAATTGAAGATAAAACTAAAAGGTTATTTTCAAATACATTGTAACTGTAATATTTTGTGTTTTTACTAACCACTGCGACCGAACCTTTTCTTTCCTCAAGGATGGGAAGAAAGGCGAAAGGGGAAATAATAACTCGGGAAGGGATAATTTCAAGGACTTTCAATTTTGATAGAATATTATCCAATTCTGTTTTCTTTATTGCAACAATCAGGACTTTCGTTTCGTGTCTATTTTGCGATATTGAATGAATATCAAAATAAACGTCTTCACTACTGAAAGGAATAAAACTATCCAATTGATATCTGAGCGCTTCTCTTAACTCTTTCAGATTCGAATATGGACAGGTTGTTTCTCTTATAATAGCAAGTTCCCTTGGCAATGAAAGAATAGTCTCTCCCACAAAATTTCTTTTCTGCAATAGCGCATGTTTTAATTGCTGGGTATCCTTAAGCATAAAATCTTCGATCTTGAACGTTTCGTGTGAATATTTAACCAGTTTTTTGCTGACGACCGTTATAATGAGGTCGTTTCCATTGATAGACAAGCCCGTTGAACTTTGGGAAAACAAATTGACAAACGGTATTTTATTCATAATTACAAGGTATTAAATGCTATTCGGGGTATGCCGCAATAATTTTACAACGATCCACACTTTTGAAAACAACTATTTTATAGGAATTTTTTACTTTGTCTGACGAAGAAACTGAATTGATCGTCATATAGTTTGAATCATATACAGTTAAATAATTCATAATCTTTTGAAAATCCGCGCCGATAATGCCAACGTATCTAAAGATTTCTTTTAAGTCATCGATTCTTGCAATTTTCCCTATCTTCCCTCTATATTGAAGCATTGTCTCAGCTATCTCCTCGGTAATTGCAGGCACATAAAGAAGAACTTCCTTAGATGCAAAGTTAACGTTGATTTTGCCAGGTCCGTAAATCGTCAGGTGATCTCGCAGCAATTCGAATATTTGTGGGGTAATTCCTTTAACTAAGGTCAGCTCCTCAAGAGATTCGAACGGCCCATTCTTTGGCTCGTATGGCTCTGGTAGTGTCGCATAATAGTTTTTTTCAGCGCCATTGACATGATGTAAATCATCTTCGTCGAGCCAATCCAGGATAGAATTTGTTATGGTCTCTGCAGTAAGTTCTTCCAGTTTACAGGCAGTTAAAAATTTAATAAAATTATCTCGTGTCTCTTCTGTTATTTTATTTACATTAATTTTTCCACCCTCATCGCTTATAAATACCTCGCAATCCCCATCTCCTATCTCTATTGAGTATGGATTACTGCTTGGCGTCCATGGATCGATGCTTCTGTCTTTTTTACTTTCGTCTGTATCCTGTTTTTTCGGTAATAATAGCATCTGTGTTGCATAAATACAGGCGCCTCGTGCAGAATAAATATTTTTTACACGTTCCGTAGAAGTAATTTCTGTTTTAATGGCAATACCAGTATTACGGGTAGAACTTAATGCAATAAATCCCAAGATTACTATTGCCCAGAGGCTAAAAATGAGTACGTAGCCATGATTGGTGATATAAGCTCTTGTTCTCTTCCATTTTTTGAAACTGACAACTTTATTGCCTGTGGGATTTTCTCGGTTATTTTTTCTCTCCATTTTAAATCCGTACCTTCAATAACATCGGCATCTTGAGCAGCTATATGGACTTCTTCTTCATTATCGGTTTCCTCTTCCACTGTGTCAAGATACGCGAATGAAATCATATCAAAATCCTTAAGGAATATCGTGTAATCCTTATCCGTGTTTAATGTGCTTTCAGATTCTTCAGATAATTTAATCAGTATTGTGGGGATAACCCTGGTTTCTGTGTAAATCAGATCCCACAAACCATTATCATTTAATTTTACTTTATAATTAGCTATTATCAATCCTTGTCCATAATGTTTTTTAAAAGAAAGAGGGGACACAAAGGAGAGAAAACCCTTTTCACCTGTGAAGTAATTGGTTTTCTTTTTTTTGGTCGTTTTGCTTTCTTCAGTAAGGAAGGTATCCTTACCTGGAATTTTCTGCATACGTAATGAGGAGACCTGTTGCCAGAAAAAGTCGAAGGCGGCTTTTTCTTTTGTGGAATCGTTAAACCAGGCTTCTTCTCTTTCCATCGAGAACAAACCGGTTCTTATTGCATAAGCGCCTGACATAATCAAGATTGTGCCAATGAAAAGGGCTATGAGTAGTTCAAATAAGGTAAAGCCTTTTTTGTGTTTAATCATCGATTTCCTTCTCAGATTTTCCACCGTCATTTTCCTCAACATCAGATTCTTCAGTATCGTTTTCATCTGGTTCTGATTCTTCAAAGAAAATAATAGTGTTGATATTTATTCCTTCAACGTGTATGCTCAGCGTCGTAGTTCCTTTGGGTGGGAGTCCTGCATCGCTTTCATCTTCATTTGATGCGTCCATATTGATTTTTTTCGCAGCTTCTTTATATTTATCTATTTGCAATACTTTCCATTGAACACCATCTTGAGTTACGCCTTCAAAGGTCTTCTCCTCATTCAATTCCTTATATTTTTTACCAAGTATGCCCAGAAAAGCCTCTTCTGTCTTCGTTCTTGCAAGAAGCACTAATTTGGTGTGATCGTCAATCTTTCCCCTTAATTTTGAAGAATTCCCGATCAAACCGAAAAAAATGCCGATAGAAATTCCAACGATTGCCAGTGCGACCATAACTTCGAGGATAGTAAAGCCGTTTTTATTCACAACTTTAGTACTTCTCAACTTCATTTACCCTTTGACTTATTAATGGCTCAATTTCCTTTAGCTTCTTTTGAAATGCGTTGGTCAAAGAATCTGCCTCTTCTGCATCATTTGCAATATATGGGGTTATTAACATTATCAACTCTGTTCTGTCATTTGTAATATTCGTAGACTTAAACAAATTCCCCAAAAAAGGAATGTCCCCCAAAAGGGGTATTTTATTAATCTTTTTAGTGTCAGTTTGTTGAATTATGCCACCCAGGCTTATCGTATGCCCACTCTTTACCACAAGGGAGGTGCCTGCCTTGCGGGTAGAAAATATAGGATTATCACCAACTCCTGCGGTGGGATCGACATTGCTTACCTCTTGTTTTATTTCTAATGTTACAAAACCATTATCTCCAATGTAAGGAGTTACTGTAAGGATGATGCCCGTATCACGATACTGTACCTGCTGAAATGTTACAGTTGTTCCAGCTTGCTGACCAGAGCTTGTATTAATGGGTACTTCCTTGCCAACTTGTATATTTGCAGGTTGTTCGTCTCTTACAAGGATATGCGGAGCAGATAATATTTTCGCGTTTGAATTTGTTGCAAGAATCTCCATCAGGATTTCAAAATTATTTCTAGCAAACCGCTTTTGCATAAACCCACCTGCATCTGAGAATCCACTTAATACGAAACTTCCCATGCCACTATGGGTAGAGGAGGTTCCAGAATTCTGCGCCCACTGTACACCATAGTCCAACGCGCCCCCAAGAGTAACTTCTATAATCAAGGCTTCAATAAACACCTGCGGAGGAGTTGCGTCTATCGCCTCTATAATCGCTTTAATACTCCTATAATCACTCGGCAATGCCTTCACGACAATGGTATTTGTTTTTGTATCAGCAACGATTTTCATTGCCTCAATCTGTTTCTTTCCTATCGGTTTAGGCTGCGCAGCCATTTTTTCACTGTAAATCTGCGTTAGAACAGGCACAATCGTTTCGGCTCTTTGATGCTGCACTTTATATACATATATTTTTAGCTCTTCTTCTACTAACTCTGAGGGGGGAACATCTATATTTTTTATCCAAAGATCGATTTTCGGTAAGAGTTCCGGTACTCTGGTAACAACCAACATCTTGTTAGTATCCGAAAATGGGACGAAGCTAAATTCACCCCCACCACCTGCTTTTCCTCCCATAGATTGTGCAAGGACGGCAAGATCTTTTGCCATATTTCTTGCATCAACATATTTGAAATCATAAAATTTTACGGCTTTACCAGCAAAGAATGGGACATCGAAGGTTTTTACTAAGGTAAGTAGTTTTCCCATATTTGAGGCAGTTTCGATAAGAATGATATATGGGGAATCACCATGAGTAACGACATTCCCGACACTCGTCATAAATGGCCTTAAAGTCGCATTTAAGTTTTTTGGATTTTCAAATTGAAGAGGAACTATTTGAATCATTATATCTTTACTCCACTGGGGAATTTTATCCCCGGAAATAACAATATTTATTTCCTGCCGGGATTCTGCCTTAGGAAGCACTCTATAGAGATCGCCATCCTTTATTATTGCAAATTCATACACATAAAGCAGTGTGTTGAGCATCGAAAGGAGTTCTTCTTTATAGACCTGCCCAGTGGCGTGAAGATTGATTGCACCCCCGACTCTATTATCTAAAATATAGTTAACGTTAAGAATCTCGCCTAAAATAACCTGTAAAACATCTTTTATTTCTGCGTTATCAAAATTTAAAGCGACGTCGATTTTATCGCCTGTATATTCTGGTTTGTGAAGAGAAGGTTCCGGTTTTTTGCGTTCCTCAGGATATACAAATTCATCCGGTATACCCTCCTTTCTCTTCTCTGCAACCTCTTTTTCAGGTAATATTTCATACTCCCAGGGTTTCTTCTCTACCGCCTCGGTCGTTGTAGAAAGTGTTACTGGTTTTTTAAATGGTACAAAATCAGACTGCCTTACCTGGGTTTCTTTACAACCAATTACAAACATAACAAGAATTGATGCATAGACGCATTTGTTCATCAACAAATCTCCCATAAGTGGGTAAACTTTTTATTCATTATACCATTTTTATTTATGCCATGCATTATAAGGAAGTGCACTTAATATAGCTCATAAAGTATACGCTTTTATGCTTCAGGCAGGGCAAAACAGAGTGGTATTTATGTCATGCATTATAAGGAAGTACAACTAAAATAGCTTATAAAGTATACGCTTTTTACTTCAGGTAGGGCAAAACAGAGTGGTGCGGAAGGGGGGATTTGAACCCCCACCCCGGTATCAGCGGGACTAGCCCCTCAAACTAGCGCGTCTGCCGATTCCGCCACTTCCGCATTTCATAGAATTGTTCGTATCTGATTAAACCAAAAATACTTAGTAAGTTTAACATTACACCGTAAAAAGTCAAATATTTTTAATAATAAGAAATTATTAATTTTTGAATACTTAACAGCGTCCTCAGCCAAACAAAAAGCGCAACAAATTATTTGCGTTAATAACCTTACAAGATACAACACGCACGATAAAAATGAATCAAAATTTAAAGTTGTCACCGGATGAAGTTTGACTTAGTCTTTGCGTTTGCTGGGTTTTTCTGAAAAAATAAATGGTTTGCCAATATAGTATCCCTGTCCAAAGTCCACTCCGTATTCCGATAGCAATTGTATCGTTGCCTTATTTTCCACAAACTCCGCCACCGTTTGTTTGCCGAGACCGCGCGCTACCTCCACCATCGCTCTGACGAGGTGCTGGTCTACCGGGTTGTTTGTTATATTATGGATAAGGCTGCCGTCAATCTTCAGATAATCAACCGGTAATCTCTTGAGAAAGTTAAACGATGAAAAACCAATACCGAAATCGTCAATACCAACACGGCATCCCATATCCTTGAGCGCTTTAATGAAACACTCTGCCAGGAACATGTTTGCCATAAGGGCATTTTCGGTGATGGTCAGGACGAGATTTGCAGCATTAATACCGGTTGTTGTAAGTTCCTTCTTGAGAGTAAGGAGGAGTTCTCGGTCGGTGAATGACTTATCTGATAAATTGACTTCAATATACTGCTTTTTACCGGTCTTCTGCATTTCTGCCAGGAGTTTGATTGCCCTGCGCACTACCAAACCGTCTATCTCTCTCATTAGGCCAAAATGTTCAGCAACACTGATGAAACTGGATGGTGGGATGAGTTTGCCATTTTCATCTACCATGCGCAACAATGCCTCATATCCAATTATGTTAAGCTGCTGGTTGAAATCCGTAATAGGCTGGAAGTGCAACACAAAGCGATCCTCAGCAAGGGCAACCTGAATGCGATTTTTCCAGTTCAGCAACGACTCAATCTCCATTTTCTGATCGACATTATAGACGCAAACGCTATTACCCCCTTCTTTCTTTGCCTGATACATGGCAATATCGGCACAGGTAAGGAGTTCTTCTGGCATGGTGCCATGCAGAGGAAACAGCACTACACCTATACTCGCAGTAACGCCTGCAGGTTGTTGCTGTCCTTTAATTACCATGGCATGTTGCTCAATCAATTTAGCAATTCCATCGGCAACGACCATTGCTTGATTGGTATCGACTTGGGGCAGATAAATGGCAAATTCATCACCACCCAACCTGGCAACTATGTCGGTCTGACGTAAACGTCCCTTCAGCAAACCTGCTAGTTCTATGAGGAATTCATCCCCGACCTGGTGGCCGTGAACATCATTGAGGTACTTGAAATTATCCAGATCAAGGAACAGTAATGTCCCCTCAACACCGTATCGCCTTGAATATGCAAGCAGGTCGTCTATTTCTTTCTGGAAACGGCGGCGATTGAAGAGATTGGTGAGAGGATCATAATCAGCAAGATACACAAGATTCTCCTTTAACTTCTTGTGTTCTGAAACCTCAACACACAATTTCTCGTTCATCTTCTCTACCGCTGCTGTCCGTTCAGCTACGCGCTGCTCTAAAGATTCATTAAGCGTCCTCAGTTCTTCCAATAGCCGTTTCTGTTCAGTGATTTCCTTATCGAGACTCTCCGCCATGGTGTTGAAACCATTGGCAAGGATGCCAATTTCATCGTTGCGGCTGATTTGTACCCTATGATTCAGATTTCCACTGGCAAGGATTTCAGTTGCATTCGTAAGCTCCTTAATAGGTTTTGACATTGAACTCGCAATCGTAATGCCGAGGATAATAACCGATGTGGAACCCGCTATCCCTAAAATCAATGCACTATTCCTTGAGTGGAAGTAGTGTGTCAACGTAAGAGCAATAATGGGGATGAGGGAGAGACAGAGTGCAAATATGAGTAGTCTGCATTTAAACGATAAAAGTGGTTTCGCCTTCATAAGGGATCACCGATATTGTACTATGCCACATGAATTCTTTCAAGTAACCCGGCAACGTCTAAATATTGTCTCTATAAACAAAAGGCGAGATGTATCACTTACTCTTCGACTTCACTCAGATGGCGTGGCTCAATATGATAATCTATTATTCTGGGCAGCGCATAAAATCTAACATTTAGCTGATAAATGCTAATTTCTTTTTTATTATCGCTGGATTTAGGTGTTGTTATAACCAATATTTTTAACGCTCTTCTACTGCATCATTAATCTTTGCCCATCGCTTTCCCGAAGGTTTTTTCCAGCGGACGTCAACATACTCCATCTGTTTTAGGTTGGTTCCTTCAGTTTTTGCAATACTCAGGAGGTTTTGTAGCTTCTCTTCATTGGAGAGTTCGTTAGGTTCGTTACATAGCGAAGAGCATCCCCACCGTATCTGAGTATTGTTCTCCGTCCAAAAAACGATATCACTTTTACCAGTAAACCTCCTTTTACACACGTTTGATACATCTACCGTCAGGATCTTAAAAATGTTATGAATATTATTTGCCCTGAGAAATTTCACCACATCTATCCCCGCCTTAATTCCTTTATCATTCCATGTGCTTCCGTATAAAGGTAACCTTGCTAGCTTATTACTTTGAACATAAGGGGTATCATATTCTGCATTTGGTAATGTGTAATATTCTTTCGGTAATAAGACACATTCATCGTCCACAAGGTACGTATTCTTTCCACTTCTAACAATAGCTGCCGGTTTGCGCAATACAAGCTTGATATTAAGTTTATTGGGGAATGTCTTTTTGATTGAATCTACCTTTTTAATCAAAACAACCCCTCCATAAACGTTTGCAATTCTTTGAGTCAAATCGTTTTCATACATACCGTACTGTTCGTTCAGGGCTGCTACGTGTTTTATGTCGTCTGAAAAACGGGCGGTTACCCAGGATGGTGTGTGAAAGGAGAAGGTAGAAGGACTGACTTTAAATATATTTAGATCTGTTAATGAGTGCCATGTCTTATTAATGCCCCATATTCCAAAAATTATTATGCATGCAAAAAAAACAAATTGGAGCAAAAAGGGGTATAGAACTTTTTTTATTGAACTTGTTTTAGAGGAAAGGTTGTCTAAAAAAAGCTTATAGTTAAATGTGCTATTGATAATATCCTTAATTTTGTATTGGTTCATCTACGCTAACAAGAATATTCTGGAATGCAAGATCAACAATTTTTTCACATAACGAAGAAAATGACATGCCTGCCGCCTTCGCCGCCTTTGGCAGCAAGCTTTTTTCTGTAAAACCGGGGATGGTATTTATTTCCAATAAATACAAGTTATCTCTATCGTTCAGCAACATATCTACTCTTGAAAATCCCTTACAGCCAAGGACTTTTTGTGCATTGATAGCAATCTCCTGTGCATTATTATACGTAGCAGGTGAGAGAAAGCCGATAGTGCGTGAGAAATTACCCACCGTATTTCTTTGCTCGCTTAAGGTTTTTTCTACAATAAGATATTCTGTTCTATCATCCATATATTTCGCTTCGTAATTATAAAATTCCACCGCTGGTTTGATCTCAATAATTGGCAGCGCCTTGCCATCCAATATTCCAACGGTCAACTCTCTGCCATTAATGTACTTTTCAACAAGTAATTCATATCCAAATTCAAAAGCCTTTTCTAAACCAATTTGAAGATCGTTAATATTTTTAATGATGGATATGCCTATGCTAGAACCATTCCTCGTAGGTTTTAAAACTACCGGCAATCCTAGTTTGCTTATTTCACGCTGTATCTCCTGTAACTCTTGAAATTCTGTCACTGTAACATAATCTGGCGTTTTAATGCCCGCCGCAATAAAACATTTTTTTGTTGCTAATTTATCCATCGCTAGCCTGCTGGCATTTATACCTGAGCCAGTATATGGAATCCCTTTTGATTCCAAAAGCCGTTGTACGCCCCCATCTTCGCCAAAATACCCATGTAAGGCAATAAATGCAACATCGATGTCCATCTGGTCGAGTTCTTCTATTTTTTCGTCTTTCACATCGATGCAAGTAACGTTAAATCCAGCAGCCTTTAATGCCCTTGCTACTGCATTACCGGAACGTAAAGAAATTTCACGTTCAGGAGATATGCCTCCCATCAGGACAACAACATTTTTTGGCTTCATTTAATATTCTCCTAATATTTAAAAGCAACATTATTAAGGATTAATCTTAACCCATTATTCTAATTTTGCAACTAAATCATAAGCAACTTTCCACACATCACCAGCGCCCATAGTCATGACAACATCGTCTGGTTTTACATTTAATGAAAGTACCTTGACAATATCGCACAATTGTGGAATATATTGGACGTCTACACCTGCATTACGAGTTTCTTCACACAACCTCATAGAATTCATTGTGGCTTTTTCATAGTCGTTGTCACGTGCTGCATAGATATCGGCAAAAATTACTTTATCTGCATTTTGAAAGGATCTTGCGAATCCTCTTAACAAGTGTCGCGTTCTGCTGTACTGATGGGGTTGAAATACGCACCATATCTTTTTTTCAGGATATAGCTCTCTGGCAGCTCTTAACGTCACACGTATCTCTGTTGGGTGGTGGGCGTAATCATCGATTACCGTAATATTGTTTTTTACTCCAATTATTTGAAATCGTCTATTTGCCCCACGAAATGAAGCTAATGCAGCCTTAATAGAATTTTTATCAACTCCAATAAATGTACATACTGCAGTTGCGGCCAACGCATTTAAGATATTATGGGATCCTGGTATTTTTAATGTAAATTCATCAAAAAAGGTATTCTTTCTAAAGATGCTGAATCTATTTGTCCCGTTATCTGAAGAAAGGACTTTGCCGCACCAATCAGATGTACTATCTAGAGAGTATGTTTCTACCTTGCAATTTGCCCTTTGCATTGCAAGGAATATATTCTTATCGTGATTATTTACGACTAATAAACCTTCTTTTGAAATCAATGATGCGAAATCACCAAATGCATTTATTATTTTCTCAATATTTTCATAATAGTCCAGGTGATCTTCTTCGATATTGGTGATTACGCCTACTTGTGGGACGAGGTTTAAAAAAGACCTGTCATATTCGCATGCCTCTGCTACAAATAAATCTCCCATTCCTAAATGTGCGTTACCTCCAATATCTGGCACCTCTCCTCCAATAACAAATGTAGGATCCAATCCTGCTGTTTTTAATATGCTAGAGATCATTGCACTGGTGGTTGTTTTCCCGTGAGTACCACTGATTGCGATACCGCGTTTTTCTTTCATCAACGAACCGAGTATTTGAGAGTATTTTACCACTCTTATACCCATTTTACGGGCAGTTATAAGATCCAGATTGTCTTCAGAAATAGCCGCCGAGATTACCACCATATCCGTTTCCAACGGCATAAAACTCCCATCCTGCCTTGTATTAATCCTGGCGCCCATCTCCTCTAGTGTTGAAGTCAAAGAAGATGGTCGTGTGTCCGAACCCGCTACAACACAACCTTCTTTTAAAAGAATACGTGCAACGGCGCTCATCCCGATACCACCAATTCCTATAAAGTATACACAATGTCCACGCATAGGCCGATAATTCAACTGGTTCTCTAATGACGATGTATGTGTATGCATCCTATCCATACCTTCTGAAAAATTCATTGTAATTTTCCTCTTCTTATCAAGAAATATTATATAGCGATAGAGATTTATTCATCACGCCATTTTGTCGCATGAGTACTGCACACAATCATGTCTTTGTGCTACATTGTATTATTTTAATATTTAATAATCAAAATTAAAAATTATCCAACAGTTAACGCAAATTGCGCGCCTTTTAAACCAATCAATCTGCATATATTATCAACAACTCTCATGGCTGCGTTTGGCATTCCCATCTCTTTGTTAAACATCTTCATTCTGTCGTACTTTTCTTTATTGTTGAAAAGATCCGTAATAAGTTCTATGATTTTTTCAGGCGTCAAATCAATCTGCTGCAATAAATATCCACCGCCGTTGCTTGCCAATTCCATTGCATTCCAGTACTGGTGATTATCCGCAGCATGTGGATATGGTATCAATATAGCGGGGATACCAACTGCAGTAAATTCTGCGATCGTAGTAGCGCCAGCCCTACAAATAATTACATCCGCCATACTGAAAGCAGCGCCCATATCATCTAAAAAACTACAAACAAATGCATTGATATTCGTTTGTTTGTACGCTGCTTTTGCGGCTTCATACCCATATTCACCCGTACAGTGGATAATTTGCAGTTCGTTTGATAACGGCTCTAATTTGGGTAAACATCTTAATATAACTTCATTGATTGCCTGTGCACCCTGACTTCCCCCTGTAACCAGTATCGTTTTTTTAGAAGAACTTAGCCCGAATTTTTCGGCAGAACGGCTTCTTTGGCTATATAAGATATCCTTACGAATGGGTGTCCCGGTTATCCGTACAACGTTTGCGTTATTAAACCATTTGAGAGACCCTCGCCAATGACAATATACTTCATCAACCCATTTAGACAAGAATCGGTTTGCCTTACCGGGTATGACATTTTGTTCTAACAATATGGTTGGTATGCTGTGTAACTTAGCGGCTATAATTGGGGCAACGGAAGCATATCCACCCAACCCAACCACAATATCAGGGTTAAATTTGCGAATCGCAAGGATGGATTCAATAACGCTGATAACCGTCGTAACGATAAACATAAATACACCCTTGTAAGATTTTTCCCATTTTCTAGCACGCATTTGTTGAAACTGGAATCCCCGCTGTTCTACACATCGTTTTTCAAATTTTTTATCCGTGCCAAAAAAAATGATTTCTGCCTCGTTGAATCTCGAACGGATCTCTTCGGCAGTACTCAACCCCACCATTAAATGGCCAGCGGTACCACCTCCTGCAAAAGCGATTTTCATTTTCACACCCCTTTTTCCTTAACCGAACCCTGCTTTATACAGAAAATAAACAAAATATGTTAAAAAGGACGAACTATGTTTAAAATTTGTGTCTAATCGGCATTCTGCGCGCTAATTTACCCCTTTACCGCCAGGAAAAGCTCGCTATCTTAGACGTTATATTGTGCCAAATTCTCGCATGCAACAACCCAGCAACTTTATCTTCTGATGGTTCTATATTCACCTGTGGACTTAAATCCCCTGACTCCAAAGACTGTTTTGCAATATTAATTAGTATCCCAATTCCTATCATCGAAAATAACAAGGCTGATCCACCTGAACTAACAAAAGGTAAGGGAATGCCTTTTGTTGGAACAATGCCAGAGACAACTGCAATGTTTATAACTGCCTGTAATCCAAACATCACAGTTATTCCAAATCCTAAAAAAAATCCAAATATGTCCTTGGTTGCATGTACTATCTTTAATCCCTGCCATATTAATAACAAAAATAGGCACATAATAACTAACACTCCAATAAACCCAAACTCTTCACCAATAATGGTAAAGATAAAATCACTGCTGCTTTCCGGCAAAAAGAATAGTTTTTGTTTGCTGCTTCCAACACCTAATCCTGTCAAACCACCGGAACCAAGAGCAATCCACGATTGAATCATGTGATACCCTGTTCCCGAGGGGTCTTGCCATGGATCCATAAAGGCCATTAATCTGTCTTTTCTATATGAAACCTCGAATAACATTTTGTGCACAAACGGCACAGCAGCTATAATCGTAAAAAAAACATAAATGAACCTGGTTCCACCAACGATGAGCATAATTATAGAAAGAATTGTAATGAACGCAGCGCTCCCAAAATCAGGCTCTTTGATTATAAGAGCGCCCGTTACCGCTATAATAACGATGGGTATCATAAAACCACATTTGAATTCGGACATGTGACTTTGGTTCTTGGCAATATAGCCAGAAACAAATATTATAACCGCCAATTTTGCAAATTCGGAGGGCTGTATGCCAAAAGTATGTCCCAACCGAATCCACCTGCGAGCGCCGTTAGTAACTGTGCCAATGCCCGGTAACAATACAAGCAGAAGAAGCAGAAAGGATACAACGAGGATGGGGATTCCCAATTTCTGTAAATAATGATAATCCATCTTTGACATGATTATCAAGAATACCGATCCTATAAATATCCATAAAAGATGCTTCGTTAATTGATAGTTTTTCCCACCCACCCCAAAAGTTGCTAGATCTGTACTATAGACAGTAATAATACTGAATCCTATCAGTGCAACCACAATGTATATAATAAAATGCCAGCGTTTCAAATAAACCCCCATTATAATAATATAAGACTAAATACAGCCAGCATTGCAGCAATAATACAAAACCGGAGGGTAATTTTCGTCTCTGGCCATCCCTTAAACTGGAAGTGATGGTGTAAAGGCGCACAACGAAAAACCCTTCTCTTTGTCATCTTATAAAAGAATTTTTGCACAAGCACAGAAACTGCCTCAGCAATAAAGATACCCCCTATAATAACCATCAGCAGTTCTTGTTTTACAATAATAGCAACGAGTCCCAGCATACCGCCTAATGTCAATGAACCTGTGTCCCCCATAAAAATTTGTGCAGGAAAGCAGTTATACCATAAGAATCCCAAGCTTCCTCCTACAAGCGCAGCACAAAAAACACTCAATTCTCCACTTCCAGGGACATAGGGAATTTGTAAATAATCACTAAAATCGGTCCTACCTGAGGCATAGGCAATAACAGTAAAAGCAATTCCAGCAATAATGCTGCACCCGATTGCCAATCCATCCAATCCATCGGTAAGGTTTACTGCGTTTGACATCCCAACGATAAAGAACGCAACAACCAATATGTAAAAAGGCCCTACGTCGGGTCTAAAATCTTTTACAAAAGGAATTACCAGTTGTGTGCCCCAGGTAAACTTACTAAAATGGAAATATAAAACCAATCCCAGTATGAGCCCCAACGCCGATTGAAATAATAATTTTGATGCATCACTCAAACCGGCTACATTCTTCTGCGTAAGCTTGATATAATCATCAATAAATCCAAGCGCACCGAACCAGATCAACGTAAACATCATTAAGAGGACATATTCATTGTAGATATTACACCAGAATAGAGTGGAAACCAGAATAGAGATATTTAGGACGATTCCTCCCATTGTCGGCGTATTTTTTTTATCGAAATGCATACGTTTGAGTTGTTCTGAGTCTGTTTTTGTTGTGTCTTCGCCGACCTTTAAAGTCCGTAGTTTCTTGATAAACAAATAACCGAAAATGATACTGATCAAAAAAGCAGTAAAAGCAGCCAGACAGGAACGAAAAGATATATATTTAAATATTTCTAGTGAATTTATCGAAGAAAACCAATTGTATAGCAAAGTCCTTTTAACCTCTTTTCTTGTCCGCTTTAGATATCTTTTTTAGAATCAATTGCTTTTTTTATAATCGATGAAATCTCTTCTATCTTAAAAGGCTTGGCAAGTATAAAATCTACACCACATTCTTTTATCTGAGATGAACTGAGTTGATTGCCCCATCCTGTAATAAATACGACTGGCACATGAGGTGATATGTCTTTTATTTTTTTAGAGACCGCCCATCCGGAGATATCGGGTAATCCAACATCCGTTATTACGATATCGTAATTCCCATCTTTAAACATTTTAATACCTGCCATACCACTGTCTGCCTTCTGTACGTTGTGGCCTAGATTTACTAAGTTCTCAGCAAGGACATCCAGGGTAATTTTATGGTCTTCTATGAGGAGTATCTTCGTTTTCTCTTCGTGTTTAAGATTATATTTGTGATCCAATTCTTTAATGAATTTTTCGGATATGGGCAGTTGTACGGTAACAGTAGTGCCTACGCCGAGTTCGCTGTCTATGCTAATATGACCATTGTGCCTGCTGATTATTCCGTATGCAAGACTCATCCCCAGACCTGTGCCCTTTGATCCTTTTGTTGTAAAAAAGGGATCAAATACTCTCTTCTTTGTCTCTTCTGACATACCTTCGCCTGTATCAATAAAATGAACGAAAATATCCTTCCCATTGGTTTTTGTATGAATCGTTAATTCTCCTCCTTTGGGCATTGCATCAACTGCATTAAATAAAGTGTTGATAAAAACCTCTCTCAGTTCCGTTGCATTCCCGTCTACAATGGGGATTTCCATCGAATCGGTATCAACGCGAAGTGTTATTTTTGGGATATTAGGCCCTCCAGACCATTTCGATTCTGTCATTCTAACGACGTCATTTATGATGTCTTTAATATTGACTTCTGAAAAATCCTTTGTAGTGCGAAGTCTCGTAAATTCCTGAACCCTTCGGACGACTTCGCTTCCGTCTAACACGAGTTTTTCAATAATTTGCAATCGTTCACGAGTCGCTGCATCGAGACTCCTGGAAAGTAACATTTGTGTGTGTCCAAGAATGCCACTCAATAAATTATTAAAATTATGGGCAACGCCAGTGGCCAGTTCTCCCAACGCCCTTAATCTTTCAGATTGTACTAACTGCAACCGTGTGAACTCTAAATTTTCATAAAGAAAGGCATTATCTAAGGCATTTGCAGCTACACGAGCTACTACCTTCAAAAATTTTATTTCTCTTTCATTGAAGAATTTATTGTCTCGCACACTTCTTAAAAAAAGAGTTCCAATGACATTGTCTTTCAATATAATTGGAATAACAATAATCGCATTGTTTTTAAGAGATTTTATATTTTCCTGCACATCCTTCATTAATGGATCAAGGAAAATATATTGAACGACCACCATTTCTCTTGTCTCCAGCGTCTTCTTTACTTCTGGGTAATTATCAATCGTTATCTCCAACTCTATATCAGGATTATCGTGAGAAGCAATTACTTGGGCAAATTTCTCCTCTTGAGTAACGCGAAAAATAGAACAACGCGTTGCTTCAAAAAGAGAAGCAACTTTTTTGACAATAATGTGTAGAATTTCTCTGCTACTCAGAGTTGAGGACACAGCTTCTGATATCTGAAGGAGCGCTTCTGAATCTGCACGGTCTTTACTCAATAAGTCTATCATATTCCTGCGTTCAAAAACCCGGCTGATACGGTATTGTAGCTCAGTCGAATTGAGTGGTTTGATAATTAAATCATCTACAGCGGGTTGGGTACAATCAACATCGTAGTTTATATTCTCCGTTATCGCTATAATACCGGGCATATTGTCTGTTGAGTTTTTAATTAAGGAAATGAATTCAGATACATTTATTCCTAAAGAATCGCAATCAAATAAAACCAGATCCGTCGTAGTATTTTGAATTTTTGTAAGTGCGTATTTGGCATTATCGGCAAAGTCTAGATCGTATATATCTTTTTTAAGTACACTTTGAACAAAATGCCATATGGCATTGTCTTTTTCCACCAACAGTACCTTTTTCCGGGTATCCATAGTGAGTATTTATTTGCTAATTACAATTATGGACTGGCACACGCTTTGAAAAAAATTCCTTAAACTTCTCAATAATATTTTCCATGTGCATGCCTCTGGAGCCTTTGATCAATACTATATCATTCTCTCTCAGTTCATTTATTTCGGTTGCTGTAATGTCTGAAACATCCGGGAAACTGATGACTTGTCTTTCAGATGTACCTGATGATTTTACCGCTTTTGCTATTTCAGATGCATATTTTCCTACAGTCCATAATAAATCAATATTCAGGTGGGACACTGTTTCTCCAATTTCCTTGTGTAACTGAGCAGACTCATTTCCCAATTCCAGCATGTCACCGCATACAAAAACTTTTCTACCCGCTGCATCAATTTCACTGAGATATTGTAAGGCAGCACACACAGATTCAGGATTTGCATTGTAAGCATCATTGATAACGGTAATGTTTCCAATTCGTTGCTGTTCAATTCTCATTGAAGGTAGTTTAAAAGAGGAAAAGACGTCCTTCGCACGGGAGATATCTTGACCGAGCGCTTTACAAATCGCAAAAGAAGCCAAACAGTTTGTAATATTATGATACCCTGGTACAGGAAGAGAAATTTTTAAATGTTCATTGAGTTCTAAAACATACCCTTTATCTTTTTTCTTTACATCCGTACACTTAATATGCGCCAAGGAGCTAAAACCAAATCCTACTGTTTCACCTTTAAAACCGCTGGCAATTTTAGCGCACCATGGATTATCAGCATTATATACAAATACCCCACCCTTGCGGAGGTTTTCTAATATTTCTGCTTTTGCCTGTGCAACCCCCTCAATACTCTTGAGACCTTCCAGGTGCGTTTTAGAAATGTTAACAATTACTGCAATATCAGGAGCGCCAATCTCAGACAGGCGTCGAATTTCTCCAGGAGCATTTGTGCCCATTTCCAGCACACCATATTGATGTCTATTTTCTATTTCCAATATTGTGACCGGTACACCAATGAAATTATTAAAGCTTTTTTGTGATTTTGCCACAGAACCAAAATGGGATAACAAATGATACGTCATTTCTTTGGTAGTGGTTTTACCGTTACTTCCGGTAATACCAATAATCTTTGCACATAATTTTTGGCGATAATATTTCGCCAAATCTCCTAACGCTGTTGTGGTGTCTTTTACTCGAATTATAGAAAAGTTCTCGTATTCTGATTCTATCTTATATTCATTTGAAATAACAGCCCCCACTGCCCCTGTATTAATTGCATGCATAACAAACTGATGGCCATCAAAACGCTCCCCTTTGAGCGCAAAAAATAAGTCACCCGGCTTAATAGTTCGACTGTCCGTAGATATACCCTTTATCTTTGCAGCTCTATCACCGGATATTATCTGCCCGCAAATAACTTTTACAATCTCATCGAGGGATAGGATTTCCATTTTATTACCATTAGGGATTGACAATAAATAATCTGAACAAGTTTGTTGCCCGACACTTTGAAGATCAGGCACTGTCAGGGCTAAAGCCCAATTCAGACTTGTCCTCGTGAAAACGGGGATAAGACCGTCATTAACCCCAGCCTTAAGGCTGGGGTTAATTGGTATACGTTCTACCGTGGCTTTAGCCCTGATGGCACGGCAACCTGTCTGCGAGCGGACTTGCTCAGGCAGGCATGAAGTTGTTCATGTTATTTATTGTCAATCCCATACCTTATTAACTTTGTAAGGCCATAGTGTTTTGTAAGGCTTGTTTTACAACTTCACGATCGTCAAATGGAATAACGGTATTTTTTAGTATTTGATATTGTTCGTGACCCTTTCCGGCAATAACCACAACATCACCCTTTTTTGCTTCCAAAATGGCCTCTTCAATGGAGATTTTTCTATCGGATTGTACCCGGCAAGAAACGTTTTTCTTTATTCCTTTTTGAATCTCATGGATAATTTTGAGGGGATCCTCGGAACGGGGATTATCACTTGTTATCCAGAAAAGGTCTGAATATTTTTCTGCAATGTGTCCCATCTTCGGCCTTTTCTTTCTATCCCTGTCTCCACCACATCCAAAAACCAATATGATGCGTCCAGTTGTTGTCTCCCGAAGTGTACTCAGGATGATTTGTAGTGCCTGGTGTGTATGAGCAAAGTCAATATATATATGGAAATCTTGTCCATAGTCAATTTTTTCCAACCGTCCCGGCACTCCGTTTAACGATTCAATACCAGTTTTTACTGTGTCTATGTTTAAACCTAACGCCAGACCATTTGTAGCAGCAGCCAATGCATTATAAACGTTATGTTTACCTACCAAGTTTAAGTTGATTATGTTTTTGCCCCAGGGGGAATTTAATAAAAATTGTGTTGTATCGGCGTTCATATTTATAATTTCTGCCGTTACATCTGCTTTCTTTCTTTTTATACCATACCATACTACTTGTGATTTCGTACATTCAGCAAAATGTTTGCTGGCATTATGGTCGGCATTGAGTATCGCAAATGCATCTCTACTTAGCCCTTTTACCAGTTTGAGTTTTTCTGTTCTGTAATTTCTTATGTTTTCATGGTAATCGAGATGCTCAACTGATAAATTTGTAAAGATTGCAGAACTAAAACGAACTCCATCTAATCGGTGCTGAGAGAGGGCATGAGAGGATGCCTCAATTACGGCGTGTTTTATGTCGGATTTAAGCATTTCAGAAAGATAACTTTGAATTTCAACGGATTCTGGGGTTGTTTCTTGAGCCGGTATCACTCTATTTCCTATTTGATATTGAATTGTACCAATCAGTCCTGTCTTCTTGCCGGAAGCCTCAATTATTGATTTTGTGAGATATGAAGTTGTTGTTTTTCCGTTCGTTCCTGTAATACCGATTACCGTCATTTTAGAAGAAGGTTCATCATAAAAATGATTACTAAGAAACGCCAAAGCCTTGCGGGTATTCGGTACAACAATTTGTGGTATCAGTGGAGTTATTTCTATCCTTTTTCCTACAACAAGAGCAGCAGCATCTTTTCCCACTGCATCAACAATAAAATCATGCCCGTCCAACTTATGGCCTTTAATGGCGACAAATACATAACCCCTTTTTACCTTTTGGGAGTTATGGGTTATTCCATAAACTTCTTTTTCCACAAAATCATAAGATTGGCGTTCTTTTAAACAAGAACAAAGCTCACTTAATTTCATGCCTATTGGCACATCCCCTCCAAAACGGTACTTTTTCTCTCGTATGAAAAATAATTTATTTCCAATGCCGCATTGAAACCCTGTATTTGTCCGCTTGCTGGCTGAATAATCCGTTCGTAAAAACGTCTTGATTTGTTAATTTTATCAATTTCTTCAGCATATTCTTTCAAAAGTCTATTGAGCGCTTCTGCGTTATTGGTTCTCGCCATTTCCAACTCTTTTTCAGTGGCATACAGACTGTACCATAAAATGAAATTCTGTTTTTCAATTTCCTTATTTGTCATCTTTATACCCCGATTCTTTTCATAAAATCATTATCTTAAAGATACTTTATCACATAATTTCATGCATTTTCAAGCCATTAGGGGATGTAATAGAATAACATTAACATTTTGCCTTGTATTTTCATTGATATAGCTTGAATTATAGGTTAATTATGTAAAACTTATATTATTACATCCCCTTAGAGTCGCTCATCACCTCCTTATACCAGTATATAAGAGATTACATTATTGCATTGCTATTTGAAATTTTGAAGGTTCTACACCAAGATAAAGTAGTGAACGTCTAATAATTTCTCTTACAACGGGAGCTGCTACGGTACTGCCATAATATGCGCCATTTCGTGGCTCATTAATCATAACTAACACACAAATGCGAGGATGCTCAGCAGGTGCATAGGCGATAAAAGAGCCAACATGTTTTTCATGAGAATACCTGCCGCCGTCACCATCGGCTTTTTGTGATGTGCCCGTCTTTCCAGCGACATCATATTCCAGCAGGTTTGCATTTTTCCCAGTGCCTTCTGTAACGACTTTCTTCAATATAGGGTTCATTATATTACGCGCAACGTTCGCTCTCATTACACGCGCGACTGGTTGCGGGCGCTGGCTTTCCTCTATTGTTTCATTGTTGTTGTCTATTATTGATTTTACAATTTTCGGTTTGAGCAACAGTCCCCCATTTGGAATGCTGCAAAAAGTCGTAATAAACTGGAGCGGGGTAACGGCTATCTCGTGTCCTATTGAAATAGAGATGAGGGTGTATTTTCTTGACCACTGTTTTAAAGGACGAAAGATACCTCCAATTTCTCCCGGCAACTCAATCCCAGTTTTTTCCCCAAAATTGAATTGCTTAAGATGTCGATACATCTTTTCATTTCCCATAAGCATACCTAACTTTGCCATTCCAATATTACTGGAGTAAGCCACAATTTCAGATACAGTAAGATTGCCATGCCCTCCATGAGTATCATGCAAAACCCTGCCTTCTATTTCACAAGCCCCATTATTACAAAAGAGAACGTCGTCGGGTTTTACCAGACCTTGTTCGAATATACCCGAAATTACAATGGGCTTAATTAACGATCCCGGCTCATAACAATCAGTAACAGCCAGATTTCTTCTGCTGCAGGGAGGATACTTCTTAAAATGATTGGGATCATACGTAGGATAATTGCACATAGCCAGCACTTCACTCGTCATTGTGTCCATTACAATGGCTGTTGCTGAGGCTGGCTCCCATTTTTTATAAGCGATTTCCAATTCTTCTTCGGCAAAACGCTGGATATTGGCATCAATCGTCAGAACGACACTATCTCCATGCTTCGGCATTTGTACGTCGTCATCAGGGGTGATAATTTGGCGTTGAAGCGCATCTCGATTAATTAGTTTGAACCCTGGTTTTCCTGATAGTACGCTGTCAAATGACAGTTCGACACCTTCAAGTCCCTTCTCGTCAACATTGGTAAACCCAAGAATATGACTGCCCAACTGTTGATTAGGATAAAATCGGTGAGACTCGCATTTAATATAAACACCTTTTAGAGACAATTTAGCGACTGCGTTAAGCTCTTCCTCACTAACCTTCCGTTTAATCCAAATAAATCTCTTCTCTCTATTAAGTTGTTTTACTAATTTTGATGAATTAAGTTTTAAGAGTTTATTTAACTGATATACAACGGTAGGGATGTCTTCAATTTCGGCGGGATCTACATAAACAGACCCTACCTGTAAAGATTCGGCAAGTTTAATTCCATTCCTGTCCAGGATTGAACCTCTTCTGGCGGGTAATTCTATCTTTTTGCATTGCTGCGCTTTTGCTAGTTTAATATATTTTTCGTGATCAACGAGCTGGATACGCCCGATACGAACTGCGAGCGCAATAAAAGCCATAATGAGAAAAACGCCAATAATATTTGCCCAAAATTTATGTTTTTTTAAAGGTAGCACGTTGGCAATTCCGTAAAAGTACGCTAAACCAAAACAATTAAATATGAACAAATTTACGAACGCTTTCGAGATAAAACATCATTACCCCGAAAGCGTCCGGGAGGAGGGCACAACAGAAACTACTCTTAATATATTATTAATTAATTTACGTTTTAATTGTGTAATGGACAGCAATTTAAAATTTTGTCTTTTTGGGTATATAAGTTTTTATTCAGGCTAGTTTTCAGTGATTTAGCCACATTCTCCTGGAACTTTGCCTGTCCCATCATGATAATTCCTGACGTTTCATCTTGTGGAATAATGGGCATTTTTAGTGATTGTATTTTATAGACAATAATTTGTGGTGATTTAAGCCGATCAACATGATAGTTTAATTTTCTGTTTTTTTCTGATAATTCAGTGCAATTTTTCTGGAGCCTGGCTACCTGGTATCCTAATTCTATCATCTTATTCCTTTCCCACACCAGAAACATTGCCATAATGATTGCAATAGTAAACACTAACAATATTCTTGATATACCCATATCAAATCCTTTCCGCTGCCCTTAGTTTTGCGCTCCTGCTTCTTATATTTTCCATTATTTCAGCCTCACGAGGAGTAATAGGCTTTTTCGTAAGTACCCTGAATATGTTTTGTTTTGCCTTTTCAATAAATTTATTCTTTACAATCCTGTCCTCAAGAGAATGAAAACTTATAATTACAATGCGTGCGCCTACTGCCATATAGTTATAGATTTTATCTAAGAAGATTTCTAAATTTTCCAGTTCTTCATTTACAGCAATCCTCAGCGCCTGGAATACTCTTGTTGCGGGATGGATCTTGCTTTTGCCTCTTGGCACAACTCGTTCGACGATAGCAGCCAACTGTCTTGTTGTGGTAATACATACCCCCTTTTCTTCTTTTAGTATGGCCCTCGCAATTTTTCTTGACCACCGTTCTTCTCCGTATTTCCACAGTAATTCTCCTAATTCTGACTCGGAAAGACGACGGATTAAATTTTGTGCAGTAATGCCGCGAGAACGATCCATCCTCATATCCAGTGGAGCTTCTTTTGTGAAGCTGAAGCCACGATCTGCCTGATCAAACTGCAGAGAAGATACTCCCAAATCAAGTAAAACACCGTTAACCTTATCGATATCAGCTTGACGCAATACTTCGTCGATATCGGAATAATCTGCATGATAAAGCTTAAATTTACCTGCTGTTTTTAATAAAGATTGCTTAGTAGTTTGCAATATTTCCATATCCTTGTCGATACCAATCAAAAATCCATCGGGTTTGATTTTGTCCAGTATTTTGATCGCATGTCCACCGCCTCCTACAGTACAATCCAAGATTATGTGTCCTGGCTGCGGATGCAAGTAATCTAACACCTCCTCAACCATTACAGGCTTGTGGAGAGGCGTATCTGTCATGTCATCCATTTTTTATCATTCTATTTACAATTGTGTAGACTCTTTCTATCTAATTTCATGGACAGAATTACCCGATTGAAAATAAATCCTCTGCTATCTCTTCAAATCCCTTTTCATGTTCTGACTCGTAATTTTGCCAATTTCTCTCATCCCAGATTTCAATACGACTGCTGACTCCGACAATTACAACATTCTTTTGAATCTTAGCGAGTTCTTTCAAATATTGCGGAATCAAAATGCGCCCTTGTTGGTCACTATCAGGAATTTTTTGTGCCTTAGAAAAAAAAAGGCGCTGGAATTGACGGGCCTTTTTATTTGTAAAAGAGATTTGTTCTATTCTCGAAACGACCTTCTGCCATTCGCTGGGAGTATACATGAACAGGCACTCGTCGAGTCCTCGTGTTACGAAGAATCCTTTTCCGTCCGTCTTCACATCAATACTATCTCGAAGAGGAACTGGTATAGCCAGTCTATTTTTGTCATCAATCGTGTGATGGTACTCACCGGTGAACATTGTCATTTCTCCCCACTTGTCCACACTTTTTACCACATACGGCTATGACAATATACTTTTTTATTTATTTGTCAAGAAATATTTTTATTGTTATTTTAAGCACAAATGAGTCGGATTTGTTTGCTATTATAATTGTTGTACTATTTATTTTTCTAAATACAATAGATTGTGTTTTTCTTGTTATAATATTTTCCAAAAAATATTTAAAAATTATTTTTAAATTCACAAATTGTATAAATTTGATATTATTTTTTCAGATGTATCATATTTTTGAATAAATAAATGCTGCACAACAGAAACGAAGCTTGTGGAAATTTATACTAAACTATCCGATTACGATTATAATCTTCCAAAGGAGTTCATTGCCCAACAACCCCTTGAAAATCGCGATGATTCCAGGTTATTGGTACTCTATCGAAATACGGGCAGGATAGAGCATCGGAAATTTTGTGAAATTACAGATTATTTTTCGCCAGGAGATTTTTTGGTCTTGAACGATACAAAGGTACTTCCTGCCCGTTTGCTTGGGAATAAGATTGGCGGCGCTTTAATTGAATTATTGTTCATTGAGGAGGTAGGAGAAAATCGCTGGAAGGTATTAATAAAGTCAAATGCAAAATTGAAAATGGGTGAAGAAATCTATGTCGGCAACAACAGTATCTCGGCAAGACTGTTCGACAGGACTGAAGAAGGCGCATGGCTTATTGAATTTAACAAAAAGAATACTGTAAAAGAACTCCTTAATCGAATTGGGGAAATGCCCCTTCCTCCCTATATAAAGCGCGCCAAAAATCAAGACACATTATTTTCTTTAGATAGAGAAAGATATCAGACAGTATTTGCTCAAAAAGAAGGAGCAATCGCTGCCCCTACGGCAGGCTTGCACTTCACAAAAGACACACTTGAGAAGATACAGAAACTCGGGGTAGAAATCGGGTTTGTTACATTACATGTCGGTTTGGGTACGTTTTTACCCATCAAAAGAGAAAACATCAGCGACCATCTCATGCATAGGGAATATTACGAATGTTCGGAAGAGGTTATCCAAAGGATAAAGAGGACAAAAGAACGGAATCGACGTGTAATCGCAACGGGGAGCACTTCCTGCCGTGTTCTTGAGACGATTGCCAGAAATGACAACTCATCGCAACTATCCGGTTGGACAAACTTATTTATATATCCTCCTTATAATTTTAAGTATGTTGATGTTTTGCTTACAAATTTTCATCTTCCCAAAACCACTTTACTACTGCTGGTTTCCGCCTTTGCAGGAAGGGAAAATGTCTTGAATGCGTACGAAATAGCCAAAAATAAAGGCTATCGATTTTTCAGTTACGGCGACTGTATGATGATTATTTAAAATAAACATAGAAAAGGCTTGACAGACTAAATTTATATTTGCTATAAAGTTGTATAATCTCGGACAGTTTAATTAAATTGTGGAGGTAGGTAAATGGCACATTTCTTGCGAACCAAGCCAAGCTAAATACACCTTAATTTTGTTTTTGGTTTTACCGTTTTAGAGAGTTCAGAAAACGCCTTTTTCCTGAGAAATCAGGGAAAAGGCGTTTTTTTATTTTTACCCATATTCTTTATCAATTGGTAATAGTTCACGTGGTACTTGTAATAACGGAAGACAACCCCCTGTTTCCCCCTTTTCTAAGGGGGATTTGTAAAGTCCCCCTTAGAAAAGGGGGAAACAGGGGGTTGTTTTTCATGCTTTTTTAATACTGGCTGAACTGTTACATCAATTGTTTATGCCACCAGACACCAAGCCACAAAGAAAAACCTTGGGGTATTTGTGCCGTCCCTCCGGGGAAAAAGAAGCAAGAGCTTCTAGTATGGTGTCCCGTAAATAACTAGACATATTGGGAGAAAGGTGCTATGATTCCTGGCATGGCGAGAACCAGTCCATCAGTGGAATTGTCGGCTGCGGATCAAA